>OMKS01000724.1_pt1 | contig 30395 bp, 26 predicted proteins | sample 1674721 | NCBI WGS metagenome assembly OMKS01 (sample SAMN06264996, study PRJEB25208) | sediment metagenome | isolation source: hot spring sediment | place: USA: California | collected 2014-09-02 | reverse complement strand
TTTCAAGCAGAAGACGGCATACGAGATCTAGTACGGTCTCGTGGGCTCGGAGATGTGTATAAGAGACAGATAACATATAGCACCTCCTGATTATATATGCAGACATAGAGTGATTCACAATAATTACGGGTACACAGTTAAAATTCTGTATGCGTGGGTAGATTTTTCAAAATTACTGACATCCACACAAATTTTTACTTTTCCATAACTTTTGCTTGTATAATGGTTCCAAACATTATTAGCCTGCCAAGATATCTGCTTCGATTCTCTTGAACCCAGAAATGATCCTTCAACATAATTTTCACCATTAATAACATCTATATACCAAATATAGTTTAAGGGTCTACCTTGAGGATCAGAAGCATTAACGCTTAAATTTACAATTTCACCGACTTTGATCGAATTACTACTGATTGATACTCCGCTAACTGAAGGCGGTTGTATCTCTTTTGTTTCAGGGTCAGACAGATCTGGAAAATCACAAGATAGAGATAGGGTAATAACCACTGCGAAAGCATACAAATAAGTGATTGATCTATTCATTCTTATTGCCTCCTATCAAGTTAGTGTTGAATTTTTCAATTTTCCTAATACCCAACCCAACATATTGGCAACAGAAGACTTATATAAAACATTTTGTACTCGGACACATTCGATATGATTCCACCTAATCTTGCTTAGATTGACCAGATATCTGTAAGGGGTAGATATGCTGTCAATAGGCAATGTATATGTAATATTATATTAATAATCTTTATGCTGGCCTTACAAATGCTATTCATATTACATCTCCAATTGCCTTATTTTTGAGCAAGTGGTAGTTAATCTATTTTACTATTAATCTTCTTAATCCCTCGCAAATAATACTTGATGACTCCAGTGATATTAAAAGTGTATTTTTTGATTTATTATAGCCAGTTAAACCACTTCCGAAGGGAAGATCTTTTGTATAGCCAACCCCCTCGATATCTTCAATTCTTTTATTTCTAATAATGTTGTTGTAGCTTGAAATTTTGTTTAACAGTGAATTTATTTTTGATTCTTCTTCATAATTATTTGAAAACGCATTGGCAGCTTCTCTGAAACTTTTTGAAAGTTCCTGTGATTGATCTACGGTTAGCAAAATTGAATACGCCATAGTAAAACCCATAGCATCAATTGAACGGGAGATGGTTCTTAAATTGTTCGCTGCGTCTAACATCGAACTAGCAGGTGATCCCGCTAACAACATTGATGAAAATAAATTTATACCACTAAATGTTTCTGTAACAAACTCATCTAATAATCTTTGGCTTTGACTTTTTGACAATTCATCCCAAAACTGATGACTAAAAAATTTAGCGAAATCATTTAATACAACAATCATTTTTCCACGGTCAAGTCTTGATGGTATACTGAAGATTGTTCTATTGAATTTATTTCGATAATAACCATCCATAGTATTATCAAACTGCCAAGTATAGCCAGTTCCTCCCCAGACCTCAACATCAATTTCATATTCTCCGATTTTATTAGGTGAGCAGTAGAATTCAAAAGATCGTTCTAACCCTTTAGGACCAACATTTCCATATTTTGATTCTCTAAAAATCTGTCTTCCACCAGCATTAATTATTAAATCAACTCTAACGTTACCTGTGTTGTCAGTACTTTCAATGGTCTTTACAGAAATATGAATTTTTTGAGTTTGATTCCTCTCGATAGTTTTATTTTGGATTTGTATATTCGAAATATCAAAGTCCCAACTTCCAACACCCAAAACGCTTAATTTATTACGAGAGAATGAATTATTAGCTAAGGTAATAATAAGTAGACAAGGCAAATACAATAGAAACAAGTTTTTTGAATTATTTAATTTCATTTTAAAACCTCCTGATAATTTTGGCAAAGTAATCAGATTTTAGCCCCCTCGTTTTTTTAATGATTCCTTATTGAAAGGTTTTAGGTTGAACCGAGTGTGTAATCAAAATCATGATCTCCGGCAATGAAGCAAATTATGTTAATGAAATTCTCAATTTTTCTGAAGCCTCTTACTCGTCATTTCACGAGTTGGATCTTTATAATGACACCCTCAAGGATTCCATTTGGTATTTTCATCTTAACCCAAAGTCGAAAATTGGGCTAAAATCAGAATAGAGTTGTCTTTTTTTAAATTGCTTACATTCAACTTTCATACCAATTCACAATCAACGGGATTGACCACAAAAAAAGAGCACGCAAGGTGCCCTTCAAAGAAAATTCGTGTCGGATGCGCCACGGCAGCCGTGGCGTTTTTGCCCCAAGGGTCATTCGCCGTCCATGCCCAGCCCCTCCATCTTCCGGTACAGATTCCGCCGGTCGATCCCGAGATTCTCCGCCGCACGGGTGACATTCCCCCCGGCCTGCGCGAGGGCGGCCCGGATATAATTCCGCTCGAAGTCATCCCGCGCCGTGCGGAGTGTTCCGGATTCTTGATTGTCGTATCTGAACGCCGCTTCTTCTCCCAGGAACTCACGCACATGCTGCAGATCCACGTATGAGCCCGAATGGAGAACCATCATCCGGGATACGAAATGTTCCATTTCACGCACATTGCCGGGCCAGGCATAGCCGCACAAATAATGCACCGCGGAAGGCGCGAGACGGAGCGGGATGATGCCTTCTTTCATGGCGGTCCGGGTGATGAAAAACTCCAGCAAAAGGGGGATATCTTCCTTCCGTTCGCGCAGGGGCGGCAGATGAATCTTCACCACATTCAGGCGGTAATACAGATCTTCCCGGAAAAGATTTTTCGAGACCCGGTCCCTCAGATCCTTATTCGTCGCGGTCAGAACCCGGACATCGCACGTGACCGGTTTTTCCGAGCCCACGCGCTGGATCTCACCGCTCTCGAGGGTCCGGAGGAGTTTGGCCTGGATGCCCGGGCTCATCTCGCCGATTTCGTCCAGGAACAGGGTGCCCTCATGGGCCGTGAAAAACCGGCCCGGTCGGCTGGTGTGCGCGCCGGTAAACGCCCCTTTTTCATGACCGAACATCTCGCTCTCGAGCAGATTCTCCGGGATGGCCGCGCAATTTAACCGAACGAACGGTTTCTCAGACCGGTTGCTCTGATTATGCAGCGCCCGGGCCACCAGCTCTTTGCCGGTCCCGCTTTCTCCCGTGATGAGCACGGAGATGTCCCGGCCGGCCACCTTTTCGATCAGGGTGCGTACCCGGCAGATACCGTCCGAACGGCCGACCATCTCGAATTGATCGGCGCAGGCCTCGCGGTACCGGTCGCGTTCCCGCCTTGTATCGGCATAGACCAGGGCGTTCCGGATCGAGAGCAGCAGACGGTTCCGTTCGAAGGGTTTCTCGAGATAATCGTAGGCGCCCGTCTTGGCCGCTTCCACGGCCTGGCCGAGCGAGGCCGCGCTGGTCATCAGAATCACCGGAATCTGCGGATAATCGGCGAGCAGCCTGGGGAGCAGATCCATGCCGTTGATGTCGGGCAGCATGTGATCGAGAAGGACGAGACGGATGTCTCCGGATTGGAGTCCGCGGAGCCCTTCCGTCGCGGTATAGACGCTCTGTACGGCATAACCGGCCTTCGAGAGCATGCGCTCGACCGACCGGCAGAAATCCTGCTCGTCATCGATGATCAGTACGGTATGCATCGTCGATTCCGGGTTTCGATACGTTTCACGATATTCGCTTCCAGCCACTTCCATGCAAAGTTCAAGCAAGATACATGCCAGTTCAGGGAAGGTTGTTCGCAGGACGGAAACGCAGCATGACCGTGGTGCCGATGCCGGTCTGGCTCTGGATCTCCCAGCATCCGCCGTGCGTCTCCATGACCCGGTCCACGATGGTCAGGCCGAGACCGGTTCCGTTCGGTTTCGTGGTCACGAACGCCTCGCGGATGCGGCCGATCTGTTCCGGCGGGATGCCCGCGCCCGAATCCTGGATGCGCAGTTCCACCCAGTGCTGAATTCCGTGTTCGGCGTCGAACACTTCTGCGGGATGTGTCTGGATCAGAATCCGCCCTTTCCCCGCGATGCTTTCGAACGCGTTCAGGAGGAGGTTCTCGAACGCGAAAACGAATTGAACCGGATCCAGTCGCACCGCGGGGAGGGTTTTGGCCGGTTCCCATTCGATCTGGATGCCCGACGCAGGATCCGGCGGCCATTGCAGCAGGTTCTCCTGGATGACGGCGTTCAGATCGCAGCGCGTCAGACCGGTTTCACGGAGGCCCGTGTACCGCATGAATCCGTCGGCCATGGCGAGCATCCGAAGGATGCGCTTCGGCATGGATTCGAGCAGCCGAAGGGCTTTTTTCTTCTCTTCCGGGGAATCGGATAGGAACATCTCGCAGAGGTCTTCGGTGTCGAGTTTCAGCGAGGTCAACGGATTCTTGATGCCGTGCGCCAGCCTCTGGGCCACATGCGCCCATTGATAGAGCAGCCGCTGTGTTTCCTCTTGCTTAATATCCGAGAGCCGGAAACATGTCAATCCGGCGGCTCGGATCCGGATCGGGATGACCCGGATAAACCGATCGGTTCCGTCCCCGTCCTGAAACCGGATGGTTTTCTCCGGTTCGTTCCGGGGAGAAACTCCATGTACAACCGGACGAACCGGTTCGGGGAGCGCGGCGAGGAAGTCATCCCGGGAGACGGGGCCCTTTCCGGAAAAGGGGAGCGAGAAGGAGGTTTTCCAGCGGGATCCCATATACAAGATGCGCTTCTTCCTGTCCGTAATCAAAAGGCCGTCTGCGGCACGGCTCTTCTCGAGACAGGGCAGCAAAACAGACAACAGGATGCGTCCGCGAAGAAGGTACAGGATGCCGAGTAAAATTAACCAGGAGACCAGGATGGCGGGCCAGAGAAAGGCGGAAACACGGGATCGAAGCGGACCGAAGGGCATGGAAGAACTCCGGAACGACAGGAGCATCGCTCTCGGCGCTTTTCTGAGGAAGATATGTGTTTTTCCCTTTGCATGCAGGGGCATGATATCGGCGCCGTCGATCATGTCAGAACTTTTCGAGGTCAGCGGCCGGAGATGCCGGTCCATGACGCCGATTTCATTGTCGGTGGACCAGACGATTTCCATGGCCCCGTCGCCGTTCAGATCCGCGATGAGATCTACGCGGACCGGTTTCCCGAACGGGGGGGAGACGCCTGTCTGCGTGAGCTGGCCGTCGAGGATGCGGACATATCCGTCGGTGTTGCCGAGCACGATCTCGTCCCGGCCGTCTCCGTCGAGGTCCCGGCAGAATCGCAAAGGGGTGGTGGGACGGCAGGTCAGCCTGTCTCCGATGCGTTTTTGACGCAGGATCGCTCCGGTTTCCCCGTCCAGGATCAGGACCCTGTCCTGGGAATCCGGCAGTTCACGCAGGCTGTACTGAAACGCCGCGACATCGTCCCCGCCCTGTCCGGTCAGATCACCCGCACACACGGAGACCCCGGTCCAGTACGGGCCGATTCCCCGCCTCCACAAAAGACGGCCGCGGGCGTCGATCAGAAAGACATAGGCGCTGTCGTCCCGCGTGCCGTTGAGATTCCTTCCGTTGGCAGGCGCATAGGAGCCGAACAGGATTTCATCGGCCCCGTCGCCGTTCAAATCCCGGATCTCGACATCCAAGACTTGCGGGCCGCACAAAAATGTCCACGCCTTTTTCCAGGTGATCCTGTCGAAGGCGACGATTCCCCGTTTGCCGTGCGGGTCGAACCCGCAGTTCAGCCTGAACAGCGCCAGGTCCGCCGCCTCCGGGCGACGGACAAATCCGATGAACCCGAGGCTTTGATCGAAGTGTTTGGGCCGGGTGCCGGCCTGCCGCACGAACCGGTCGAGCAGGATCCAGTCCTCCTGATCGGCGAGAGACGCTGGATTGTCCGGTTTCGGGGGGATGATCCACGCGGTCAGCGTATCCGGCTTGGTTACCGTCAGATAAAAAACCAGGGAATCGAGACGTCCTGTCGGGAGAGGGATGCAATAATAAGGGTCCTGGAAACGCAGGGGGAAACTGCGATAATAGGTCTGCAGCTTCCAGTCTCTCACATCGGTCTGCAAGTCATTGACCATGCCCGCGACTTCATCGACACCGTCTCCGTCGAGATCGACAGGGTGCAATACGCCCACATCCCGCTCCCAGACGGTGAAGAAGCTGTAATAGGGGCCGGCCTGTATTCCCGTTGCGGCCGATACGACCAGGCCGGCGATCAGGATCAGCACAGGCTTCATGCCGTTTTTCCACTGACCTTTCATGGGCGGCGCGCTTATTCGAACCGGATCCAGTCGATTTCGACGGGCCCGGAATCATGCAGCACAATCACCAGATTGTGCACGCCCGAAGGAATTCGCGACAAACCGGTGTGCGACTCCGTCCAGTCCGTGGTCTCTGGAATTTCCACCTGTGCGATGACGAGGCCGTCCAGGTCGTCCAGCTGGAGCGTCACGGTTCCGCCTTTTCCGGACACAGCCTTGACAACCACGGATTGGAGATCCGCATCCCCGAAATCCACGCTGTTGTAACGGATCCAGGCGCCCTCGTTTTCCAACCGCGTTTTCCATCCTTTGAATCGATCCTCCTCGTCGATGAACGCGATGGAGGCGCCCGTTTCGCCGAGGGCGCTGTACCGGTCGATCTGGATTTCCCGGCCCGCGTCGGTGAGCCCCACACCCCGCAGCGTCGGGATGACTTTCCGGATCGTGCCGTCCTCGTTGAAGAACAGGCTGTCCGCCCGGATGGACCGGTTCTTGTCGAAATCCGGAGACAGGTCGTTGTGATGATAAAACAGATACCACTGCCCCCGGTATTCGATGATGGAGTGATGATTGGTCCAGCATCCGGCGGGGGATTCATCCATGATCACGCCCGCGGTCCTGAACGGGCCCATCGGATTGTCTCCCACGGCGTACTCGAGCCGTTCGGTCGTCTCCGGCACATGGGGGTAGGTCAAATAGTAAATGCCGTTCCGCTCGAAGAGGTAGGGGCCTTCCTTGAATCCGTCGGGCAGGTCCCGGATCTCCTCGGGTTCGGACGCCAGCTCGAGCATGTTGTCCCTGAGCCGGGCGCCGTACAGCCGTTTATTCCCGGCCCAGTAGAGATAGGCTTGTCCGTCCTTGTCGATGAACGGATTGGGATCGATTCCACGGACGTCCGGGATGGGTTCGGGTTCGGGGATGAAGGGTCCGTACGGGGTGCCGGAGACGGCCACGCCGATCCGCATGCCGCGACGTCCGTCTGTTTTGTCTTTCGAAATCGCGGGGAAATAGAAATAATATTTACCGTCTTTCTCGATGCAATCCGGCGCCCACATGCTGTTGGTCGTCGAATCGACCCACTGCACGTTTTCCTGACTCACGATGACGCCGTGATCCGTCCAGTCGGTCAGGTTTTCCGAGGAGAACACATGGTAGTCTTTCATACAGAACCAGTCCGTCCCGCAGTGCTCGTCGTGTGAGGGATACACATACACCCGGCCTCCAAACTCCCGGGCGGACGGATCGGCCGTGAACTGATCCAGGATCAGCGGATTCTGGGCCGTCCCGTTGTTGATGAAAAAGAGGCAGCCGCACAGCATGGACAGGCAGCGGATCGATCTTTTCTTCATGGGATTTCCCCTTTTGGTTTGATCGGGTTGTGTGCAAGGATTATTTTATTAAAGTAAGGTACAGGTCCTTCAAATTCAATTGTTTTTTTCCCGGGGGAAAACCCGCCTCATTCATCCCGGCCCATTCAGCCATCGACGGGACAGGGATCCCGAAATGGTTTTAAAGGAATTTGCGCTTGACATGTTTATCTTTTTTGGCTACGTTAATTAAATTTTAATCGTTGGTTGTGCATCTGTCACCGGCTCGAAAGACGCCTATTTTTTGTTTGGGATTTGTGTTTTTTGGGATCAAGTCCAGGGGCCGGATCCGTAGCGCCGGTTTCAAATCCACCCAAGGAGGTTCGCAGAGATGAGTGTTTCCATCGCCGAACTCGAGAAGCAGGCACGCCGGATTCGGCTCAACATCATCCGGATGATCGGAGTCGGTCAGAAAGGCCATCTGGGCGGATCCTGCTCTCTGGCCGAGATCATCACGGTGCTTTATTACTATAAAATGAACCATGACCCGAAAAATCCGCACCGGGAAGACCGGGATCGCCTGCTGCTCAGCAAAGGCCATGCGGCGCTCGTGCAGTACGCGGCCCTGGCCGAACAGGGTTATTTCCCCAAAAAGGAGCTGGAAACGGTCAAATGCCTGGGCGCCATGCTGCAGGGGCACCCGGACATGCTGACCACGCCGGGCATCGAGGGAAACACCGGATCGCTGGGCCAGGGATTGTCCATGGCCTGCGGCATGGCCGCCGGTCTGCGGATCGACGGCAAAAAAAGCAAGGTTTACTGCATCGTGGGCGACGGGGAATTGGCCGAGGGCCAGATCTGGGAAGCGGCCATGGCGGCATCCTGTTACCGGCTCGACAATCTGACCGCCATCCTGGACAAAAACAATTTGCAGGCCACGGGCGCCGTTGCGCAGCGTTATGACACGAATCCTGTCCGCGAGAAATGGGAGGCCTTCGGCTGGCACGTGACCGAAACGGACGGCCACGACATCCGGCAGATCATCGATGTACTGGATGGGGTGGACGCAATCACCGGCCGGCCCAAGATGATTATCGCCCATACCGTGAAAGGCAAAGGCGTGAAGTTCGCGGAACACGTCGCGGCCTTTCACAACGGCGAACTGACCGCGGAACAATTTGAACAGGCATGTCACGAACTGCAGTAATCCGGGAGCACGGGTATGAAAACACAAAATCCGAGACAGGTGTACGGTGAGACTCTGGTCGAACTGGGCGGGGAAGATCCCCGCATCGTGGTGCTCGAGGCGGATCTCGGGAAATCGACCATGACCTGCCTGTTCGAACAGGCGTTCCCGGACCGGTTCTTTGAGATGGGAATCGGCGAGGCCAATATGACCTCCTTCGCGGCGGGCCTTTCCCTCACCGGGAAAATCGCTTTCACCAACTCCTTCGCGGTGTTCGCCGCGGGACGCGCATTCGACCAGATCCGGCAGGGTATCAGCATCCCGAAACTGAACGTCAAAATCATCGGTTCCAGCGCCGGACTGTCCGACTTCGGAGACGGCTCCACCCATCAATCCGTCGAAGACCTCGCCATCATGCGGGCCATTCCCAACATGACCGTGCTGGTGCCGGCGGACGGGATCGAAACGAGAAAGATGACCCGGGCCATCGTCCGTCATCCGGGGCCGGTCTACCTGCGCATCAACCGGCATGATATGCCCGACCTGTTCCCGGAGGACCAGGATTTTGAAATCGGGAGATCGTATCGGATCCGGGACGGCCGGGATGTCGTCGTTTTCGCGAACGGCATCATGGTGTCGAAAGCGGTGGCCGCGGCGAAAAAGCTCGACGGGGAAGGCATCTCCGTGAAGGTGGTGAATGTCAGCTCGCTGAAGCCGGTCGATGAAGCACAGATCCGCCTGTTCGCAGCCGGCATGAAAGGGATCGTCACGGCCGAAGAACATTCCCTGATCGGGGGGCTCGCGGACGTGATCACCTTCATCCTGCGCGGCACGGGCATCCCGGTCGAACCCGTCGGAATCGCGGACCGGTTCGGCACCTCGGCGCATGATTATGAAGAACTGCTGGAAGCGTATGGATTGACGGAACAACAGATTGCGGCCGCTGTCCGGAAACTGATCTGAAGCGATCGGACGCAAACGACATCCTGCAGAGGAAATGCCGATGATTTTGATCCTTGTTCTGTTCCTGTGCATTCTTTTCATCATTTTCTCATCCGCCCGGCTTCGGCTGCATCCTTTCCTCGCCCTGTTGTTTTCCGCCCTGGGTTTCGGGCTTCTGACCGGCATGCCGCTGTCCGTCCTCGTTCAATCGATCAACGAGGGTTTCGGCGGGACGATCGGATATATCGGCATCGTGATCGTGTGCGGAACCATTATCGGAACTTTCCTCGAATATTCGGGCGGCGCGTATGCGCTCGCCGACCGGATACTGAAAAGGATCGGGGAAAAGAGGGTCCCCCTGGCGATGTCCCTGATCGGATACTTCGTTTCCATTTCCGTGTTCGCGGATTCCGGGTTCGTCATCCTGTCTCCCCTGAACAAGGCGCTTTCCAAACGGGCCAAGATCTCCCTGGCGGGTTCCGCCATCGCCCTGAGCCTGGGGCTCGTCTCCACGCATTGCCTCGTCCCCCCGACGCCCGGCCCGATCGCCGCGGCGGGGATACTCGGTGCGGATCTGGGACGGGTCATCCTGATCGGCATCCCGGTCAGCCTGCTGGCCCTGATCGCGGGCTGGCTGTTCTCCGTCCACGTCGCCGCAAAAATCCAGATCGATCCGATTCCGGATGTCCCGGAGAAACAAATCCGGGCCCAAATGAAGGAGGCGCCCTCCGCGGCGAGGGCGCTGCTTCCCATCCTCGTCCCGATCCTCCTGATCGTCCTCAGATCGGTTTCCGAATTCCCCACGCGGCCCCTGGGGGAGGGTTCGGTCAAGGCGCTGATCGTCTTCATCGGCGAACCCGTCGTGGCCTTGCTCGCCGGCGTGCTCCTCGCCTTCGCATTGCCGCGAAAATTCAAAAAGGACATGCTGAGCGACTCCGGATGGGTCGGGACCGGCCTGCGCAACGCGGCGATCATCATCCTCATCACCGGCGCCGGGGGCGCGTTCGGCAAGGTGCTTCAGAATTCGGCCCTGGCCAGTACAATCGGGAATGCCCTGGCCGATGCGAGTCTCGGACTCTGGCTGCCTTTCCTCATCGCCGCGACGATCAAGACGGCGCAGGGCTCTTCCACCGTGGCCATCATCACCGCGGCATCCATTCTCTCCCCGTTGTTGCCGTCCCTGGGATTCGATTCCGAATTCGCGAAGACCCTGATCGTCCTGTCGATCGGCGCCGGCGCCATGGTCACGTCCCACGCAAACGACAGTTTCTTCTGGGTGGTCACCCAGATGTCGGGGATGGATGTCCGGACCGGTTACAAACTCCAGAGTCTGGGCACGGGTGTGCTGGGGGTGAGCGCCGGACTCGTGATCTGGGTGATCGGATTGATTTTCATTTAGGATCGCGGATGAAAGAGATTTCCATCCCGGACCGGCAATCAGGGGGATGGAAGATCCAATTCATTCATTTTCTATAGATTAACGCCTTGATTTCCCGGAAGGAAAAAGCCATGGAGACGATGAAAGCGGTGGTCAAATACGCGGACGAACCCGGCGCGACCGAGCTGCGCGGCGTGCCGATGCCGGAAACCGGAAATACGGACGTCCTGGTCGAGGTCGCCTACGTCGGTGTGTGCGGAACGGATCCGCACCTGCATCACAACCGGTCCGCGTTCCGGTTCACACGGCCGTTCATCCTGGGTCATGAATTCGCCGGCATCATCGTCCGGGCCGGAGATGCGGTCACACAGTTTTCCGTCGGAGACCGGGTCACCGCCGAGACCCATGCCGAATACTGCGGGAGATGCGCGCTCTGCAGAACCAACCGCTACCCTCTGTGCAGGGAGAGAAAAGGATACGGCTTCCACGTGGACGGCGCGTTCACCCGGTATGTCCGGGTGCCCGAGCGGATTTTGCACCGCGTGCCCGCCGAGGTTTCGCTCAAGGCGGCTTCCATCACGGAACCATTCTGCGTGGCCTACAAGGCCGTGGCGGCGAACAGCCGCATCCGGCCCGGCGACACGGTGGTGGTCATCGGTCCCGGCCCCATCGGCCTGTTGTGCGTCCAGGTCGCCCGGTTCCAGGGCGCGGGTGAAATACTCGTGGTCGGCACGGAGGGAGACGAAAAACGTCTCGAACTGTCCAGGGAATTCGGCGCGACTCGCCTGATCCACGGCGCGCAGGAGGATCCCCTGAAAGCCATCCTGTCCACGGGAGACGGCTACGGGGCGGATCTGATCGTAGACACGGCCGGGGTTTCGGAGACGCTGAAACTGTCCATCCAGGCCGTCCGGCCCGCCGGGCAGATCACCAAAATCGGCTGGGGAACCCAGCCCGTGGGGTTCAGTCTCGATCCCCTCGTGGCCAAGTCGGCCACGCTAAGGGGCCATTTCAGCCATACCTGGGACGTATGGGAAAAGTGTCTCACCCTGATGAAGCGGAACAGGGTGGATCTGGAGAAACTCATCACGCATGAACTGCCCATCGACCGGTTTGAACAAGCCTTCGACCTGGTCGAAACCAAAGAAGCCTTGAAGGTGGTTCTGAAGCCTGTTTGATCCTGCGAATCGGGAGGAATATCAATGGAAAACATCGGATTCATCGGTCTCGGCATCATGGGGAAGCCCATGGCCGGAAACCTGATCAGGGCGGGTCACCGTCTCGTCGTATTCGACATCCGTCCCGAACCGGTCGAAGAGCTGGTCCGCGCCGGAGCCAAGGCGGCCAAATCCACCCGGGATGTCGCGCTGCAGAGTGACATCGTCCTTACCATGCTGCCGAACTCGCCCGAAGTGATCGATGTTGTCCTCGGGGAAGAGGGGGCGATCGAGGGCATGAAGCCCGGAACGGTATTGATCGACATGAGTTCCATCGACCCCCTGGTGAGCAGGGAGATATCGGAGAAACTGAAGCACAAAGGCGTGGCCATGCTGGATGCTCCGGTCAGCGGCGGAGAACCCAAGGCCGTCGACGGCACGCTGGCGATCATGGCCGGGGGGCCGCGGGAAATCTTCGACCGGGTGAAGGACATCCTGGGCGTGATGGGCGCTACCGTCACCCATGTCGGTGAAATCGGAAGCGGCAACACCGCAAAACTGGCCAATCAGATCATCGTGGCGCTGAACATCGCCGCCATGTCCGAGGCCATGGTGCTGGCGACCCGGGCCGGCGTCGACCCGGAAAAAGTCTTTCAGGCGATCCGGGGGGGGCTGGCCGGCAGCACGGCACTGGAGGCCAAGATGCCCCTGATCCTCGACGGTCAGTTCAAGCCCGGCTTCCGGATTGAACTTCATCTGAAGGATATCCGGAACGTCCTGGACACGGCCCGGAAACTCGACGCGCCGGTGATCCTGTCCGAGAAGATGATGGAAATCCTCCGGTCCCTGGCGGAAGAGGGCAAGGGGAAGGACGACCACGGCGGGATCGTTCAGTATTACGAGAAGCTGGCCGGGGTGAAAGTCCGGAGAAAAACCGACGGCCATTGAGACGCGATCCGCAAAACCGCATGCAACCATGAAAATCATCATCGCTCCGGATGCATTCAAGGAAAGCCTGACCGCCCGGGAGGCGGCCGAGGCCATGGAGCGCGGCGTGCGCGCCGTTTTCCCGAACGCCGTGATCGAATCCATCCCGATGGCGGATGGCGGCGAGGGGACGCTGGAAACACTCCTGGCGTGTTCGGGAGGGAGGGCCGTCCCGGTGAAATCGGTGGATCCGCTCGGCCGGCCCCTGACCGGCCGTTACGGGGTGCTCGGAGACGGCGGGACTGCGGTCGTGGAAATGGCGGACGTATCGGGGCTGCTGCGACTGGCGGAACCGGAGCGCAACCCCTTGAACACCACGACCTACGGGACCGGCCTGCTGATCGGGCACGCCCTGGATGCCGGGTACCGGTCCCTGATCGTCTGCATCGGCGGATCGGCCACCAATGACGGCGGCGCGGGCATGGCGCAGGCGCTCGGCGTCCGCTTTTTCGACCGGGACGGGAATCTGATTCAGGACAGGATGTGCGGCCGCCTGCTGGGGGACGTCGGCGCCGTGGACCTCCGCGGTCTGCATCCGGCGGTTTCGGAAAGCCGCATCCGGGTCGCATGCGATGTCCGAAATCCCCTGCTGGGCGACGAGGGATGCGCGCGCGTTTATTCCGCGCAGAAAGGGGCGACACCCGAGATCACGGAACGGCTCGAGGCGTACATGGCGTCTTTCATCGAAGTCGCGGAAAAGACGGAGGGAAGGTCCGTACGGCATGTGCCGGGGGCGGGTGCGGCCGGGGGGCTGGGTGCGGGGCTCCTTTTGTTCCTAAGCGCGGAGATGCGTCCCGGCGCAGACCTCGTCATGGAGGCTTGCGGATTCTCGGAACGGATCCCGGCCGCGGATCTGATCCTCACCGGGGAAGGAAAGATCGACGGACAGACTCCGTTTGGAAAGACGATCGCCGGGATCGCGGCGCGTGCCAGGGCATTGAAAATCCCCGTACTCGCATTTGCAGGTGCGGTCGAACACACCGGATCCCTCCCCGACTCCGGGATCACGGCCTGTTTTTCCATCTGCGACAAACCCATGACCCTGGCCAGGGCGATGCGGGACGCGAAGCCGCTGCTCGAAGATGCGGTGGAAAGGGTGATGCGGGTGGTTGCGATCCGCCTGCGCCCGGGGCGGGGGAAGAAAGAGGATTTTCCGTCCCGCCTTCGATGAATCGTCCGGGCGGTTAACCCGGTCCGCAAAAAACCGGCGGACCGGGATATGCGAGAAGCCATCCGGGCGAAGAAATTCCAAACAGACGATGCGGGAAACCCAAGCCCTTCCGGTTTCCTCCGCATCCAAACGGCCGGGATCCCCTCCTCCCTCCCCTCCGCATCCTCAGAGCGGTTCCTGTTTTTTCAGCTTTCCGACCGCACGGGCGTTCCCGATGACGATCAGGGTGTCTTTCCCGGCGAGACGCTCGGACGGAGACGGGGCGGGGATTTCCTGATCGCCGCGCCGGATTCCCACCACGGTGACGCCGTGTTTTTCCCGCAGCCGGGCCTCCGAGAGCGTCCGGCCTGACAACGCGGAAATTCCGGCGATCTGGATTTCAGCCAAAACGAACCGGTCCGCCGTCCCGGCCGTGTCTTCCTGCTGAAACTGATTCAGCAGCGTTTCCGCCCGCCGCAGTTCTTCGATCGGCCCCATGATGATCACCCGGTCTCCGGGATAGAGTTTCTGATCCGGACCCGGATCGTAATGAATGCGTCCGGCCCGGCTGATCGCCAGGACGGAGACGCGCGTCGTGGACCGCAGGGGGATGTCCCTGAGAGTCTGTCCGGCGACCGTCGAACCGGACAGAATCCGCACTTCACGGAACGCGATCGGCCAGTTGATGTCTTCCGGGAGGATGTCCATGGCATGGGTCAGGGCATCCGCCGCCCGCTCGGCGGCATCCCGGAACGGCCTGAAAACGATCCGGGCGCCGGCCTTTTCGAACAGGTCGGCTTCCCGATCATTCGCGGCGGACACCGCGATCCGGCCGCGGTATCCGCGGTTCGCGAGATTCCGCAACAGGGCCAGGTCGAGGTCCCTGGAACGGATGGTGCTCACGACCCAGCCGGTCCGGCCGAGGGGAAGCTGTTCGTGAATCTCGGGGTCGGACATGTCCCCGTACAGGACGGACAGGCCGCGGGAACGCCACCGCGCCAGGACGCCCGGATCGAAATCCACGCCGAGGATATGTTTGTTTCGACGGATCAGGTGTTCCGCGAGTCCGCTTCCGTAATTGCCCAGTCCCATCAGGATGACGTCAACGGGCTCTGTTTTGCGGAGCGTGTCGCTTTCGGATTCCCGGGTGGGGTTGCGTTTTTCGAAAAGTTTCAGGGGTGTGGACAGGATACGGTATAGCGTTGCGGAATGGAGGATCATGTAGGTGGATGCGAAAATGGTCGTGACGCCCACCAGGGTGATCAGTCCCATGGTTTCGGGTGTGATGTGACCGATCCCGACGCCCAGGGCGGCCACGATCAGGGAAAACTCGCTGATCTGGGCCACGGTCAGTCCGGCCATGAATCCCGTGCGCCTGCGGTAGCCCATGATCCCCATGATGACCAGGACGATCAGGGGGTTTCCGATCAGCACGAAGAGGGAAAGCACCGCGGAGGCGCCCAGCTGGGCGCCCACGGTCGTCCAGTCGAGACGCGCCCCGAGATCGATGAAAAAGAAAAGGAGCAGGAAATCCCGCAGGCTGGTCAGGCGTACGCCGATGGCATCCCGGTACCCGGTCGATGCCAGGGAAACGCCGGCCAGGAAAGCGCCCACCTCCTTGCTGAATCCGATGCGCTCGCCGGCCGCGGCGAGGAAGACAGCCCAGGCGATGGCGAACAGCGTCAGCATCTCCTGAGACCGGGCCAGACGCCGCGTCAGTCCGGGCAGCACGGTCTTCATCAGCAGGGCGACCACGGCGAGGAAACCCAGCCCTTTCACGGCGATGAGAACAGACGTCCAGAAAACGGAATTTTCGCTTCCCGAGGCCGTTCCGAATGTGGTGAGCGCGACCAGGGCCAGGATGGCCGCGATGTCCTGCACGATCAGAAACCCGATGGCGATCTGTCCGTGCAGCGAATCGATTTCCTTCTTGTCCGACAGGAGTTTCACGATGATGATCGTGCTCGAAAAGGTAAGCGCCACGGCGACATAGGCGGCATTGATCGGGGTCAGGCCGAGGGCCAGGGCGATCCCGAACCCGATGGCGGAGGTGAAGGCGATCTGGCCCAGACCCGTGGCCAGGGCGACCGGTCCGGTCGTCCGGATCAGGGTCACATCGAGTTTGAGTCCGACGATGAACAACAGGAGCGCGATGCCGATATGCGCGAGCAATTCGATCTGGTCGTGGCTCCGGATGATGCCGAGAAAGGAAGGCCCGGCGAGAATCCCGGTCGCGAGGAACATGATCAAAAGCGGCTGGCGCAGTTTTTGTCCCGCGATACCCAGCAGGGTCGCGAGGCTCAGGATCGCGGCGATTTCCAGAAACGTGTTTCCGAGGGGCATGTCAGTCCGCCTTGTCCGTTTTCGGGTTCGAGGATCCGGTGCCGTCCCGCGCCGAGTTTTTCACGCAGCAAATTCCATCCGATGTCCGCTTCTTCCCGGTAGTCCTCCGGGGGGCCGATCCGCGCCACGAGAAAGTTGACTCGTCGTACAAACGCCCTTCCGGGATGTCTTTTGCATGCATCGGTGTTGTCTCTTTTCGCGTTTCAAACCGTAGAATGGATCCGGTCCCGGACCCGCGTGATCATCCGTCCTGTCCGGGTCGTTCCGTCGGACGCGTTCCATCCTCCCCGAAGCGATCCCGCCGTTGTCCGCAGCGCCGGACATCCCGGAGCGTCTCATCCAGCGCATGGAGGAACCGGGAGCGGTCCTCTTTCCGGAAGGGCGGCGGACCCTGCGTCTGGATTCCGGCCCCGCGCAGGCCGGCCAACAGATCCCGCGTCGCCAGGACCTCTCCGATATTGTCCTCCGAAAAGACGCGTCCGTCCGGGGCGACCACGCGCGCGCCCGCCCGGATGCTCCGTCCGGCGAGCGGGATATCCGCCGTAATCACGATGTCGTCCTTCGCGAGATTCCCGGCGATCCAGTCGTCCGCCGCGTCCAGCCCGCCTTCCACGCAGACCTGTCTGATCCCTTTTTCGATCGGAATCCGCATCGGAGAATTCGAGACGAATGTCACCGGCATGCCGTGCCGTTTCGCGACCCGGCAGATCTCCTGTTTGACCGGGCAGGCGTCCGCGTCCACGAAAATTTCCGGTTTCCGAAGATCCTGCCCGGATCCTCGGGCCGTTCCCGGCCAATCCGTCCGGTTCCCTATCCTGTCCGTTCCCCCCGGCAAAGCGGTATCCTACCGAGCGATCAAGAGTTTTTTCACTTCCATGGTGTTTCCGGCCTCCAGTTTGTAAAAATACACGCCGCCCGCCAGGTCGGAGGCTTCCAGAAGCACCCGGTGCGCGCCGGCCTCAAACCAGCCGCAGGCCAGTTCCTTCACGGTCTGGCCGGACACATTAAGGAGCTTCAGCCGGACGTCGCTCCCCTCCCGAAGGGTGAATTCGATCGTCGTCGAAGGATTGAAGGGGTTGGGATAGTTCTGCATCGAAGACGGGCCGGGCATCCTGAGCGCGTCGCGGCCTTCGATCCCGGTCGCGGCTGCCTTTGTGATGACTACCTCCCCCCGGTCGGGCACCGCGTCGAACCGGACATACCGGACCCCGCCAGTTTCGACGATCTCCGTTTCGACGGGTCGGCCGTTCTGCGATGCTGCGGCGGAAACCCATCCGTCCGGAAGCGGGCGTCGCAGCGTGACCGGTTCATCGAAAACCGAATCCGGGAGCGTGTCCGTCACGCGGACGGTAATGCGGTCCTCGTCGGCCGACGTCTCCGTCACGGAAACGGCGTTTCGTTCCTGGATATAGCGGGCGACATTGCCGAAGGTCTCGACCCAGACATCATCCCGGTTTGCGTCGAGGTGCTCCAAGGTTTTCCGGAGGGTGTCGGAGGGCACGGGCGACCAGCCTCCGTCGTCATCGATGCCGTGGAGGAGAAACACGCACCAGCCTCTGGATTGCACAGCGGAATTCACCCTGGCGATGAAGTGTTTCGCCGTTCTCACGGATCCGAGTTCTCCGCAGATGATCGAACTGAGACTCATGAAGTCCGAGGGATTGGCCGGGACGATAGACCCCGAGCAGATCCGGGCGGCGATGTAGTATTGCGCGCATAGAGACTTATTCCCGATGTCGCAGAACGGATAGGCGATCGTAACGCACAGCCGGTCCGGGATTTGCGCGTTGACGGCGTCCCGGGAGTCCCTGAGTTCCCGGACCTGGAGGGAGTCGCTCATCCCGGCCAACGAGGCGTGCGTGACCGTATGGCTGGCGACTTCATGGCCCCGGGATGCGGCGCTTCGCAGGGCGGACCAGTCCGGAGACCACCCGTAGGTCGTCCCCGTGACGATGAAGAGGGTCAGATGGAATCCGAATTCGTCGAACATCGGGATGGCCTTGGCATAATGATTCGGGCTTCCGTCATCCAAGGTGAAACTGACGGCCGCCGTCCGAAACCCCCTCCAGGTGGCGATCTCGTACGGAGGTTCGACGGTCCGGGAAAATCCAGGACTTCCGAAAATCAGCAACCCGACGATCCCCGGCAACCACCTTGATTTCATTCTGCGACCTCCTCTCCTTGAATCCCTGCCCGTTCCGGCGGAGATTGTTTGTTTCCTGTCCGAATGGGTATTCCGTCGTCTTCGAAATCCGGTCGGTCCCATCCGGCCGGTTCCGCCAGGTCTTATCCCCCGTTGAGCTCATAAAAGATCTTCAGCGCCCGGAGGCTTCCCATGTGGTCGATATGGGTCCTGAAATACAGATCGAACATCTTTCGGATCTCGGCCTGCTGGACATTTGCGGGGGACAAGCGCCCCGCCTCCCGGATGTCGGTGCGCTGGAGCCAGAACAGGATCTCCAGTGTCTCTCCGGAAACCGCCAGTCCGCCTTTTCCGCGACCGCAGGGAGGGCACAACAGCCCGCCGTTTTCGGACTGGAAACGGCCTCCGTCCCCGCCCAGCGAGCCGCCGCAGCGGATGCAGGCATCCCATGTCGGCTTGTACCCCATGAGGCCGATAAAATGGCTTTCGAAGAACCAGAGCAATCCTTCGAGGTAATCGTCTTCCCGGTCGATCGCCGAGAGTGCCGAACGCAAGAGGTCGAACATGGCCGGTGCGGATTCTTCGCCCGCGACGCCCTTGTTCAGGAGTTCCGCCACGGCCAGGCCGAGCGCCGTCTTGCGCACATCGCCCACGATCGACAGATGCGGATCCACCAGGTCCGCATGGCTCAGCAGCTGCAGATCCCGCCCGGGCTTGTCATAATAGATGATGCGGAGATGCGTCAGGGGCTCGAGACAACCCTTGAACTTGCTCTTCGGGCCGCGCGCCCCCTTCGCGATGACTCTCAGTTTGCCGGCCTCGCGCGTATAGAGCAGGAGAATTTTGGATGTCTCGCCGAAGTTCCAGCCTTTCAGGATGATGCCCTCGGTTTTCAATATGGCCATGCGTCACCCTAAAAATGCGCCGCCCGTGAAGCGGATGATGGAGAAATAGACGATGAGCCCCAGCACGTCGTTCGAGGTGGTGATGAAGGGACCCGTGGCCACGGCCGGATCGACACCGACGCGCTTGAGGAGCAGGGGGACCAGCGTGCCGACCCCGGTGGCCAACATGAGGACGGACAAAAGGGAAACACTCAGGATGATCCCGAATCCCGGCTGCCGGAACCAGAGCGCGATGACCGACCAGGCCAGGATCGCGATCAGCACCCCGTTGAAGGCACCGACGGACAATTCCCGCAGCAGCCGCCTGCCGGTGTCGCGCAGCCGGATTTCTCCCAGAGCCAGTCCGCGCACGACCACGGTCGAGGACTGGATCCCCATGTTGCCCCCCATGGCCATGATGAGCGGGATGAAAAACGTGGCCACGATCTCCTTGCCGTGGGAGGGCAGGAAATGTTCCATCACCTTGGCGGAGAGCATCTCGCCCGCAAAAGCGATCAACAGCCAGGGCAGGCGCACCCCGGACATCCTGAATACGGACCGTTCCTGAATGGTTTCGCCGGTGATGCCCGCCATGCGCGTGAAGTCCTCGTTCGCCTCTTCCGCGACCACGTCGAGGACGTCGTCCACGGTGATCCGGCCGATGAGCTGGCCCCGGACATTCAAGACCGGGGCGGCGACCAGGTCATATTTGGCGAACAGGTTGGCGACCTCTTCCCGGTCCTGGTCCTCCAGGACTGCGACGGGATCGCGATCCATGATTTCGGATAGCCTGACGGCGGGATCGGCCAGGACGAGCGTTTTCAGATTCACCAGTCCCTTCAACACCCCCCGTCCGTCGATCACATAGATGTTGTATACATCCGAAACTTCTTCCGCCTTTCGCCGGATCGTCTCCAGCGCCTCCCCCGCGGTCCGGTTCTCGTTCACCGCGATGACCTCGAGGGCCATGATCCCGCCCGCCGTGTCCTCGTCGTGGCGGAGCAGCGTCTCGACGTTGCGGAATTCCTTCCACGGCATGGCCGCCAGGATGCGCCGCGCCTTGTCCTCGTCGAGTTCCCGGATCAGGTCCGTCGCATCGTCCGATTCGAGTTCGCCGATGGCGGAGACGATCAGGGAATCGTCCATCGAATCCAGTACGGGCACGCGGACCGCGCCGTCCAGTTCGATGAGGACTTCGGCCAGCCGTTCAGGGGGGAGGTGAAGCAGGATCCGTTTTCGCGACTCCGGCTCCAGCCATGCGACGATCTCGGCGATGTCCGCGGGATGCATGTCCTGAATTTCGGCCTTGAGGGCCGCATCATCTCCCAGCTCGAGCAGATCCGAGATGGATTCGAAAATGTGTTTTTCCAGTTCGTTCATCAATGCCTCATCGGACGGCGTACCGGATCAGTTTTTCGCTCAAGGCGACCAGGGCTTCGGGACTCAGTTCTTCAGGCCGTCTCCGGAGATCCGCATCCAGTTTTTCGAGACTGCGGGGATCTTCCACGAAGGGTTTCAAGGTGTTCCGCAGCATCTTGCGCCGCTGACCGAAAACGGTTTTCAGCACCGTTTTAAAGAAAGCCTCATCCGCGATCGGGACGACCGGTTCGTCCAGAAAGTGGACCGAAATCACGGCCGAGTCCACTTCGGGGACGGGCCGGAACACCTCGCGCGGCACGTAAAAAAGGAGATGTACCCGGCAGTAAAGCTGAAACAGCACCGATGGAATTCCGTACGCCTTGCATCCCGGCCCGCTGACGAGACGTTCGCCGACCTCTTTCTGCACCATAACGACGGCGTCATGAATCCGGATCCGGTGATCGAAAAGCCGGAACAGGATCGGGCTCGTGACCGCATAGGGCAGATTCCCGATCACCCGGTATTTCCCGCCGGATTCCGGGAATTCCCAGGACAGGAAATCCGCATGGACGATGCGGAAGCGTCCGTCCGAACCGAAACGGGCGAGGAGCCCGGGAATCAGCCGGCCATCGATCTCGATCAAGGTCAAGGATTTCGCCGGAGACCGCGCCAGCCAGTGCGTCAGCACGCCCTCACCCGGGCCGATTTCGATGACATGATCACCCGGCGAGACGGCCAGACTCTCCACCATGCGGCGGGCGGCGTCTTCGTCCCGTAAAAAATGCTGCCCCAGCCGTTTTATGGGTGCGATCCCCACCATCACCCCGGCTCCGTCCGGAACAGGCGTCGTGCATTCCGTGTCGTGGTTTCCGCCAGCCGGCCCGCCTCTTCGCCCCGCGCCCCGGCGAGAACCGAAAGCGTGTGTCCGAGAAAAGCCGGTTCGTTCCGTCGACCCCGGAACGGCACGGGCGTCATGTAGGGCGCGTCCGTCTCGAGGAGCAGCCGGTCTTCCGGCACGGCCCGGACCGCATCCATCCCTTCGAAATTCCTGAATGTCGTCACGCCGGTGAAGGAAATGTGAAATCCCCGTGCGAGCACGGCCAGCGCCTCCTCCCGGTTGCCGCCGAAGCAATGGAATACGCCGTCCCAGAGACCGCCGGAGACGGCATCGATGATGGCCAGCGCGTCGTCCATCGCCTCCCGCACATGGACGATAACCGGTTTACCGCGCGTGCGCGCGTCCTCGAGCTGTCTCGTGAACACCGTCTTCTGTATTTCCCGCGGGGAGAAATCATAATGATAATCCAGGCCGATCTCGCCGACTGCGACCACGCGGGGATGCCCCCACATCCCGGCCAGTGTGTCGAAGTCTTCGAAAGACGCCTTGGCCGCCTCGTGCGGATGAATTCCCGCCGCGGCGAAGACGGCGGGTTCTCTTTCCGCCAGGCCGAGTGCGGTCAGGCTGGACGGGATATCCGTCCCCACGTCCAGCATGCCGACCACACCGGCCTCTCCGGCCCGCCGGATCACATCCTCCAGGTCTTCCCCGAAGGCCTTCATGCTCAGATGGGCGTGTGTATCGAAGAGCCGCATCATCTGTTCCGTTTTCGGAAATTTGTCTGTTTCCCGTCTGTTCCGTCCATCGCGGTCACGACGCTTTCTTCGATCGATTTCATCGGAGGTCCTTCACCGCAAGCCGCGCATTCGCGGCGTCATTGCGGTTCATCTTCCATCATTTCCCGCTGTGCTTCCAGGGGTTTATACATGCGTTTCAGGTGTGCTCTGAGCTGAAGGAACCGGATGATCCCGATCAGGAAGATGAGGATGCTCAGAACCAGAGAGGCATAGCCGAAAACCCGGATTTTCTCGAAATCCTTCATGCCCAGAAACGCGATCCCTCCCAGCACGAGATAGAGGGATGTCCTCAAATAGGACAGGAACGTCCTCTCATTGGCCAGCTTGGTGCGTTCCATGGCCAGATGATCGCGCAGGATGATTTCCTCTTTTTTTTGAAAATCATCCGTGAACCGGATCCATTTTTTCAGGATTCTTTTCATCCTTGTTCTTTCGACCCGCATGGATTTTCACCTGATTCACACTTTCCCCGGCCTGCCGGGATTTCCGGCAGTTTGGATGCGGCATCCCGGGGATCACAGGAAAATGTCGATGAAATCCGCGGCCCGGACCTGATTCCGGTTCTTGATCGTCCGCCTGCCGTCCGCTAAGTGTGTGACCGTACAGTCGCGATACGCCGTGCAGTCCCCGCGTGGGTCCGGCGCATATCCCTTGCAGACGCGCAGCACATCCGGAGAGATCTCATCGATGATCACGATTTCACCATCCCCGTATTTCAACCGGCCCAGTTCGAACTTGCCGTCGATGACATGCAGGCCTTTTGATTCAAATTCAGCGGAAACGATCCCGGCGATCTGTTGGACGAGCGCGACGCTGCGGGCGATTTCATCCCGGCGCATCGCACCGGTTTCTTCCAGGGCTTCCGGCGTGATGAGGATGTCGGTGTCCCCCTTGGTCCAGGCCTCGACGACGGCGTGAATGTTCATGCAGGGCTTGACGAAAGGATATCGTCTCCAGAAACTCCCTGTGGCGTTGTTTCTCCAGGTGAATTCAAGATTCAAAAGGGGGGCCGATCCGGGAAATTCCGGGGATCCCGCCGGCATCGAGAGGGGGAGGGCGGGTTCGACGACCATCTCGTTCTCTTCGATCGTCTCGATGTAATGGGAGGGAATGCCCTTCTCTTTCAGCAGTTTGAAGAAATGGGTGGCGAACCGGCAGGCGATGGCGCCTTTCCCCGGGATCTCGCCGACGACCGTGTCGTATCCGGGATCGAAAACCGGCTTTCCATGTTCCATGTAGCCCGTCGCTTCATCCTTGAAAACGAGCCGGTACTTTCCGGTATGGGGCCCTTGGGTGATGGTGAAAACGTCCTTGGACTTACCGCGATAGACGAGGTCTTTTTCCGCCATGATCGATTTTTCCTCCTCACAGGTTCTTCGATGAATGGTCCGGATTGCGGGTCAGGGACCCGGGGGCGTGCTTCAACTGATGCGCAGTCCCGGCTCGGTTTCGCCGTCCGGAGCCAGGAGCCGGAGCCCGGTTCCGGTTTTCACGGCGAGCAGCATGCCCCTGGACTCCACGCCCCGGATTTTCGCGGGCTTCAGGTTCGCCACGACGATGAGGGTCTTCCCGACCAGTTCCTCGGGGGTGTAAAACTGCGCCACCCCGGCCACGATCTGCCTTGTTTCGCCGCCCAGGTCGATCCCGATCCGGAGCAGCTTGTCCGCATCCGGGATCCTTTCCGCGGATATGACCCTGGCCGTCCTCAGGTCCATCTTGCTGAAATCCTCGAAGCCGATCTCCGGGACAGAAGCCTTTTCGGGCGGTCCGGCGGCCGCTGGCTGCGATATGCGCGCGAGCTTTTCGATTTCCCGGTCGATCACGTCATCCTCGATCTTGGCGAACAGGATGCCGGGATCTCCCAGCGCATGGCCTTCCGGGAGGTCCGCGTCTCCGGCCGCATCCCAGGCGGGGAGGGTCTCCAGGCCGAGCATGGGGAGCAGCCTGGCGGACGAAAAGGGCAGGATCGGGGCCATGAGCACGGCCAGCGTCCTCACCGTCTGGACGCAGAGATTCAGCGTGGTGGCGCAGGCTCCGGGATCGGATTTCCGCGTCTCCCACGGCGCCGCGTCGTTGAAATATTTGTTGGCGGTCCGGCAGACATCCATGAAGCGTTTCGCCGCCCGCCGGACCTCGAACGCCTCGAGCGCCTCGCCCATTTCCTGCGGCGCCCGGCGGATGGCCTCACGCATCGCCCGGTCCCGATCAGACAGGACGCCGGCACCCGGGAGCCTTCCCCCGTAATACCGGTGGACAAAGGTCAGCGTCCTGTTGACGAAGTTGCCGAGTATGTCGGCCAACTCGTCGTTGTTCCGGCTCTGGAACTGCTTCCAGGAAAAATCGGTATCCTTGGTCTCGGGCGCGTTCGCGGCCAGGGCGTACCGGAGGGGGTCCGGCGGGAAGAGGTCCAGATAATCCTTCAGCCAGATCGCGTAATTCTGGCTGGTGGAGATTTTCCGCCCTTCGATGGTCAGGTATTCGTTGGCGGGAATGGCGCCGGGCAGGACATAGCCGCCCGCGCGCGAAAGCATCATGGGAAACAGGATGGCGTGGAACACGATGTTGTCCTTGCCGATGAAGTGGACCAGCCGGGTCTCCGGATCGCACCAGTAGTCCTTCCACCGGTCCGGATCGCCGATCCGCTGCGCCCACTCCTGGGTGGACGAGATGTATCCGATCGGGGCATCGAACCAGACGTAGAGGACCTTGCCCTTGGCCTCCTCGAGCGGGACGGGGACGCCCCAGTGCAAATCGCGCGTGATCGGGCGGTCTCCCAGCCCCTCGTTGTACCATCCCATGCAGTAATTGCGGACGTTTTCCTTCCACGTGTTCGCGTCGAACCACGTCTTCCATTCCGCGGCGAAACGGCCCATGGGAAAATACCAGTGGCCGGTTTTCCGGAGCACGGGACGGGAACCGTCGATCTTCGAGACCGGATCGATCAGCTCGCGCGGTTCGAGCCATTTGCCGCATTTGTCGCACTGATCGCCACGCGCCCGGTCGTACCGGCAGTGGGGGCACACGCCCTCGACATACCGGTCCGGCAGGAAACGCCGTGATTTCTCGCTGAAAAACTGCTCTTCCGTCTTGACGATCAGGTCGCCGTTCCGGTGGAATATGGAAAAAAACTCCTGGGCCGTTTCATGATGCAGCGGGAGGGATGTCCGGGAATAATTATCGAAACTCATCCCCAGCTTTTGGAACGCTTCCCGGTTCATCGCGTGATACCGGTCCACGATTTCCTGGGGGGAGACTCCCTCGTTGTCCGCGGACACGGTGATCGGCACGCCGTGTTCATCCGAGCCGCAGATGTAAATTACGTCACGGCCTTTCATGCGCTGGTAACGGACATAGATGTCTGCGGGAAGATACGCCCCGGCGATGTGGCCCAGATGCAGCGGGCCGTTCGCATAGGGCAGGGCGCTGGTGACCAGGATCTTAGGGGTTGTCAACTTGATTCTTCCTCCGGTTCTTTCGATTCTTTTTGTGGCCGAAGCGGTTCTTTTTCATGTCTCCGGACATGAGCGGTTTCAGCTCCGCGAGCATGATTTTCTCTTCCTCGTCGTTGGCATAGCGGATCACGGCCGATTCCTCGAACACATCGATCTTGGTCAAAACGCCGGTGCCCCTGGCCGTCCGGATCTGGGTGCCGATGACGGGGAATTTGTTCAATGCCTCGGCATAAAACTGCCGCTCGTACAGGAGACAGCACATGAGCCGGCCGCAGGCGCCGGACAGTTTGGTCGGGTTCAGCGCGAGATTCTGCTCCTTGGCGAACTGCGTCACCACGGGTTCGAACTCCCTCAGAAAGGTCGTGCAGCACAACCGTCTGCCGCACACGCCCACGCCGCCGATCCGGCGGGCCTCGTCCCGGACGCCGATCTGCCGGAGTTCGATGCGGGTGCGGTATCGGCCGGCCAGCTCGCGCACCAGCGCCCTGAAATCCACCCGCTTTTCGGAGGTGAAGTAATAGGTGATCTTGTTCCGGTCGAACTGGTATTCGACGTCCACGAGTTTCATGACGAGGCCGTGCTCGTCGATCCGTTTCCGGCAGTCGTCGAAGGCCTGGTTTTCCAGGCCGGCGTTTTCCTGGTATTTTTCGAGATCTTCCCGGCTCGGTTTCCGGATGATTTTCGGCAGTTCCCGGTCTCCGGCCCGCTGATCGACCAGATAGCCCATGTTGACCACATGGCCGAGATCTTCGCCCTTCTCCGCCTCGACCACCACCTCATCGCCGACGATGAAGGGAAACTCCATCGGATTCGCGTAAAACGCCTTTCTCCCGCCCTTGAATTCGACCTCTATCGTTTTGGCCATAACCCGTTCTTTCTATCATAATTTACAGCGATTTAAGTCCTGACTTAAACAAAGGACGACCAGTTGAAGGTACACATTTTTTTCTATGAAATCAATAGCACGGCCCGCCCGCTCGATCCCCTCGCTGAGGCGGAATGCCGGATGTTTTTGGGACAGGGCCGACAGTTTTGTCGTATAATCATGGTTGATCACAAGCTCCGCATTCCCGGAGGCGAGATGCAGCCAGTCGCGCAGAAAGATGCGGAGGAGACGGAAGACCGTCTGCAGGCCGGTCTTGTCCCAGTTTCCGATCAGCGCATCGCCCGCAGCCAGCCGTTTGAGCGGATCGGGATCGATGCTCTCTGCGAGGAACACGAAGGCGGCCTCGCGCTGTCGCTCGAATTCGTCCTGATTCAATGCGAGCGCGCGTGTCAGGTTTCCGCCTGCCATCCGGGCCAGAAACCGGGCGCGCGGTGTGGACAGGTTCCACCGGTTGACCAGTGCTTCTTCGATTTCGTCGTCCGGAAGCGGCGGGAACCGGACGGGCTGACAGCGCGAGACGAGGGTCGGCAGCAGCATTCCCTGGGCGGTGGTCGTTAGAAAGAGAATCGTCCGCTCCGGGGGCTCTTCGAGGAGTTTGAGCAGGCTGTTGGCCGCGGCGGGCGTCATCTTATCCGCGGACAAGATGACCAGGACCCGGTCTGTGTCTTCGGTCAATTTCAGGATCACTTCCTTTTTCAGCGACCGGATTTCATCGATGCCGATCGCCGGAATCCCCGTCAGTTCGGGAAGGAAGGAGATCTCCCGGTACGGATCGTCCATCCGCTGGAGGGCGCGCTCCCTCAGGACTTTCTGATATTTATCAGCCGGCATGGATTTGGGGCGGGCGGGAACCGGAAAGACCAGGCGAAAGGCCGGATGTTCGAGCCGGGATACTCTGCGGCATTCGGGGCAGTTGCCGCATCCCCCGGCCTGTTTGTCGCGGCAAAGCAGGGAGTATGCAGAGGCGATGGCTATGGCCTCCATGCCGGCGCCCTCGGGGCCGTACAGGAGATAGGCGTGGGCGAGCCGGTTTTTCCGGATGCCCGACCGGAGGATTTCCTTGACCCTCCGCTGTCCGATGACCCGGGAAAACATCATGGCGTCATTTCCCCAGCCACCCGGCCGGATCCATATGCGCCGTGCCCTTCCAGACCTCGAAATGGAGCGATGCGCCGTACAGACTCTGGGAATCGCCGACCTGCCCGAGCATATCGCCCCGGCCGAGATATTCTCCCGGCGCGGTCTCCACCATGGCCAGGTGCCCGTAGACCGTATAATAGCCTCCGTGATCCACCAGAACCACGTGTCCGCGTCCGCGGAGCCAGTCGATATGAATCACCCGGCCGTCCGCCACCGCGCGTACCACCGCATTCGATTCGGTCGCGATATCGACCCCCAGATTATCGTACCAGGTCTTGGAAAGGGGGTGTTGCATGCGTCCGTAGCGCTCCGTGATCCGGCCCGGTACGGGCCAGGGAAGCCGGCCCTTCAGGGTTTCGAATTTTACGTCACCGAGTCGCTCGATTTCTCTCTCCGTTTTCTGCCGGGCCTCTTCCGCGATGATGCGTTTTTCGATCTGCGCATAGGCGCGTTTCTTTTCCTCGATCTGGCGCGTGACCAGGTCTTTGTCTTTCCGCACCCGGGAGAGCGGTCCCTGCTGGGCCTGCTTTCTCGCTTCCATCCGGGTTTTCTCCTCCTGCGCTTCGGTGATCAGCCGGGTTTTTTCCCTGGATTCCGTTTCGAGACGCCGGGTGATCCTTTCGATCTCGGTGCGTTTATGGAGTAACTGTCTCAGGTTCCGCCGGTGATGTTCCAGAATCCGCTGCTGATAGCGGAGCCAGACCAGGACCTGGTTGAAATGTCGGACCGACAGCAATATTTCCAGATCCGATGTCCGGCCCCGTTTGTACATGGAAACCAGACGCCTGGACACCTGTTCTTTCCGTTCGGCGAAGTCCGATTCCGTTTTGCTCAGCTCCTTCCTGGACCGGTCGATCTGCCGTTCCATGTTCACCCTTTCGGATTCGAGGGTCTGCAGCAGTTTCTGTCTCAGTCCGATCTCCCGGTTCAGATCCTCCACGATTTCGAGCAGGGACCGTTCCTGCGCGGTTTTTTCGCGGAGCGTTCTCTCGAGCCGGTCGATCTCTCGTCTGAGTTCGGCCAGCCCCTGCGCCGGCGTCTCCCGGGGAGAGAGGAACAGGCAGAGCGCACACAGGAACACGATTTCTTTTCGGCGGGATCCGGTCATCCGCCTGTCCCGGAGGTCATGAACCCCTGAAGCCGCGGCAGGATGCGAACGGTCAGCATCGCGGCCGCGGCCATTTTGATCAGTTCGCCGGGCAGGAGGACGAGAGACCCGCTCCAGGCCGCGGCGGCCCACGAAACCGGATGACCGGCGATATATTTCAAATTCAGATAGAGCACGAGTACGCCGCAGAGATGGATGACCCCCATACCCGGGATGAAGGCGGCGAGGAGTGACCTGACATCGGGAGCGGGGAGCCGCTTGCCGACCCGGAGGCCGATCAGCCCGGCCGCGAGCGGGAACGACGCCAGATATCCGAATGTCGGCTGAAGCACGTAACCGGGTCCGCCGCCCAGCGTGAAGACCGGCGCGCCGGACAGACCCAGAAGCAGAAACACGGTCTGGCTCATCAGGGCCGTCCGCGCCCCCAGGATCGCGCCCGAGAGGTAGACCGCGCAGGTCTGAAGGGTCAGGGGAACCGGCACGAACGGAATCCGGATGAAGCCCCCGATTGCCGTCAGAGCGACCGCGGCGCCCGCCCATAAAATCCGGTGCGATATCGACAAACACGGTTTATTCATAATCCTTCAATTCACAGGGGGGTCTGAATCCGGCCGCCGTGCAGACCCGCTCCGCACCCATAAAGACCGTTCCCAAGCGTATATAGTTTACGAAAACCTCCCCATAAAATCAACAAGGGATAATTTTTAATTTGTGAGGACTTGCCGTCAAAACCCCTCACCCTTTACGCGCTGATTTATATACAAGGAAAAGAATTAAGTTTAACGGAAAAAGGTTCTTTCGCCAGGTGGCCTGGTGGAGACTCGGAAGCAGTCACATTCATTTGATACGGTTCCCGCGGTCTTGCGTGTACGCCCGATGCGGCACTCCGGATGATCCCGGGACGATCGGATTTTCACGGGCCATCCCCACACCCCTCATTTGTCATGCCCGAGATCTTCTGTCGGTCATCTTTTGCACGGGCGGCCGGGGAGTCGCAGGTTCTTTTTGCACCTTTTTTCAAAAAAAGGTGCCCAAAAAAATACGGCTGACGAAAAATCTCCTGAAAATGCCGGGAGCGTTCATTGAAGGAATTGAACTCATCCGCCAGTCGGCGGACTC
>OMKS01000722.1_pt1 | contig 30427 bp, 23 predicted proteins | sample 1674721 | NCBI WGS metagenome assembly OMKS01 (sample SAMN06264996, study PRJEB25208) | sediment metagenome | isolation source: hot spring sediment | place: USA: California | collected 2014-09-02 | reverse complement strand
TTTTTGTGCAATGCGTATTCTCAACAACGCCGTATACGTGACATCGGCGTTGCCGTCGGAATATTGCAGCCCGGCAAATTAAACGCTATTACAGATGTCGAAGCTGTTTTGGTCGGGCATCATTCCGTAGTTGAAGGAGACGATATTCGCACTGGCGTCACCGTAGTGCTTCCGCATTCTGGTAATATTTTTCAGGAAAAAGTTATGGCAGCGGTTTATGTTGCTAATGGCTTTGGAAAACTTATTGGAAGTACTCAAATTGAAGAATTGGGCGTCATCGAAACACCAATTGCGCTAACGAATACATTAAATGTGTTCCGGGTTGCCGATGCACTAATTGATTATACGCTCAATCAACCAGGAAACGAAATGGTTTTGTCAATCAATCCGGTGGTTGGTGAAACCAATGACGGATATTTAAATAACATTCAGCGTAGAATTATTACAAGAGAACATGTTTTCGCTGCCATAAAAAATGTTCGCAGTGGTCCAGTCGCTGAAGGTTCGATTGGCGCCGGTACCGGCACAATTTGTTTTGGATTCAAAGGCGGTATCGGCACATCATCCAGGCTTTTACCCGCCGTCAAAGGTGGGTATACGGTTGGCGTTCTGGTCCAGACAAATTTTGGCGGTATTTTGGAGATCAACGGTGCGCCTGTGGGCAAAGAGTTGGGCAAGTATTATATGAAAGAACTGCTGCAACCAGAACAAGGATCTTGCATGATAATTGTTGCCACCGATGCGCCGCTTTCCAATCGAAATCTGAAGCGACTGGCTAAACGCGCAATTTTAGGGCTGGCAAAAACCGGCGGCTTTTGCTCCAACGGTAGCGGCGATTATGTGATTGCTTTTTCGACTCATCCGGATTGTCGACAATACATGAATAGCGACCTGAACCGTCGTAACATCCGGCGATTGCCCGATTCAGAAATGTCGCCCCTGTTTCTGGCAGCAGTGGAAGCGACTCAGGAAGCCATTTACAACTCTTTATTCATGGCATCATCAGCATCTGGTTATCAAAACCGCCAGGTGGAGCAAATTCCATTGGAAAAAGTGTTGACAATTTTAAAAAAATATCATATCATTCAACAGTAAACTTACGTCGCTGAAACGTTGGTTTTGCTGTCTGGCATTTATAAATAACAACACAGGTTAAAAGGTTAGCTATGAAAATTTTCTTTCGCCATTTTAAAATTTCATTGTTGGTTTCAGTTTACCTGCTAATGACAAATTCATTCGCAGCTCAATCGCAAGTGGAATTGATTCAAATTAGAGGCGGAACCATAAATCCGATTTCGGCTGAATATATTATCACCGCCATCGATCAAGCTGAGGACAATCGATCCCAATGTTTGATCATTGAATTGGATACCCCAGGCGGTTTAATAGCAGCAACTCAGGATATTGTCAAAAAAATGCTGGCGGCAAATGTGCCGGTGGTGGTCTATGTTTCACCAGGAGGTGCAGGAGCGGTCTCAGCCGGTGTTTCCATTACCATTGCGGCTCATTTTGCCGTAATGACGCCTGGAACCAATATCGGTGCGGCTCATCCGGTGGGCGCTGGGAAAACGGATACCACTGACATCAGTGTGAAAAAGGCAACCAACTGGTGGGCGACTTTTAATCGGTCTATCGCCGAAAAAAAAGGGCGAAATGCTGAGTGGGTTGAACGGGCAGTAAAACAAAGCGAATCGATCACTGAAACTGAAGCGCTGCAGCTTAATGTGATTGATTTTATCTGTCCCAATTTGGATAGTTTGCTGCTGCTGTTGGATCGAAAATCAGTCGAAGTTGATAGTGGCATGGTGACATTGCAGACCAAAAACGCCCGGATTATTCAACACCGAATGAATCTGCGCTTTAAAATTCTGGACATGATCTCCAATCCTTCAATTGCCTATATTTTGCTAATGCTCGGTCTTTTGGGAATTTATTTTGAATTCTCCAATCCCGGCGCTATTTTACCGGGCGTACTCGGAGGTATTTTTTTGATTGTGGCGTTCTTTGCCTTGCAACAATTGCCGATAAATGTTTCCGGAATTCTTTTGATTCTGTTTTCAATTTTTCTGTTTCTTTTAGAAATAAAAATTACCAGCTATGGTCTATTAACCATCGGAGGAATTGTATCCATGCTCTTAGGATCGTTAATGTTGTTCAAAACCACGCCCTCAATTTCAGTTCATCTGCCGTTGAGTCTGGTTATCTCGGTTACGGCTGTCACTTCGGCGTTTTTTATTTTTGCTATTTTTATGGCGTTGCGTACCCATCGGAAAAAAGTAACCACCGGCAGAGAGGGCATCATCGGAGAAATCGGAATTGCTATCAATAACTTCAAACCCGATGGACAGGTCAAAATCCATGGCGAATACTGGAAAGCCACCAGCTCTGATAAAATTAAAGCGAATGATAACGTTATCGTAATCGCAGTTGAACAACTGAAATTGGTGGTTCGAAAATATCCGACTAAATAACAGTTATAGCGACAGACCACCCTGATAATTAAGCGCTAATCCCGCAACGACGGGATAGTATCAATAGATTAATTTTTCGAACCTTTGTGCAATAATATTTTGTAATGAATTATAGCATGATATGCCCGAATAGTCAAAAAAATCTAAACTGATTAAACCAAGGAGGTACAACATGCATTCCCTATTTGCGATAGGAGTTATTGTATTATTTTTATTGATGAGCGCTATTCGTATTTTTCGCGAATACGAGCGCGGTGTTATCTTCCGGCTGGGTCGGCTGGCTGGCGCCAAAGGTCCTGGCCTGGTGTTGGTGATTCCGTTAATCGATAAGGTGGTCCGGGTGAGCCTGCGAACAATAGTCATGGATGTGCCGCCGCAGGATATTATTACCAAAGACAATGTATCGGTAAAGGTCAATGCGGTTCTCTATTTTCGCGTCCTGGATCCGTCAAAAGCAATTGTCGAGGTGGAGGATTATTTATTTGCAACGTCCCAATTGGCGCAAACTACACTGCGCAGCATTTTGGGTCAGGCGGAATTGGATGAGCTGCTGGGTGAGCGCGATAAAATCAACCTTGAATTGCAGAATATCATCGATCATCATACCGATCCCTGGGGCATTAAAGTTTCACTGGTTGAAGTTAAACATGTGGACTTACCCCAGGAAATGCAACGCACCATAGCAAGGCAGGCGGAAGCTGAACGCGAACGCCGCGCCAAAGTGATTCACGCCGATGGTGAATTTCAAGCTTCAAAAAAATTATCACAAGCTGCAGAAATAATCGCGGTACATCCGATGGCAATGCAATTGCGGTTTTTGCAAACACTGACCGAGGTAGCTTCTGAAAACAACTCGACTACAATTTTTCCTGTGCCAATTGATCTGTTTAAACCTATTTTTGACGCTTGGGATAGGGCTAAAAAATAATCATCCGCAAAAAGTTATTTTGGGGAGTTCGCAGTACTGGCGCCTTCCGAAGAATTATTGGAATTCAACGTAATTTCTTTGGGTGGCGCTGGTTATTTTACTATCGATTCTATATTTTATTGAAATCGGTGCTGCTAAAGCGGAAAGTGATTGATTTGCAAGCTAATCAAAACAGCATTTGAAGCATTAAATATTCCACGGTACGATGCCCATGCTGCTTTTCAGTATTAAATGGCGCGGAAGGCTTGGCGCCTATCGTGTGGGGCTGGCAGTTCTGCATTAACCTGAATTTTAAATCAATTGAATTGATCGCTAATCTTTCAATTGAGTCGTATCAAATTTTGCGTCAAACAGGTCTGCATCATAGCGGTAGTTTCGTAACGCTTCAGCAGCGGCAAAAGAGGTTTTTTGGATCAACGGCGCCAACGAATCCTTTTTCTCATCACTGATACTGACTTTGGAAACAACCTTAACCGACACTTTTGTTTCCTGGTATCGATGTAAATATTTTTCATCAAAAAGAAAATCAGCCATTTCCGGATTTGGATCGATTATTGTCACCTCGGGATAGCCGGCTTCGGCGAAGGAAACTCTGAACTGTTCGATAGAATATCCGTAGTGAGTACAATTGAGACTGGCAAAAATGGAGTGATCCGCATCAATTGTTGACATTGCCTGGTTGACATATTTCCGGATGAGCTCCGCCGTCTCCGGACTATCTGCCCCCCTCTCAATACTGCCCGCCAATTTATGGCAAGCCTGCAGCACAATTTGACTTTCATCAATTCCCCGATCAATCAGCATCTTTTTGTGGTATTGCGACGCGACGGTGGTTTTAGTGGCAAAAATGATCGCGGTTGCTTGCGGTGTATTATTGAACTGTTCATGGATCAGATCAACGCCGGTTGCAACAATGCCGATAACCGGCAGATCCGCTATTTTGGAGAAAGGCGTTTTATCATACAATACGGAGAGTGTGTTGCACGCGATCAATAATAAATCCGGATGATACTTGTTTTTCATTGAATTGAGTGCGATATCGAAAATGCGGATTTTCTCATCTTCAGAGTCCAGACTGTTGTATCCGCTTTTATTGTGAAATAGTGAGTTAAAAAAGATAATTTCCGCATTTTGAAACACACCACTTTTCGGCAGTCTTGCTGCTAAATCTGCCGCTACCGACATCCCGCCAAGACCGGAATCCGTCACCACAATTTTAACATTTTTTTTATTAAACATCTCCATCATTAACGCCTCACTGTCAATTTTTTTGTCACAGAAAATAGTAGCCATTGCCAAAACCAGCAGAATCACATTTGTAATGATCTTGATTTTCAATATAGACCTCCCAAACAATTGTTATTTTAAAACCCGATAGCTTTTCCATCGCGTCGAGAATCGGCGGCGCCGTATAATCGATTGCTTATCGGGTCGATTAAAATACCTTGCGCGCCGCCAAAATAATTGTCGTAATCAGCGTGCAGTTTCACTTGATGCCCCAACTCGATCAATTTTTGAACAACATTTTGCTCAATCCTCCCTTCAACGTGCAGTGTTTTGTGGAGACAATGAACGCGCGGCGCTTCGATGGCCTGATCCATCCCCATTTCAAAATCGATCACATTGATTATTATTTGAGCTAAGGCGCTGATAATTCGCGTCCCCCCCGGCGTTCCGAGCGTCATAAAAGGCTTTCCCTGCAACAGCACGATTGTCGGTGCAATGCTGCTGGTCGGTCTTTTGTAGGGTTCGATCGAATTTGGCATTCCGGGTTTGCTGTCAAAGTCGTTCAAATGATTATTCAGCAGAATCCCGGTTCCCGGCGGTGTCACTCCGGACCCGAACCAACTATTGATGCTCTGCGTCAGCGCGACAATGTTCCCCGCTTCATCCACTATTGAAAGATGAGAGGTGCTGTTGGATTCGCGCCGGGTTAAGTTTTTTGGAGCGTAATCAAATCGCGCACTGTCAAAGTTGATTGTTGCAACCAACCTTTGGGCGTAATGTTTGGATAGAAACGTATCCACCGGAATTTGATAAAATTCCGGATCTGCTGTGTTAAGAGATTTATCCGCATACACTATTTTCATTGCTTCACTGAAAATGTGGATATAATCTGCGGAATTATGTCCCAACTTTTGCACGTCAAACAGCTCCATCATATTGAGCAACTGAATCAAATGCGTTCCGCCTCCCGAAGGCGGGGATGATGAAACAATTTGATATCCACGATATTCACCCTGAACTGGCATTCGAATCATTGCAGCGTAGGCTTTTAAATCTTGCGTTGTTAAAATCCCGCCGGCTTGTTGAACGCCGTCAACAATGGCTTTTCCGATCTCGCCGTGGTAGAAGCTCTCCCCTCCTTTCTCTGCCATAGCAGACAGGCTGTTGCCAAGCATCAGATTTTTTAAAGTATCGCCGGCTTCGACTGGCAACATATCTTTAAAAAAAATATCCGCCGTTTCCGGATACTGGATAATTTTCTCAATATTATCCAATATCATCGAATTCAAATTTTCACTGACCACGACTCCGGTTTGGAACAACCGGATAGCAGGTTGCAAAATTTGTTTTAACGTCATCGAACCATATTTTTGCAACACGGTATCAGCGCAAGCGACCAAACCCGGTACGCCGATTGAATAAGGTCCATCCTGTGTCAGTTCGGCAAAACTGTTTTCAGATTGATAATAATAGTCCTGCACAGCGCCGCCGGGAGCCATTTCCCGGTAATCGATCATCACTGCCTGATTGCTGTTCGCCATTTTAATGAGCATGAATCCGCCGCCGCCGATGCCGGATGCATTCGGTTCGACGATCGAAAGCGCAAACGCCATCGCCATGGCTGCGTCAACAGCATTTCCACCCGTTTGCAGTATGTCGATACCAACTTCGGTTGCGACCGGATGGGCAGAACTGACCATGGCGCGATTTGCGATGACATCCTGCGCCAAAATATTCCCAGCTAAAAATATGATAACAAAAGATAGCCAGATGAAGCAGGTGGTAAATGAATGCTTATTTAGAATCTGTCCGAAAAAGACTTTAAATTGTCCTTGGCTGGTATTGCAAGCAACCTGCCAGTTGGCGGAGAGCGAAGCATTCTCTTTATTATGATAAGATTGCTGCACCAGCTGAAGCGGCATCGCAATGACAGTGTAAGGAGCTGTCTTCGAACCGGTAGTATTTAATACCAACATGGCGCGTCCTCTTTTAATTATTCTGGTAAGGGTGATAATTAAAAAGCCGGTAGGACTTGATAATCATCATTATAAAATATCAGCCGCAATTAAAAAAATATCATCGCGCACTTGAGTGTATTTTTGCTCGCCGAGTCGCTGCATAAGAATTTCGACCATGATCTTTGCCGGCGCCCCTTTGAGATCATCAAACATCCGGATGAGACCTTCGACTCCCAGAGATTTCTGATTTTCATTTTCCGCTTCAACGATGCCGTCAGTATAAAGAAAAAGTCGATCACCCGGATTTAACTTGATTCGTTCCTGATAAAAATTATTGGCGGCGGTTTTTTCAAAGCCAATGATCATATTTTGAGAAGACAGGCGCCGATAGCGTTGTTGATCCGATTTCCAAACGATGAGCGCCGGATGAGCGCTGCCGGAGTAAGTGAAACTATAGTCGCTGATATTGAATTTGGTGGTAAATGCAGTGAGAAACATGCCGGTCTGGTCAAAAACATCGATAATAAAATTGTTGAGGTGAAACAGAATTTCATTGGGTTCAATTTCCTCGCGCACCAACTTTCTGACTTCGGTGCTGATACGATTGACGAGCAGAGCGGCGCTGATTCCATGACCGGTTACATCGATCAACGTCAGATAAATTGAAGATTTACCATCGTAGTAAATGTCGGCAAAATCACCGCCCAACCCAATCATCGGTTTATATTTTACACCAATATCAATTTTTTCCAAACTTAAGGCTTCGGGAATCAAACTTTGATGCACTTGCTCGGCTAACTTTAAATCGCGTTGAATGAGCTCATGGTATTCATTCAATGCTTTCTGTTGTTCTGCAATTTGAATCTTCAGTTCTTTATGCTTCAAAGCCTGCGCTACTTTTAATCTCAATTCTTCCACATCCACCGGTTTGGAAAGATATTCAAAAGCGCCCATTTTCATTGCATTCACCGCTGATTTGATACTGCCGTATCCGGTGACAATCAAAACCTCGGTATCCGGATTTTTTTGTTTGCCGGCCTGGAGCACTTCAATTCCATCAACTTTTGGCATTTGCAGATCTGAAATAATTAAATCAAAATAACGATCCTTCAAAATTACCAACGCTTTTTCGCCGCCGTTGGCAGTGGTGAGTTGATAATTTTCTCGCTTCAGCGCTTCTGATAATAGAAATAGGATGTTTCGATCATCATCCACCAGTAAGATGGATGGCATACTTTTCTTCATTTTAACGTCCATCGATTACAAAGCCTTCAAAATCAATAAAGTTACATCATCACTCTGGAGAAGATTTCCTGAAAAACTTTTTACTGCTGCCAGTATTTTTGATGTCATTGCTGAAGTTGATATTGACAAATTTTCTTGCATGATCTGAATCAATCGCTGTTCTCCGAATTCTTCTTTGGCATCATTTTGCGCCTCGGTTACACCATCGGTGAACATCACAATCCAATCGCCCGATTTCAACTTGATTTCACCCTGTTCATAAGGAATATTCGGCATCATGCCCAACAGCAAGCCGCCTTTTTCAAGTGATTCATATTTACCATCCTGATGCATTAAATAAGGCGGATTGTGTCCCGCATTCACATATTGAAACGAGTTCTCTTTTTTATTTAATATACCGAGAAAAAAGGTGATAAATTTATCATAATTTGTATTTTTATGGATCAGGTTATTGATCCTGGCGGTAATTTTATTGGGCTGGGTTTCAGTTTCGATTAACGCGTTGAGAACCGCCTGCAAGTTTGCCATTAACAGCGACGCCGGAGCGCCCTTTCCGGAAACATCAGCGATCGCCAGACAAAATCTGTTTTCGTCCAACTGAACGCAGTCAAAATAGTCGCCACTAACCTGCAAACTGGGGACATTTATGCCATCGATTTGATAATTTTCACATTGCGGGCATTGGCTGGGTAGCAATTTCTGTTGTATTTCTCTGGCAAGGGCTAACTCTTCTTCGATCCGCTGTCGCTTCAACCTTTCTTGAAACAATCTCGCATTTTCCAGACAGATCAGCGCTTCATTTCCCAGCGTGGAAAGAAAATCGAGGTCATCCTGCTGAAATTTAATTCCGGTAATTCTCTCCCCGATTGCCAGCACACCGCGAGTAACATTTTGCAACCGCATCGGTACGATCACCGGAAAACCGTTGTTTAAAAAATGCGTCAATATTTCGTCATAATCTTTGTCGGTTTTTAAATAAATTGGCTCAGCGATTTGGCTCAATTGTTCGAGAATCCGGCTGTCGTGAAGCAAATTTTCTTTTTCACCCTGCTGCAAACCCTTTGACATCGATAGTTTCATTTCGCCGTCTTCATCTAAAAAAACAAGACAGCGGTTGATGATCATCTCCCCCATCACTGCATAACCCAGTAGATTAAGAATTTTGTCCCGATCGAGCGTCGAGTTTAACTCTTTGCCAATTTCGAATAAGGTATTGAGTTCCTGAATTTTTTTATCAAGCCGGCGGTTGACTTGTTGCAACTCCATGACCATCAAACCATTTTCGATGGAAGTTGCGGCGATATTTGCCAAAGATTTCAGATAAGTCAATTCTGATTTGCTGTAATCGCTGCCAGTCATCTTTTTTCCGAAGCTGATGTATCCGAGCACTTTATCCCCGCTATGAATAGGCAGCAGCAATTCGATCTCTTTTTCTAAAAAGAACTTTAATTGTTGTTTTAAGTCTAAATCGGCAGATTTTAGAATTATTGGCTCTATCAGCTCGGATTGAAAATCTACCAGCTTACCGATCAGCTTTTGCGGATAGCCTTTTAATGTCTCAACACGTAATTTATTCGATTTGTGGTACAACAAAACCATTCCGCGTGAAATCATCATCTTTCCCATTGGGGTCAGCAGAATGTTGTCAAGTATGGATTTTAAATTAAGCGATGAATTTAAAGTCTGACTGACCTCGAAAAGGGATTGCAGCTCCATTAATTTTTCATCTAATTTTCGGTTTGAACCGTCTTCCCCATCAGCGTCCGGCTGTAAAAAATCGGTGTTTTTTCGCGGTTCATCGGCTGTCATTTTTCGACCCTATTTTCCACTTTGCCATCTTTCACAAAATATTTTACCATTTTAACTTCGGTTTTAATCCCGGGTTTGGATTTAAATTCAACCTCATCCATCAAAGCTTTCATCAAATGGATTCCCAAACCGCCCACCTTCATTTGCGCCAAATAATTTTTTATATCCCGGTTTAAGATATTTTTTACGTCAAAACCTATGCCCTGATCGGTGATAATAACGGTCAACTTTTTATAATCGATTTCCACAATCAGATCAATCGAATCTTTTGTATCCTTGTAATAAGCGTGTTTGATTACATTGGCACATGCCTCATCCACGGCAAGCTCGATTTTATTTACATCATCTTCATCAAAGCCGACCGTCTTTGCAATATGAGCAATCATGGTTCGGATAAGCTCGAGATTGTCGGTTTTGCTCGGGATTTTAAGCTGGAATTTTTCTTTCTGCTTTTTCAATATTTTCACCACCCTCTTCCTGGTTTAGTTATTGAATTTATCAATCGCATCCTGTTCATTTTCCACAATATCATAGAGTTCGGGAAAACCCAACAGGTCGAATACGCGATAGATTTTGGGATTCATATTGGAGAGCTTAATATCGCCGTTATTGTTGCGTATATTTTCGATGAATCCCATGAACACTCCCAAACCAGCGCTGCTAATATAAGCCAACTCACTAAAATTGACCAGTATGTGATATTTTCCATCGTCCACCAATTTTTGAATTTCTTCTTCCAACTGTGGGGCTGTATGGGCGTCAAGATAACCTTTGATGTTTAGAATGTTTATGTTTCCTTGTTCCCGCTTTGTGACCTCAAATGAATCCATGGCTTATCTCCTGAATATTCGAGCGATAAAGGTTTGTTTTATTGATTAAATCGTATTTTTCTATTACCGGCGATAATATAACTAATTGAACTTTGATAAGCAAATAAAAAAAACCTATTTTGGTTTAAGGACAACCATGGTTAGATCATCGTATTGACTTTGGTCGCCGACAAAATTTTCGATCTTCTCAAGAATGGCGTTCTTTATTGCAGTGGCATTTTTGCCGCGATTCTCAACCACCAGGTCGCACAGCCTCTCCTCCTCAAATTCCTGTTGCTTTGAGTTTCTTGCTTCATTCACACCATCGGTATAGAGGATAAATATATCTCCGGCGCGGAAACGAACCTTCTCTTCCACCAATGTTTGGTCGAACTGATTGCCTGAGACCAATCCCAGTGCTAAACCGGGCGTCTCAATGAGAAAGACCTGTTCTTCCCGGCCGTTCCAGTAAAGTAGCGGGCAGTGACCGGCACGACAAAAAGTAAAATTATTGTGTTTTAAATCTAAAATGCCATAAAGCAAACTGATGAACGTCCTCTTATCCAATGTGTTACAGAGAATTTTATTGGCAGAGATTAGCACATCCCGTGGTGATTTGTAAATGGAACTCAGCGACTCAATAATTCCCTTGGCTTCTGCCATATAAAATGCGGCTTCAGCGCCCTTGCCTGAAACATCACCAATTACAATTCCCAGCTTTGTTTTTGAAAATTCAAAGAAATCATAATAGTCGCCGCCCACTTCATTGGCAGTGATGGAAGTCGCGTCAATGTCAACTTTTTCCAATTCCGGCATCGACGCCGGCAACAATTTCCGTTGCGCTTCGTGGGCAATCTTTAGCTCTTGTTGGTACTTTTCTTTTTCAAGCGAGTTTTCAATTAAGCGGGCGTTTTCAATTGCCGCTGTGGCGTTATTGGCAAACATCGACAGCAATGCTTTATCATCTGCCAGGAATCCGTAATCTTCATTTTTGACTGCTAACAATATCCCAAAGATTTCTTCATCGGAAATAAGAGGGATGCCCAACAGCGAACCCTCACGATTTTTCCATTCCAGCATTTTAGCTGTTCGATGATCCCGGGAAACACGATCGATCATTAAAACTGTTTTATTGGCGACGATCCAATCGACAAATTCAACTGTGGTATTTTCAGTCAATCGCATCCTCAAATTTTCCGGAAGATCGTGTTGTGCCATTAGCTCAAAAGTGCTGGTCTTCGGGTTTTTGATCAATAGCCAACTGTAATTTGCGCCAGTGATTTCAACCGTTTGCTTGATAATGATATTCATTACTTTATCGAGATGAAAAACTCCGATGATCATTTGCGAAAGCTGGTGCAGCGACGACATTTCACGGGCGCGCCGGTCTAAAAATCCGGCGGTCGGTAACTGCAACAGAATTACCAGAATTGAAACAGATAAATAAATTGCAGCAAAAATAAAAATTGCGTTGAGAAAATTGGGAGTGAATTCACCATAAAATACCGCTGAATGTTTTTTTGCTGTGAAAGAAACTATTGAGGCAATACCAAAACTATTGAGAAAAAAAGTCTTAATCTTTTGGCTTTTGTTTAAAAATTTTACCCACTGGACGCGAAATGAGTTAACGACCATGAAGTAAATCATTAAAACTGTTAAAAGTATCGAAATAATTTCGCTTGGCATTATACGATTAATCACTGTTGCTGAGCCGATAGCAAAAGAAAAACCGCCTGATTTATCGCCTGAGAAAATGCTGTAAAGTATAATAACAATAAACATTAAATAGAAATTTCGTCCGGTTGATTTTTTTCGCTGAATAAAAATCAGCTCTTGTATCAGTCGCAAAACTGAAACGGCAATGATTATTTTAAAAAAAATGAGCACGGAAAAAAGTACATTCGGGGCGTCCGGTTCTGACCTGGACAGGATCAAATTAATCCCCAGCAGACAGATCATTGAAAAAAATATGATCTTCACTTTATTAAAAATTGATAGCTGTGAGAATGTGGCGCCAAAACCAAGGAAAGCAAGCACGATGAGCAGCATGATTAAAAATTCTCTTAAATGTCCCATTGAGTTTTTAAAATAAGCAAAGCTCACCATATCGATAACAAGAACAATCAATAATATTGATAATACAAACAGCAAGTATGGCTTATGTCTGGAAGCTATATTCATATTTTCATAAAATTGCTTTTAGTCCAAATTTTACATTACCTTGACAATGATCATGGTCATGTCATCATGTTGTGGCGCCTTTTGTACGAAATTAAAGATTTGAGATTTGATCTCAGTGATAATGCTTTCCGCAGATAAAGATATCGTTTTATTGAGCAAAATTTGCAGCCGGTCTTCGCCAAATTCCTCATTTTTATTGTTCATCGCTTCAGAAAATCCGTCGGTATAGAACATAAATATGTCTTTGGAATGGATGTTGACGGTGTACTCTTCGATAAGTCGATTAAAGAGGCTGCCTTTTTCAAGTCCCAAGGCTAAGCCTTTGGGACATAAGATTTCAACATTATTTTGTTCACGCTTTTTCAGCAAGAGAGGATTATGCCCGGCGCGCGCAAAGGTAAATTTTTTATTATTCAAATCGAAAATTCCGTAGATCATGCTGATAAAAGTACCCCGTTCCACATTTTCATAAAATAATTCGTTGAGATGTATCAGAACTTGTCGCGGCGAGAGACTGGTTTTTGCCTGAGATTTGAGAAAACCCTTGGTCAATGTCATGTGAAAAGCGGCGGATATTCCCTTCCCGGAAACATCGCCGATCACAACGCCCAGCCGTCCATCGTATAGTTCAATAAAATCAAAATAATCACCGCCGACTTCAGTGGCTGGAATACATAGACTTGCCACATCGACTCCGCTGAGTCTGGGGTTTTTTCGGGGTAAGAAGCTTGCTTGTACGCTGCGCGCAATTTCAAGTTCTCTTAAAATTCTTTCCCGCTCCTGTTGACGCTTTTGATATTCGGGAACGTATTTTTTGAAACTGCCAGGGTCGATATTTTTTCGTAACCCAATCATCGCAATAAGGAAAACCACCGCAAAAATGATCCACATTGCGACGCCATTCCACCACAGGGGACCTTCTGAAAAATGAAAAAAGGGATATAATTCTCTCAACAAATAATAGGCGAAACCACCCCAAAGGACCGTCAGAAAATCCCCTTTAAGGAAGAAGAACACAATCAGTAAACCCAGCACAAAATTAATCGCCAGCGTAAGGCCGTAAGAAGATAATTTTAAATTCAAATAGCTGCCGAATACAAATATCCATAGCAGGACAGCTAATAGAATAATGATCTGAGTGCTGCCAATTTTTTTTCGAAAATAAGACAGAAAGAAGAGCCGAAAAACATATTCACCAAAACACACGTTTAAAATGCCACTGGCGGCGACAAACAACAGTGGAACATACGACAGCTTTGCATATAGTCGATCATTTTCGGTTACGATGAAAAAATTGAAATTCAAATCCGCCGCCTTTAACAGAACAGCCACAGTTCCTGCCACTATAAAAGCCAGTGAGAATCCACGAATCAGCGAAATTGACAGTTTCGGAAACAGGACGATTCCGGATCTTAATGCATCCATCGTGACCAATTTATCGGGCCATATTTCGCGCGCCTCTGATTCGCCGAGGCTATTGGAGACGATAAACGAGAATAAAATGAACGGCGTGGTAATTACTATCGGCAAAATTAAGACCAACAGAAAATTTGAATCCCCAGAATCCCTGGTAATATTAATAATCATCAATATTACCCAGGAAAGAGCCACCGCAACACTAATGGCAATATTGCTTTTCAGCTCGATTCGATCTTTTCTTAATTTTTGGATAAGCAAAATCAACATAAAAATTATAACGCAGACCATTAGAATAACTGTGGGAATACTTTCCAAATTTTTTGATTTTTTTGGTTTCTTTTCGGGTTCGAAATTAATTTTGAATTTGGTGATTTTATCTCCGCTGACTTCGATGTTAACGCTCTGCTCATTTCCGTAAATCGAATCCGCTCTTTCCCATCGAAAACCATAAATTGATTTGACAGTATTATGGTTATCATTTTTCGGACTAAACCGAAATGCGGATGTATCAGTAATGTGTTTATGAAAAAAATCTGTCGCCAGTTGCAAACTATGATCATAAGACAATGTATCAATGGCCGAATCTTCACCGAGCCTGACATTCAATCCGATCACGTCGCCTCCGGTTGATAAGTTTACCGTGATGGTGTCAGACAGCATTTTATCGATATAAGATTTGGCCTCATCCTCAGAACCAAACGATATTTTTAGTTTGCGATCGTCTGATTCAATATCCTTTAATTTAACTCTCCAATAAAAAACCGGTAGTTGATTGTCGCGAGCGATGTTATTGGTTTTTTCTAATCCGTATCTTTGTTGAAGATGCTGCGACAGATTGGTATCTCGTAATAATTCTGGTGCGAAATAAAATTTGTCAGTATCGTAACCCAGGTCGTGTAACAATTTTTCAGCCCGGCCGGTTATTTGTTCCTGGTTAATTTTTAGCCGCAATCCTGCATCCGGAAAAACCTGTGGATAAAGCTCGATAAAAATTAACAACATAACCAGTGAAATCAGCACTAAGATGTAATCAGCTTTTGACAGCCGTTTTTTTAACATTTCGATCACCTTCAATAATCAACAACAATACCGAACGGATAGTTAAAATTTGTTAGTTTGCCGACAATTCTGCCGCTGGCATCAATTCGAATAATTTCACCACTGCCGGAATCTGTAAGGATACACCCGTTATCATACGGATTAACTATAATATTGTTTAAAAATTTAAAATTGCTGATGTTAACAAAGGGGATGCCTGCGTCGGAAAAGCCAATCACGCCCGACCGAGAATCGCTCTGCGACCAATCGATCACCCAACAATTGCCGTTGCTTTCATCAACCGCCAGTTCTAAAGGTGCGTTCAATCCGCTGTTTATCGATAAAATTATCTCGCCCTGATCACTAATTTTGAGCAACCGGTTGCTATCAATGAGCCAAATTTGCCGGGTGCGCTGATTGATCGCGATTTTGGTCGGAGAGTATAAATCCAAAGCTAACGAATCCATCCTGAAATGAAAATCGATGCGAAACAACTTCCTCCTTTGGGAATCTGTGACCCAGCAGACACCGTCATTTCGATCCACATCCAGATCTTCAGCCTTTGAAAATCCATGCAAGGAATTCAGCAAGCTCCCCCGCTGGTTAAAAGTATGGACCGAGTTATTTTTGTTATCCAGCACCCAGATTCGATCCCGCTGCTGATCGATCTTTAATTCAATGGGTCTCCCTTTATCGAATGCTGTAATAAATCGAAGTTCCGATGTTCGCAAATCGTAAACCAGCAGGCGATTCAGCAAAGCATCGGTAATCCAAAAATCATTTTTGTTATCAGCTAAATAAATCGACCAGGGATAAGCCGCTATCGGGAAGCGTTTGATTTGATGGGAACAATCGTGAGTCAGTTTTACCAGCGTTCGCTCATAAAAATCACCCGCCCAGATAAAAGTCGGTCCGGGAGTGATTGAAACCGTATCACTGGGAGCGGATTCAAAATCATCGCCGACAAACGTCAGACGATAAACGTATCGAATATCGTATTGGACGGTTGTATCCACATATTGGTTCGAATCCCCGCTGATCTGATCCAGCATGTCAAATTCGGTTTCAGCGTTCTGTTTACGATAGATGCGGAACCAGATTTTGTCCTGATTATCCACCGATCGCCAGCTTAAGTAAACCCGATTATATTCCGAATAAATATTTAATCGTTGAGGTCTGCCCCCGGTTTCCGGATTTTTCGGATCCAACGGATTAAGCCGATCTCGTTCGACGCAAGAAAAAATAAAAATAACGCCAAGCAACATCGATGAAAATATAGCAATGTGATGATATAATTTAAAGATTATTGATTTTTTTACCATGTCCATGCTTTACAAAAAATCATCAGGGTATGAATTGCCATGAGCTTTAGCTGGTGGTTCGATGCCACGCTGGTTTTTTTTATGGGGTTTTAACCCCCCATTATTGAAACGTCCGGGGTTAAAACCCCTGAAATTTCAGGCGAATCTTTTGCAACCACGACCTGAAGATCGTGGCTATTCAATTAGATAATTATTAACAGCCTCTACAATCGAAAAAGCCCTTTATTTAAAGCTGATATTTTCGTAATAGTTCAGCACCCTTAACTAATAATGTCATTCCGGCATGTTTTTAGCCGGAATCTCCTGAATATATGTGCAAATTAATATTTAAAAGTTCTATTATTGAGATTCCGGCATTCCGCTTCGCTCCAGCCGGAATGACAGGTGAACTGTTACATATTTTCTACTCTACTGGTCATCCATATTATTAAAGACAGTATCACCACTATGAGCCGTGCTGATTACCTGTTAAATTTGATTTCTTTGAATATTTTGGTACAACATTGTCATAAAAAAGGCGAAACAATTGCCGCCATTGTTTCGCCTTTTAAATGACTTAATTTGGAATTATTTTCCAAAATGAAAGACACCGGCGACAATCAGCCTCAAATAGTTATCAGAATAGTCGAAAGTACTACCACCAGTTTGAAATTCGTAATTAAACGTGTTATACTCCACTGCCAGATCTAAATTGATGCTTCCCATGATCAAACCGATGCCAGCGGACAAATTAATACCGACGATTTGATCATCATTATCGTCTTTAAAAGGGGTTGGTGTGGTGGCAAATCCGACGCGTACCGGTAAAATACTATTACCGGTCATGAGCAGGTATTCAGCGCCGACACGGAATTGATTAATGTCCTCCCATCCTAATTTCTCTTCTCCCCAGTCTGCTTTTACTGTGGATTCGGAAAATTTTCGCATTTCATAATCGGCAGCCAGTATTAAATTTTCAGTAGCTTCAAACGCCACACCGAAACCCAGCATGTTCGGCATGTTAAATTCCACATCATCATCGTCATCATCGTTCACATTGAGGGCAAAGCCGGATTTATATACCACGCCAAAACGGAAACGATCGAAATCAAACAGACCACCAAGGGTGAAATTGGTTCCGCTGTATTCTTCGCTCTCTTTTTCGTCCTGGTAATAACCGGATTTATCTTTGCTGGTATATTCAGAGCTACCGGTATAAATATTGACGGTTGCGCCGAGAGAAATCATCGGTGTTAATTGAATACCGATCGACGGCATGATGGCGTTCACACCACCGGTATTCTCCGATTCCCAATATTCTCCGTCATATTTGTTATAGAAATCGATCACCTGATGAAAACCAACTGCAGCTACCAGATTTCTGTCGCCAACTGCCAATGGCAGAGCAAGACTGGCATAGTTTAGCCCAAAATGCGAATGCTGGTAAGGTTCGGCGTCAAAGCCTTCGACATCAGATTCCGGGGTATAACTTTCGAAAATCCCAACCACAGATGCTTCGGCTTTTTGTAGCCGCGACAATCCCGCCGGATTCCAGGATGATGCAGTGGCATCGTCTGCCACGCCGATGAAGGCGCCGCCCATACCACGAGCGCGGGCGCCGGCGCCGATAAAGTTTAAATTAATACTTTGTGATAAAACAAACTCCGGTAACACCAATAAAACGAGTGCGACGACAAAAATTTTGGTTCTCATACTGTCCTCCTAAAATAATTAGTTGTGTTGAAAACAATGAATTCTAATGGGAATTATCAACTTTGTTGTTATTTGGTAATTGCCCTGTTTCCCAGTTCAAACATTCCGGATTTGATGAACAGCACCTTGCCAATTGAATACTCGGGATAAACTTCGATCAATTTCACTTCCCCCAGTTCCTCAGTCTCTTTTCCGAGCACTTTTTTGGTGATGGGATGGATTATTTCTCGCCCTTCGCGATACACAATACACTTCATTCCCTTTTTGACGTTCTTCTTCCTTCCCATGTCAAGCATCAGTTGATCACCATTAACTCCGATGACATATCCCTCAACCAGCGGAAGATCATTGATGATCTTTGTCGCCAACCGATTGATCATAGCGCGCAATTCGGTAATATTGGTACGATGGCTCATATCATCCTGCGCCGTAATAATTTCCGAGGTTCCCGTATCAATCAACCGGGCGTCAATGGCAAGACTTGACCCAGAGCGGGTGACTGTTCCCAGCACAATGGCATCCACTCCGATGCCTTTTCCGATTTCAGCGGCGGTGGAAGCATCGATTACACCAGCCATACCAAGTTGTTGCTCCTCGAGAATTTTTTCCAACTGGGTGCGTTCATAAAGTTTGAACCGGTTGAGGTTGTAAAAGATGGTCATCATTTGTTCGACAATGTTAATTTCGCCCATCTCCTCTCCCAGTCCTTTGGTCTGAAACGGCAGCACCGCGATGCCCATTCTCTCGCCGACAAGTTTTACCGGTGGAGCGACAGTGGGGGGTTCTGGCTGACTAATGATTGGCTCCGGTTCTCTTTTGATTGGTTCTTTATCAATTATCACGGCTGGAGGCGGAGGTTTTTCGACAGCGCTTCCGGATTGTATTTTAGTGAGGTATTGCTGCGCTCTGGCAGAATACTGTTGCCTCATCGAAAGCTGAAGCTCGTGTTGGGCTTGCTGCATTTCTCCAAGATAATAAAAGCAGATGCCTTTTTCCCGGTGAGGAAAATATTCGATAAAGTGCATCCCGTAGGTTCTGATTTTCTGGGTATCCGTGTCCCTCGCTTTGAGAGCCTCGTTAAATTTTGAGATTGCCATTTGATACTGTTTCTTGTTCACCAATTCGAGACCCTGTTCATAACTATTGTACCATTTGCTCATAGCAAATGCCTGGACTTTGGACATTTTGCAAGGGATCAATTTGCCAATAGCAAATGTCTGTAAAAATGCGCTAAGACACAAGACCATAATTGTAGCTAAAGTTAATCTCGTTTTCATAAAGCATCGCCTACTTTTTTCGTGAACAGTATTTTTACTTCAATTAATGTATTAACAAAATGGTAAAAAGTCAAGAAATATTTATCAAACACCAAACTTATTTCATCAATAAATCAATTTAATGATCCAAAAAATGGTAGCGGGTTTTATCATCTGTAGAATCATCGATGAAAGATTAAAGTAAACCATGCTCTGCAAAACTGAAATAGCGGTCATTACCAATAATAATATGATCAAAAGGCTTGACGCCCACCAGATTGCAGGCGCTCACCAGCCGTTTGGTGATGTGCTTGTCGTCGGTGCTGGGGGTCGGATCGCCGCTGGGATGATTATGAATAAAAATAATCGATGCGGCAGCTTGATTGAGCGCCTCTTTGACAACCTCACGGGTATTGACCAGACTCTCTGAAAGGCTGCCCTCAAAGATGGTTTTTTCCAGAATCAGGTTGTTGCGTGAAGATAGCAGAATAATTTTAAATTCTTCCCGGGTCAGATTTCGCATGTAATGGCCAACCAGTTGATACACATCGGCGCAGGATTGAATTTTTTGTTTTTGAACCACATCTTCGGCAATCATCCGTTTGCCCAGCTCAAGAGCGGCTTTGATTTGCGCGGCTTTTGCCGGACCGATGCATTCGATCTCGCACAATTCGCTGACCGACTTTGCATCCATGCCACGAAAGCCACCGAAGCGCTGCAACATTTTTCGCGCCAGATCAATAGCAGTGGTCTTGCCGCCGCCGGTGCGAAGTAAAATCGCCAGCAATTCAGCATCCTGCAATTTATCAGCGCCAAACTTGATCAACCGCTCGCGCGGACGATCGTTTTCAGGCCAGTCCTTGATGGTGTAAGTGAACTTTTCCATTAATGTCCTCGCTTTTTATTAAAGTACGAGACTGCAATGATCGCTCCCAGCGATGCAAAGATAATATTGATCACTAACGATAACCCTAAATCGATTGTGAGCAGGACAAAATCGCTCATATTTTCTGCAAGCTGAATGAGCATCTCCTCCAGTTCTTCAGGGAGTTGCGCCGGGCTGTGTAAAATTTTTTCGATTTGCTGTTTAAGATTAGCGCCAATCGCTGTTTTCAGAATCATGCTAATCAATGCTCCCAGCGCACCGGACATCACCCCCAGCGAAAAACCGTCATTGAGCGAAAGCCGGATACTCTCATCTTCGAGCGCCTTATTAAAAAAATAGACGGAAACAAATCCCCCCAGAATGACACCGGCACAGCAAAAGCAGTTGATAAAATTCAATATTGGAATTGTTGAAATCAACGCGATAGTCAACCCGCCAAACATCGCCGGTCTAATTTTATCCGGTTGAGCTGTCATTTACTTTCTCCTCTCTTGAATTAATTGATAATTGAAAAAAATATATTAAATCATGCTTTAACAGCCGAATTTGCATTGAAGTTATCGTTTATCCATTTGATGTTCAATTAAGGCGACTTGTTTTGATGGTCGCCCAAAATAATTCCAGCAACGATAAGACCAGCGGTAACGCCAACAAGCGCTCCGGTAATAGTCCTAGTGAAAAATGAATTAGCTACCAGACCGGTAAAATTCACCAAAAAATCAATTGTCAGTGGAATCAATGCCCAACCCAACCATTTTACCGAGATTGTACTTTTCTTCGAAAACCGATATAGCAGGGGAAATAATATCGCCCCGATGCCAAAGCTAAAATATATCGCGGTGCATCTCGAGCAGACCGCCAACGATTTTCCCATTAATAAAAATGATCGGTCCGGCATTTGATGACAGGTTTTTGAAAAAAATAAATAAATTGCCCCTGAAAATTTTGGTAAATTATAATTGGCAAGGATCGGCGCCAGCAGGATCAAACCACACCATGCACCAACCGCCACAAGCAAGAAGATAATGTAAATATTTTTTTGATCAGTTGCCATTTGTAGTTCAATGAAATTCAGAAAAATGTTATCGGTTGTTTATCATCAGGCGCCGGCTTTTAGATAAACAATTGCGCGGCGACTGTACGTTAAAATTTGAAATTGCGTAAAAACCAGGCTTTCACCTCTACCCGAAAGTAGTACAGCAAACCGGTCGATGTCAACACGATGCCGATTAATGATGGTATCAGCGTAGTGATTAAGGTGATCACCATAAACCAGATTTGAATGACGAGCACAATGATCAGCGTGACCGGATAGCCCCAGACGCGATAGGGACGGTTGATATCCGGATATTTTTTCCGCAGCACCCAGATGGCTGCAAAGGTGGAGACATTAAAAACCGATGATGTGAACGAGAAAAAGTCGATAATCGTTTCGTAAGCATGTTCCGCAAAACCAGCGAAGATCAGCAGTATCGTTGCCCAGGCAGCTTGAACAATCAGGGCTGTATTGGGAGTTCGATATTTTGGATGAATTTTCGACAAGGGACCGATGAACAGCCCATCACGGGACATGGCAAACCAGGTGCGTGCTTTGCATAGAATCTGGGCGCTGACATTGCCAAATGTGTTAAGCATTACCGCCAGCGAAATCAATACGCCGCCGCCGGTCCCAATCGCCATTGTGACAGCGTCAACTGCCACCCATCTTGACTGTTGGATTGTCTCCATCGGCAGTTGATAGAGATAAGCTGAATTCGCAGCCAGATAGAGCAGCATAATGCCGGCAATCCCCAATATGATCGAAAGCGGCAAATTTTTTCGCGGATTTCTCACTTCTTCAGCGACATAAGTCGCTCCCTCCCACCCGCTATAGGCAAAAAAACCATAACGCATTGCCGCGCCAAACGCCAGCATGGTGGACCAGGTAAATTCCTCAGGCCAAAAATTAGTCGAAAAATGGGTCAGCTCTCCCAGCTTCATGAAACAAACGAAGATGACACCGCCGACTGCGATTAATTTCAGAAAACTGAAAATATTCTGCAACACACCGCTCAAAAATACACCGAAACAATTGACAACAGTTAGCAGCCAGATCACGATCAGCGCAATTAAGATTTCTGTCATGTGGGAGTAGTGATAACCAAAAAAGATTTCAAACAGCGCATTGCTGTACTCGGCGAACACCAGCGCGACCGCAGCTATGGCGCCGGTTTCCGAGACAAAAAACATTGCCCAGCCGCGCAGAAAAGTCCATAATGGACCATAAGCCGCTTTGAGATAAGCATAAGGACCGCCGGATTTGGGCATCATCGCCACCAGCTCGGCGTAACAAAAAGCACCCAGCAGAGTGGCGATGCCACCAACAATCCAGACGCCATAAAACAGGCTGATCGAAGCGACCAGCATCATAATGGGAGTTGGAGTGCGAAAAATTCCAGATCCGATTATGCGGTTAATGACGATTGAAAGAGCTTCTACCAGACCCAGTTCACGTTTGAGTTCAGTTTGTTCAGAGAAAAGATCAGCCTCCGGCGCTGCAGTTTTGAATGCCATTTTTCCGTTTCCTGTCTGTAAAATTCTTTGTCAGTGAACATTGAATTAGCGGTTTCAATATAATAATTCTGAATCGGTTTCGCAAGCATTATTCACGACGGTCAGGCGATAAAACTATTTTTTTGGAGTTGAAAATTCTGCGTCAACTTTTATGCTGATGCCACCGCGGGGATTAAATTCACCCACTACTACCGCCTTCCTCGGCTGACAAATTTTCACTAAATCATCCAAAATTCTGTTGACCACCTCTTCGTGGAATGTATTGTGATTTCGAAACGAAAACAGGTAGAGTTTTAGCGATTTACTTTCAATGCAGCTTTTGTCAGGAATGTAGCGGATGGTAATTTTTCCGAAATCCGGCTGATTGGTAATGGGACAGCGGGAGGTAAATTCCGGGCATTCGAAACTGATCCAGTAATCCCGGTCTGAATACTGATTTTCAAATGTCTCAAGCTTTGCCATCTCCGGCGATTCCGGATAACTTGTTTCGCCGGATTTAAGGATCGTCAGATTTTTGTATTTGTTATCTTTTTGTGGCGGCATAGATTATAACCTCGTTGTTTGTTCAAACTCATCTTAAATCATGTTTCATTTCACCAGAATGAATTGTGGTGCTTTTATAATACCGACGTTTGAACATTTGTAAAAACACCACAATTTTTCGTGGCGTAATATGTAAAAAAAAAAAATCAATCCCGGGCTACCAATCCTGAACGCCGGCTTCAGCAAAGCCTTTTTTTCTCAAAATACAGCTATCACAGCTTCCACACGGCTTTCCGTCCGGTGAAGGATCGTAGCAGCTCAACGTCATTGAAAAATCCACCCCCAGTTCAACACCTTTTTTGATAATTTGCGCTTTTGACATCTTGCTCAGCGGCGCGTGAATCTTGAAGCGAAATCCTTGGGCTCCGGCTTTTGTTCCCAGATTTGCAGCGGTTTGGAAAGCTTCAATAAATTCCGGCCGGCAATCGGGATAGCCGGAATAATCAACCACATTCGCGCCGATAAAAATTGCCCTTGCGCCCAGAACTTCAGCCCAACCCAGGGCGATTGATAAGAATATTATATTGCGTGCCGGGACATAGGTTGAAGGTATATCGCTTCCTATTTCATTTTCAGGTCGATTTTTGGGCGGAGAAATCCCGCTTTGTTGAATCAATGCTGATCCGCTGATTTGGGAAAGGTCGACATCGAGGATGAGATGCTGTTTGACTTTAAAAAATGCCGCCACTTTGCGCGCTGCTTCCAATTCCGCTTGGTGGCGTTGTCCGTAGCGAAAGCTTATGGCGTAGGTTTCAAATCCGCTCTGTCGGGCAATTGCCAGCGTCGTGGTGGAATCAACGCCGCCGCTAAGCAGAACTACTGCTTTTGGTTTCATTGGCTTCCCTTGTTTTTCATTTATCGAAGCTTGATAATTTTATGCAATTGAAGCTGCATCCGAATTGGCAGCCCAGATTCTTTAATGAATTCAGCCAGCAGCTTTGGTCGCATTTTGCCGTGAACCGGTGAAAAAAGCACCGGGCATTTTTCGATGAGTTGCTGCGTTTTCACCAACTTCAGCGCCCACTGAAAATCTTGCTCGTGGGAAAGGACGAACTTCAGATTGTCGGTGGAGCGCAAATCTTCCAAATTGGACAGTAAAAAACTTCCCTCTTCCCCACTTCCCGGACATTTCACATCGATAACGCGAACAATTGGTTGTGTTAAAGCTTGTATATCACAACTGCCATTGGTCTCCAGCAATACAGTCATTCCGGTTGCGATCAATTGCTGGCACAGCTCGATCGTCCCGCTCTGCAATAGCGGTTCTCCGCCTGTAATCTCAACCAATCTGCAGGGGAATTGCTTAACCTTGGCCAAAATCTCAGCAATTGTCATTTCCTCGCCTTCAAAATAAGCATAGCTTGTATCGCAATAGCGGCAGCGCAGATTACAGCCCGTGAGGCGGACAAAAACACACGGCAAACCAACAAAGGTGGATTCCCCCTGGATGCTGTAAAATATCTCGTTAACTTTTAGCATCATGGTTGATAGGTTGCAGTGTATTTATGCGACTCCCCAACCTCGATCGAGAACACCTGAATATGGGGCGGAAGCTTTTTCGCCAACTCTGTAAAAATATAGTGCGCCAGATTTTCTGATGTCGGATTTAATTGCTGGTCAAATGGTGGTATCTGGTTCAAGAATTGATGATCAAACCGGTCGATGATGTCATTTAATTTTTGCTTTAATTTTTTAAAATCATAGGCGATGCCAACAGTATTCAATTTTTCAGTCGCCAATGTTGCTTTGACCAACCAATTATGACCGTGCAGTTGTTCACAAGCGCCCTCATAACCACGAAGATTATGGGCCGCGGCAAAGCTTACCGTTGCAGAAATTTTATACACAACCGTACTCCTCAAATGATTCAATCCATTGATTGAATATAATAAATTTCAGCCTTTTTTCAAAATCTTTTTTTTGAACATAGCTTCTCGAATTAATTAATGAAAAGCAACCACAGACATCGCCGATTTTACAGATGATTTCACAGATAAAAATCTCTGTCATCTGCGAAGGCTTCGGTACTTTTTTTTCTGCGACAACTTTAAAATTCCGATACAATAAATTACAGCTGAGCGGCAAAGCGGAAAGAATCGCAATCTAATTCTTTGATCTGAGTTTTGGGTGGGGTACTGACGCCATTGCTTGATATATGGAAACTTTCGGGAATAAACAATTTGGAAGGCTAATTACAGTACTGACGCCATTGCTTGATATATGGAAGCCGATTTAAAAATCGGGTTACGGTTTACGATTTAAACATTGGGATATCTTTAACGCAGCAATGTCATTTTTTTCAATTCGGTGTTATCTCCTGCCTGGATTTTATACAGGTAAATGCCGCTACCTGCCGGATTGCCATTTGAATCTGAACCGTCCCAGCCAATTTCATAAAAACCAACCGGGCGAAATTCATCAACCAGGGTTATAACATGCTGTCCCAACACATTCATAATCGTTAAACTAACCTGAGCCTCAACGGGTAACTGATATTTGATCAACGTTTCCGAATTGAACGGATTGGGATAATTTTGTTTTAGTTCAAATTTCTCCGGGAATAAAGCGCTGGCAATCTGGTTGATTTTGAATTGTGCGCTGACGCTCATTTCAGGACCGGCGTTGATTCGGTAGCTTTCAACTGTTATATTGGATACGCTTCCTTCATGACCAATGCTCGAAAACATTACCATCAAATATGGATCGACCGACAAAATCGGTTGCGGACTGAATCCGGTTATTTTTACAACGCCAGCTATCGATGAATTTTCAAAGATTTGAAATTTTTCACCCGCCTGCTCAACGCACAATCCCTGATATTTTAACAGATGTTTGTCATAGCTGAATTTAACGTCAAAAGAATAAATTTCCTCATCAGCTTCTGCAATCAGCGGAACCGAAATCAGTTCTCCAACAGCTACATCCTGATCTGTCAGATATGGATAATGGTCGGCAATTTTGCGGGGTAGCGCTCCCGCAGGAGACCAGTTGGCGTCAACATCCCCGCGAACAATAGCAATAAAATTTTGAGAATCATAATTTTGATCGAGCGAGGAATAATCCCGATTTTGAGGAGTAAAAAACCAGTCACCCACATACGAGTTCGGTGCTGGCCTAAGTCCAACCGCGAACTGTGCAATTAGCGAAGCATCATACATTTGAACTGCGCCGTTTTTATCAACATCAGCAGCCAGGCGTTGTTCCGGCGTGGGATTGGGATATAAATCCATGGCAATACGGGCGGCAAGCGCTGCATCGTATCCCATAATGAAATCGTTGGAAACGTTATCATTTTTTGTTACAGTTAATGAATAATCAGCGCCAGCGGTTAACGATTCAAATTGATAATATCCACCGCCGGAAGTCGTCTGGGTCGAAGAAGAACTACCTGACAATCGGATATCGGCGTTATCAATCGGAGATTGGGAAAGATGATAGACGACATTACCGGAAATTGAATGGACAGTCGGTGGCGCCGGTGCACTGATTCCGCGGCGATACAGCGACGGGTCACCGTACAAATTAAAGTCGAATATATTTTGCCAACACACCCAGCCCCAGGAGTTGTACATGAAATGCGTTGAATAATATAGCTTGGAATTAAAAAGCGCGTCTCCGACACGATTATCACGATTGATTAAATAATAAAAGAAGTAATAATCGATCGAGGCGTTTCCGCCATGGTTCTGGTGAGACCATCCAATGGTGTACCATGACAATCTGCTTGAGGCGATGATCCCGGCAGAGCCGCGACGAATCATATCCCGGCCCAGGTTGCTGCTTTCAGGGTAGCCATTGTTGCAAGAACAGGAAAAAATAATTCCGGCATAATTGTCGTTCAATGAACTGCAATCATTTGATGAAATCATGGTTTCCCAACTGATCTCTCCGGCGCTGTTTTCGGGTACACCATCTCCGTCATCAGCTGCCCACCATTTCCGATAGGCGGCGGTTTTGCTGCCATGCGCCCACCAGTTAACCATTCCGAATTCTCCACCAGCCCACTCGTCAACAACATTGGCATACGTCAGTGGTTTGGAGCATGAATAGGCGCTCGGTTCGATTCCGGCTTTCTCATACATTGTGGAATAACTTCCGCCGATATTAGCGACCAGACTTTTATGAAGTTCCATCAGAGTAGCACCGTCGGTTTTTGCATATCTCCGACCATCTTCATTGGCATAATTGCTCATTGCGCCCAGCAGCAGCGCATTATTTTTCCATGAACCTCGATCTTCTTCAAAACGGATTAGTTTGTTCAAAATCCGTGACACCGTTGATGCACTGCTCCAGGGTATGCGTCCCACCATAACTTCTGGCACCCAATCCACATTATCCTGACCATATTCCCCGTAGCGGCTGTCTCCGTCCGAATTCCAGTTTCCCGTCAAATCCGCGTAATAATAATCAGTCGGCGTGGCTTCATTACTGGAATTTGGTTTAGGGTAGCAGACGCGCATCGGAATATCTGAGAGATCACCCACCAACAACACGTATTCGATTCCCCATTCGCCATATTTGTCAATCAGAAAATTGCGGATCTTTTGTGGCGTATCAGAACCGCTATAATTATTGATAATCCATGAGACCGTAACCAGATTGACCGAAAAACCGATGCTTTGCTTCCACCCTATAAAATCGTTTACCGCACTGGTCAGGGCATCAGTTGTAATGATCACGTAATCATAATTTGCGGAAGAAGTGGAAGGCTGTCCGGTATTAATATACCAGGATTTGGCTTTGTTAAAATTGTGTAGTACCTCGGAGCCCAATTTTTCTGTAAAGTTTGTCGTTCGTTTTAATTTAATCTCCGGGTAAGTCTTCAAAGAATATTCAATAAAAATCTTAACTTTCGGATAAAGTGACAGCACTTTGGTTGAAGGATGGTAAGCGAACGGCACATAGTTTATCCGAACAAATCGATACCTGCCGAGCGCTCCCTCGCCGTCAAACCAGCCGGGTTGGCCGGGGAAAATGTCATTTTTCCTGTAAATTGCGCTGCGATTTTTTTGAAAAAGAGCATCAGCCTCACGGATCAAAGCTTCATCGTGATTCATCGGGTATGTCGGCGGCGCTGGAACAATATCGAATTTTTCTGAGAGGGAGACAGTTTCCAGGGGCAGTACCGAGACGCTTTTAATTTCTGCGTCCGGGGGGATTGCAATGAGGAAGGTTTTTGCCGGGAGCATCGGCTCTCCGGGCGTTAACAGATTGCCAAATGATTCCATCCTGATCTCCTGATTACCATCTGGCAAGTTAATTATTTCATATTTTTCAGCAGCAAGCTCAACCGTTAGCTGTTCCGCCTTTGATGCCACCGGAATCAGTAACAGCAATAACACGATGCACACCCGCACATCCCTCACCCTACCCAACATCAACATCTTCCTTTCACAAAGGGATAAAAACTAAACTGTGATTTCAAAGTGAAATATTAAAAAATCAAACTGAATTCAATATTTTAAACATTTTCCTGCTCCGTTGACATTAACCGGGATTTGCATTGTTTCATCGATTACAAATTAAACATCAACAGCCTTCAATAAAACCAAATGTTTCACATTTGTAAAGCGATAATTCATAGCAGAATAAAAACGTTAGCAATTATCCCGGATTTTCCGTTTTTGCCATACTGAATCAAAATTTTTGGAACAAGTGCGAAGGTTGTCAAATATGCAATGGAACAATTTTTTCGCGTTGCTTCTATGCGGACTTTAATTAATCAAAAATTGTACCAAATTTCAAAGCTGTTTTTTACCACCGGTGGTCGTTGTATTGCGGTATTGCGGTATTGCGCCGTCAAAAGAAAAAAATATTTCACAGGTCGGTTAGAGCTTTAATAAATATTTTTTAGCGAAAGAAAATGATTTTAACTGTTTAGCCAGCAATAATTCTATTGTCTGATGAAAATTGATTTTCATTCAACCAGCAACGCGAATAATGGTTGTTATTGATTTTAAACAGAGGTGGTTCGTGATGGCGACAGCGCGGCATCGCTTTTGCACAGCGTGGTGAAAATTTGCAGCCATCAGGTAAATCCAATAGTGAGGGAACGATTCCGGGAATGATTTTTAACGGAGTTTTGCGCTGGGTTTTATTCGCGGGATTTGGCAACGAACCCATCAGCCCCAATGTGTACGGATGCTCCGGTTGATTAAAAATGGATTCAACTGCTGCTTGTTCCATTATTTTACCGGCATACATTACAATGACCTTCTCAACTAACTCTGCGATCAATCCCAGATCGTGGGTGATTAGCAAAATCGCGGTTTTAAAATCTCTATTCATCTGTTGCATTAAATCGAGAATTTGCGCCTGAATGGTGACATCCAGGGCTGTGGTGGGCTCATCAGCGATCAAAAGTTTGGGATTACAGGACAGGGCAATGGCAATCATCACCCGCTGTTTCATCCCTCCGCTCAATTCGTGCGGATATTCACTAATACGTTTTTCTGGAGATGAGATGCCGACGATCCGCAGCATTTCCACCGCTTTTTCCAGCGCCACTTTTTTCTTCAATTGTTGGTGCAAACGGATGGTTTCCATTATTTGGTCGCCTATGGTAAAAACTGGATTGAGCGACGTCATCGGTTCCTGAAAAATCATTGATATTTGATTACCACGAATTTTTCGCATCTGCTTTTCAGTAAGCCGGCGCAAATCAACTCCATTAAAAATGATTTTGCCGGTGGTGATTTTTCCCGATGGGGCTGGGACCAACCTCATAATCGATAAAGCAGTAACGCTTTTTCCGCATCCGGATTCGCCCACAATGCCGGTGATCTCACCCGCTGCAACTGAAAAACTGACATCATCAACAGCTTTAACACTGCCCAGATCGGATACAAATTCAGTGGTTAAGTTTTCAATTGTTAGAATTGCATTTTCTTTCAAGGATTTTTTTTGCTCCTGCTTTTTTCATCAAAAAAAATTTAACAGAAATTGCTGTGGTTCCAGCCGGCTGCTGCAACTTGAAATTCAACTTAATGGAGCATTAGCAACAGCTTCACTATCTTTATCAGCAATACCTCCATTCAATCAATTGTTATCAATGATAATAAACAACTACGTAAAAATCAATATAATTTTT
>OMKS01000720.1_pt1 | contig 30431 bp, 32 predicted proteins | sample 1674721 | NCBI WGS metagenome assembly OMKS01 (sample SAMN06264996, study PRJEB25208) | sediment metagenome | isolation source: hot spring sediment | place: USA: California | collected 2014-09-02 | reverse complement strand
AATGATACGGCGACCACCGAGATCTACACTATCCTCTTCGTCGGCAGCGTCAGATGTGTATAAGAGACAGAGATTATGTACTGGTCAAAGGTCTCGGCCAGGTGAGTACTAAGCTGATAAAGCTTGATCCCTGTGACATCACCAGCCACATAATGTCTGATGCTCTCAAACCCGATTTCATCGATAAGAGAGGATAATTTATCCATGATTCGCCAGGCCATGGCATCAACTTCAAAAACCGATCCCTCGGGGACATCCCTTACCACGCGCATGAACAGATCATTGACCATGGCATTGGGAAACGGGAACGAGGTGTTGGCGCAGACACCGTGATACCTGGCAAGCTGCATGGACAGCCAGCGCTCCATACCCTTGCTCTGCACCACCACGATTTCCGGGACAAACGGCGATGAAAGCGGTTCTTCCAGCTCCCGCGCGAGCTGGCGCGCAAGAACCTCTATCCTGTTGCTGACAAAGAGTTTCATCCCCGGCATTGAACCACCATTACATGTATTTTACAGATCCATTATACCACTGAAGATATCACATTATAACGAAAAAACCTTTGATCTGGACAAAATTGCTTTATCAAAGTATGTACTCACACTAAACCTCCGGACAAATTGACGGACAAGATATCGAGGAAAAGACTTAAATGATGAGAATCCTCTTTCTCCGCTGTTACATTTACCGGTTTGCAGAAAGGCTTTCATAGGAGTGCATAGGAGTGAACCATGTCGCACCATAAGGATATCTTCCTTGATCATGCATCTACTACCCCTGTTCAGCCTGATGTGATGGGGGTTATGCTGTCGTATTTCGGAAATCACTTCGCCAGTCCAGGCGCCGGCTATGAACTGGGCCACCGGTCCAGAAAGGCGCTCGAGCAGTCTCGCGAAAGGATAGCCAAGCTCCTCGGTGCCATGCCTTATGAGCTTGTCTTCACAAGCTCAGGCACCGAGTCGAACAATATGGCTGTGTTAGGAGCGGCCTATGCGCGTCAGTCCGACGGAAAGCATATCATAACATCTTCAATTGAACATGCATGCGTGCTTAAGGCCTGCATGCATCTGGAACACCTGGGATTCAGAGTGACCTACCTTCCTGTAAATGAAAACGCACTAATAGACGTGGGAGCGCTTGAAGATGCCATATGCGATGACACGATCCTGATAAGCATCATGCATGCAAACAACGAGGTTGGGACAATACAGCCCATAGAAGAAATCGGAAGGATCGCCCGGAAGAAAGGCATCACCTTTCACTGCGATGCCGTGCAGAGTGCAGGGAAAATACCGATCGATGTGCGTAAACTGCATGTTGATCTGCTCAGTATATCATCACACAAGATCTACGGTCCAAAGGGTGCAGGGGCCCTGTATATAAGAAAAGAGACAAAAATCGAACCGATCCTTTTCGGATCTGGCCAGGAAAACGGCTTACACCCAGGCACACACAACGTACCGGCAATCGTGGGTTTCGGCATGGCATGCCAGATTGCCGGTCGTGACCTCGAAAACAACTATATTCATATCAGAGCCCTGAGAGAATCTCTTGAGCAGCAGATACTTGACCGTATCCCGGGTACAAGGATAAACGGATACAACGCCGGCAGGCTTCCTCACATATCGAATATATCCTTCGAGGGTGTTCTCGCCGATTCCATCGGGGCAAATCTTGATGCAGACAATATCTTTGTATCAACAGGGCCTGCTTTCAGGTCATATGGCAAGGTACTGTCCCGCGTGATTGTTGCCATGCACGTACCTCCGGAGTTCGCCTATGGTACGGTAAGGTTCAGCCTTGGATGGGAAAACAGGAACAGAGATATCAAAATCACCGTAGACACCCTGGAAAAATGTATCAGCAGTATCAGGGCCTTCTCAGGATCAGACAGCACCGACAAGATATGTATCTTCACCTTCCCGGACAAAGAATCTGCAGTCTCTGCCGGAAGGATTATCGCGACACAGGGGCTCCCCTTTACCCTGACCGGAAAACCTGAAGATATCATGCAGGTTCCCTGCTCACATATCGCACTGGCGTGTTTGAATGATGACCAGCCGGAAATAGTAACAGTCCTGAAGGAACAAGGCATCGAGATAGCCGGAATTCACAAGATCGATCCCCAATGCGAGACCACCGTCAAGAAGGAACAGGACTTCTGGGTAAAGGTGGAGGAGATCAAGAAAGAAAGAGAATGAAATAACTCGCCGCAAGCTGTCGAGGCACCAAAGGCTCTATTTTTATTATCCCCCCTCACCCTTATTTTCCAGAGGATAAGTGGAACCCCTGCCTGAATGGCTCGATATTCGACAATAATTATAGTATATGAGAACAGCCATGAGAAGAAACCGCTGAAAGTCCATTATTAATTTTATGGATCTTCAGCTCTTGCTATCAGCCATTGAATACGTATCCTTTATTCAAGTTCGAGTTCAAGCTTATAAGAGGATACCCGGTATGCGAGAAACAGATCCTGTGAACAGATGCATGCCGGGACAAAAAAGTATTGCAGGAGGTAAAGGGTAATGAGTGTCTTATCTCGAACAAGCTGGTCCCCTTATGTCGCGGGTGCACTGGCAGGAATGCTTCTGGTTCTTTCCGTGCTGGTAAGCGGGAAATATTTCGGCGCATCGACCACGTTCGTGCGTTCGGCAGGGTATATCGAGCAGGTATTTGCGCCTGATCGCGTGAAATCCCTGGAGTATTTCGTAAAGACCACTCCAAAGATCGACTGGCAGTGGATGTTTGTCTTCGGGGGCCTCCTCGGGTCGCTGATAGCCTCACGCATGGGCAGGGACTTCAAGTCGACTCCTGTCCCTCCCCTGTGGGAGACAAGGTTCGGACCGAACAGGATCAAGCGGTGGACAACAGCATTCCTGGGAGGGATCGTACTCATGTTCGGGGCACGTCTGGCTGGCGGTTGACCCAGCGGTCACGGTCTGAGCGGTCTGGCTCAGATAGCGATAAGCGGATACATCTCCCTGATATGCTTCTTTGCCGCGGGCATCCTTGTTGCCCGCATCCTGTATAAAGGAGGCAGACAGTCATGAACATTCTCCTGTACGGACTCGTAACCGGCATACTCTTCGGGTTTCTCATGCAGAAGGCGCACGTGATCCGCTATGACAAACAGCTGGGGGCGCTGATGCTGAAGGACTTCACCATTGTCAAGTTCATGATCTCATCGGTAATCGTATCCATGATCGGCATCTACCTTCTGTCCGATCTGGGATATATCAAACTGGATATCAAATCTGCATCACTCGGTGCAAACCTCATCGGAGGGCTGATCTTCGGGGTCGGATGGGGTTTCGTGGGATATTGCCCGGCAACAGCCGTAGCCGCTGTCGGTGAAGGTCGGTGGGATGCCACCTTCGGTCTTGCCGGTATGCTCGTTGGTGCGGCAGTATATGCAGAGGCCTTCCCCTTGTTGAAAGAGTCGGTCCTTGCCTGGGGAAACATGGGAAAGATAACCCTGCACGGGATCTTGGGGATCAACCACTGGATTGTTATCGCAGTGCTGACTGCGCTGTTCACAGGAATGTTCGCATGGTTTGAGAAGAGAAATCTGTAGGATCATACAGCCGGATGAATAAGGAGGAGTATATGCAGGTACATCTCAAGGTCTTGATTGTCGATGCAGCCAGCGGGTTCTACCGGGTCGAACGCTACGGACTCGGAGATTTCTTCGGCCCGGTCGATCTCGGGTTGCACCTGAGCGGAAAGTTCAACAGCCTGAACATAGGGTCCGGGCTTTTAGCCGGCTCTATCTTTCCGGGGTCAAACCGTCTTGTCTTTACGGGCTTCTCTCCCTGTTGGGGGGGGTTCTTCATCTCTTCGATGGGAGGAGCCGGGCTTGTCTTCGACGATCTGGGTATCAACATGCTCTGCCTTGTCAACAAGGCGTCCTCCCCGTCGGTGCTCTACCTGAACAGGATACACGGTGAGGAGATCCAGGTCGGAATCCACCCCGCAGACATAATCGGCACCTGGAAAAAAGGCAGAAAAGGGGTCTATTCCATGATGGAACAGGTACTCTCTGACTTCGGCCACCGCTATGAGAATGAACCCCGCATCCTCGCCACAGGACCCGCAGCACTGATCACGGACTTCGGCTCGATCTGTTCGGCGCCGATCTCCAGGGGAAAGCTCAGTTATGTGGACACCTGGGCAGGCAGGGGAGGCATGGGCACAAAGATGCTTCAGGAACACGGCATTGCCTGTGTGATCTATGGGGGAACCCATATTGATGAAGATTTCCGCGACAGAAAGGTGGCCGATCAGTGGTTTGAAAGCCGGTACAATCAGAAACTGGCGGCAAAGGATTTTGAAGCCACGACCAAGTACCGCTTCGACCCGAAATTCTCAACCGGCGGAACCTTCGGCGTGAATTATGCCACGCTTGGCGGATCCATGCTTTCTTTCAACTATACGAGCATGTACATGGACGAGAGCCAGCGGCTTGATATCCATGATTCATTCATCATCAGGCACTACCTCAAGCAGTTCAACGAGGAAACGATCGAGGCAAAGCAGCAGAAAACCTGCGGCGAGCCGTGTTCAGCGGTGTGCAAGAAGATGCGGGGTGAATACAAGAAAGACTACGAACCCTATCAGGCCATGGGGCCTCTGTGCGGGATCTTCGACCAGCGGGCTGCAGAGCAGCTCACACACCGCGCCGACATGTACGGGTTCGATGCCATCTCGGCAGGTGGGGTCCTCTCGTGGCTCATGGAATGCCTGGCAGAAGGTCTGCTTACGCATGATGAACTGGGCATACCCGCGTTGGAGCCTGTCTTTTCGCCGAAGGGGTTCAGCATAGTCGAAGATTCTCTGCGCAACGCACAGGTGGCCATGTCTCTTCTCGATGCCTTTATCGACAGGAAAGGGATCATCGACCTGAGCGAGGGTGCCCGGAAGTGCGCCAGACGGATCTCCAGGGAGAAGTCAAAGGACATTCTCGACCGGTTCGTGTATGTAGCCTATGCACGCAAGGGCTGGATGGTGCCCAACCAGTACTGGACACCCGGGGCTGTATCCCCCATGGCGATCATGGGCAAGTACTACATGCACTATGGAAAGGACTTCCTGCCCCCCAGAGAGCTGGGAAGAACAAACGCCAGGCGTTTCCTGACAGAACTGACCATGGACAACCTGGGCATGTGCCGTTTCCACAGGGGATGGGCAGAGGACATGATCCCCGAGATTATCGAATCCATCTACGGGATGAAGAAACAGTTTCTGACAAACAATGTCATGACAGCCAGCCGCATCTCGAGCAGAAATGCATCGATTTTCTGGGAGAGCGGACGCACTATGGATTTCATCGCCACTTTCCTCAAGAACAAGCGCGATGTCGATGGGGTTGAAGACCGCGAACTGCTGGAATGGATCGACAGGTTCGAAAAAGACAGGGACAGTGCGGCGCTGGACTTCTGGTATGAAACCCACAAGGGCATCCAGGAATCCCTGAGGGAGTTCTGATGAACTTGATGTCCTTAAATCCCCTTAAATAACTGTGTTCCGGCCATGGCCGGAACACCCACTGATCACCTGATCAGTCTGAATATAAAGGGGTAGCGGTACGGTATATTGTTGCTTGCCCTTACCGTGGCAACGATCGTGAGGGCAATATCGGCCACTGCAAGAAGACCGGCAACAGGAAACAACAAGAAGCCGATAAGGACGGGCATGAACGCAAATGCCAGGATAACGGCAATGGTGATGTAGAGCGACATGGCAATCTGAAAATTCATCGATTCCCTGCCCAGAACATCTACCAGGGAATACCTGTTCTTCATGAAAAGCCAGACAATGAACGGACCCAGGATATTTCCAAAGGGGATGCCCAACAGGACAATCAGGGCGCTCAGATGGCAGAGCATGGCCCAGGTACGCTGGCTGTTATCATTATTTGTTTCCATGTTCTTCTCCTTATACTTTCACTCATCCCTGATATTACACAGGCATGGTCAGCATGCATAACCCAAGAACGCAGGCATGTCCATGGCGTGAGTGTATCACTGGTGATATCAGCGTGGTCTATGGCCTCAGGGCAAGATCTTCGGTTGTTCGTGGGGTGATGAAAAAACGGCTCGGGGATTCTCCGGCTTCAGGGTGTTGTGCAACATGGAGATCCCGTATGGCCGGATCCCTGGAAACACAGAGCTTATACCCTGCCTTGAGTGTTTCGAAGGCTCGGCCGAGCATAGGGTGCATGGTGACTTCTTCCACCTTTTCTCCCATGATGTACACACATCTGCCGTCACGCATACCTGCCTTGTATTCATCCACGATTTGGATTACCATCCTGCTTTCTCTCCTGCCATGTCAATCTTAACAAACAGTGTCTATGGATCTGCGGTGATCCGGGGGTATATCCCATGTCTTTATTAGCAGATTATGAAAATGACAGAAACAATCAAGCTCCACCCACATAAAAGACGTCCCGGGCATCCTTTTAATAATAAACCATTGCCCCGGCATGGATTATGTGTACACTGTATGTCACGCAAGAACCGGCAAGATGAATGTTCGGTCAATATTGAATACGGGGTAATTTGATGAAAGCTCTGTTAGATTTGATCGTCAGGTCTCTGGTCGACAAGCCTGACGAGGTGAAGGTAACGGAAGTCACAGGTACTACTGTGCATGTTCTTGAATTACGTGTTGACAAGGACGATATCGGAAAGGTGATCGGCAAACACGGGCAGACCATCGATGCTGTCCGCACCCTCCTGAATGCCACAGCAGCAAAGCTCAGGAAACATGTCGTGCTGGAACTCCTCGACTGATAAGAAGCTGCACGGCAAACCCAGCTTGCTTTCCGCAGAGATCGATAAAGACCGTCTATTTACGAGAGGGTTTTCTCGTGGCAAGCCAGATCGTGTTTCGCCTTCCCTTGCTACGTCCCCGTGCGCGGACATTGACCTCGTCGACAGCAAAACCGGCTTGATGCAGACGCCAGACAAAGGCCCGATCCCTACCGGCAGACCACACCGCCAGCACACCCTCCGGCCTGAGGGCTGTAAATGCCGCATCAAGTCCGTCTCCACAGTAGAGCCAGTCGTTACCACTGCTTATAACACTGCCGGGTCCGTTATCCACATCCAGCAGAATCGCATCGAATGCCTGGATTTCTTTCTGCAGAATCTTACATACATCGGCATGGACAACCCTGACCCGATCGTCGCGAAGGGCATGTCCATTAAGCCCTTCAAGTGGGCCCCTGTTCCAGTCCACCACCTTCGGCACAAGTTCGGCCACAACGATCCGGCCTGATGCCCCGAGCATCTTAAGGGCAGCGGCCATGGTATATCCCATGCCCAGACCCCCGACGAGGATATACGGCCTGGTTCTGCTTGCTATCTTCGTACATGCGAATTCGGCTAAAGCCTCTTCCGATCCATGAACGCGGCTGTTCATAAGCTCGACACCGGCGGTTCTGATGGAATATTCTTCACCGCGCCTGTACAGGCGGAGTACTCCTTTGTTACCGGGCACCTGCGCACTGTCGATAAGCTCCCAGGGGATCATCTATCACCTCGATCTCAGTATATCCTTCAAGACAACCTCATGATACTATCTTTCGTGCTTCGAGGTTACCCCTTCGTATTTCGTGGCCTGCTGTGAACACCACAACGAGTTCCTGGTTCCGGTATAATAAAAGATAGTTGCACCCATATCCGTCTCGAGGCTCTTATTGGGACACACATCATGTGTCCCCTTCAAAGAGGTTCTTCCCTCAACGTTCTGCTGCTGTCCGGGATATGATATCGGCAATTTCCGTATGTACATCCATGGTGTAGCGGGGATTGGAGCGTATAATGTTCGCACAGAACTTCCCCTCGGTGCAGTAGCCCAGACAACACTTGGGCTCCAGAAGAAAGGCAAGATCCGGAAGATGTTTCTTGAGTGATTTTGCCTTTTTCTCCGATGTTATCCTTCTCTCCGGCTCGCACTCGGTACACAGCCTTAACGGCAGTTCCAGGCTGGCCGCATTTATGAGGTCATAACTCTCCAGTGTTCGCAGCCGGATGTTCCTCGGCACGCAGTACAATGCATCCCGCTTCAGGATGTTCCGCTCTATGAGTTTTCCATAGAACATGATCTGCCTTGCAGTATGATAAAGATACCCTTGAAGGATCTCCTTTTCCTTTACAAGTTCCTCACTGATCACAAATGCATTTGATGCCTGAGACAGTATCCTGTCAATATCTCCTCTCTTCTCGATAACCGGCCATATCTCCCTGACCAGGGTATATGCCCTGTCTGCTGCTGAATAGATAGACTCTACATGCTGCGCAAGGGTACCGTGCCTCTTCTGCTCGCTCCAGACGCGCCAGGACAGGGAGCTTATCGTCTTTATCCGCAGTGCCTCGTTATATCTTCTGCAGAAGCTGGAAAGGACTTGCCTGTTCCTGCATGTAATATCATAGAGGTTCTGGGAATCGGTATATTCCCGGCACGAATCGAACAGTGCCCTTATCTCCTTGAGTTCCTTTCGAGCTGCGTCGGGAAGGTCATTGAGCATCCCCACAACCTTAGGGTCGATAGGGTTTCCATATTCTTCGTGTTTTAATGCAGCATAATCGCTCCTGCCCGGTTCTCTGAATATGCTGTAATGCAGGTACGTCTCTCTGGGAACAGCCTTGCGCATCCGGTAGATCTGACCCATGCCCATCTCGTCGATCATCTCTTCAATGGCATCTATGAACAATGCACACTCTTCGGGCAGGTACTGTATATTTCCATGCTTCTGCTCCTGGACCTCGGTAGAGAGATTCACCAGGGAGCTCAACGGCAGCACGTAAAAAAGATCCGCAGGATCATTATAGGGCTTCAGCTTATTCATGGCCTGTATGGCATCGATCTTCTTGGCAAAGCGTGTCTTGGTCTGCTGCGCAAATTCGAAGAGATCCTGCGAGATCTCTCTATACTCCTCAAACAGATCACTCTCTGCGCTTATTGACCTCGGCACCACAAGTTCAAGAGACTTGGCCTCACGCCGCCTTCCGCTTGTGACAAGAGAACGTGAATACACAACCCCGGTAAGGGCGGAGTCGATCATCTTGGTTCCGTTGATACCCAGGGCAATAACCGGAAGACCGTCCAGGGAATGCCCCCGTCCTATACCCGAGAGATTTTTCTTAAAGACCGTATCCTTGATACTTTTTCCTGAAGAGTGAATCTTCAGCAACTCGTCTTTCAGGTCGGACTGATAATCAACAGAGCGGGCCACTGCCACCTGAATCAAAGCCACAACCTCGTCCGGACCCAGAAAATCTCTGCCTAGTTCGCTACTTACAATATTATCCTCAACAGGAACCCGGGGAAGAAAATCCAGGAGTTTTACCTTTAAGTCCTGGGGTTCCATGTACGTACTGCCTTTTACTTCATATGTCATCTGAACTCCTTCGCAAAAGATCTACCACAACTTGTATCTCTTCATCACTTCGGAATCAATGCATTTTATTGAATACATGCCCGAAACGTTATCTCGATAGATTCTTTTACCGGACCATATCCTCTTGATGCATGCATGTAATCAACGCTGAATAACCGTGTCTTCTCGAAGGAATACTCACAAACACAAATAAACTACCCCGCAGCAAGTTTACGAAATATCAAAGAATCTATTTTATTACTTCCCCCTCATCTTTATCTTCCCCTCCGGGAGAGAGGATAAAGATGTGAGAGCTGCAAGCAGGGGGGTATCCTCTTAATAAATGTGAAAAGGCGGGGCAATAAGCACCCCGCCTCATAATTGATTCTATCTATTGTACTATTTAACCAAGGCGCTTCTTGAGGTTATCCATCTGCTCTCTCATCTTCCCGGGCAGGCGCTCGCCGAACTGGGCAAAATGCTCCTCCAGATTGGGGATCTCTGCCCTCCAGGCATCTCTGTCTACCTTGAGCAGCTCATCCATATTCTCTGAAGAGATATCAAGGCCTGAGAGGTCAAGCTCGCCCTCTTTCGGCAGCAGACCTATGGGTGTTTCCCTGGCACCGAGCGTACCATCGATCCGCTCGCACATCCATTTCAGCACACGGCTGTTGTCGCCGAAACCGGGCCACAGGAATTTGCCTTCCGGACTCTTGCGGAACCAGTTGACATAAAATATTTTAGGGGCCTTGTCTCCCAGTCTTTCGCCCATTTCGAGCCAGTGCCGGAAATAATCCCCCATATTGTAGCCGCAAAACGGTTTCATGGCAAAGGGGTCTCTCCTTAAATTGCCGATGTCTCCGATATTCGCAGCCGTGGTCTCCGAAGAGGCGGTTGCCCCGAGAAAGACGCCGTGAGCCCAGTCAAATGCCTCGTTCACCAGGGGAACGACACCGGCACGCCTTCCACCGAAGATGAATATGTCTATGGGGACACCTTCGGGCTTTTCCCAGTCTTCACAGATAACAGGGCACTGCGAGGCCGGTGCGGTGAAGCGGGCATTCGGGTGTGCGGCCGGTTCCTTGCTGGAAGGTGTCCAGTCCCTGCCCTTCCAGTCTATGGCATGAGCAGGGGGATCACCATCCATTTCTTCCCACCACATATCACCGTCATCGGTCAATGCACAGTTTGTGAAGATGATATTCTCATGGAGAGATTCCATGGCCATGGGGTTGGATTCATAGGATGTGCCCGGTGCGACACCAAAAAATCCCGCCTCGGGATTAATGGCATAGACCCTCCCGTCCGGACCGATCTTCATCCAGGCAATATCATCACCGATGGTTTCGCACTTCCAGCCTTCTATGGTCGGCTGAAGCATGGCAAGGTTTGTCTTGCCGCAGGCAGAGGGAAATGCCGCAGCAATATGATACTGTTTCCCTTGAGGGTTTGTGAGACGAAGGATGAGCATGTGTTCCGCCATCCAGCCTTCCCTTCTGGCCATTGCTGATGCGATACGAAGCGCAAGGCATTTCTTTCCGAGAAGCGCATTGCCACCGTATCCCGAGCCGTAAGACCAGATCAGATTCTCCTCCGGAAAGTGGCTGATATACTTCTTATCCATTGGTGCGCACGGCCAGGGTACATCCTTCTGGCCTGTTTCCAAAGGAGCGCCAATGGAATGAAGGCATGGTATGAACTCACCGTGGGTGCCAAGCACTTCGAGAACCCGGGCACCCACCCTGGTCATTGTATGCATGTTGCATACTACATACGGGCTGTCCGTAATCTCGATACCGATCTTGGCAATGGGCGAACCCACAGGACCCATGGAAAAGGGGATCACATACATGGTACGGCCTTTCATGCACCCTGCATAGAGTCCCTTCATGATTGTCTTGAGTTCATCTGGGTCTATCCAGTTGTTCGTGGGTCCTGCATCGATCTCATTTGTTGTGCTTATGTATGTCCTGTCCTCCACCCGTGCTACATCGCTCGGATCGGACCGGAACAGGAAACTGTTCGGTCTCTTCGCAACAGGGATGGCACTGCCGGCGTCAACCGAGCGTTTCATCATCATATCATATTCAGCCTTGCTCCCGTCACACCAGTATATTTCGTCAGGCTGACACCTCTGTGCTGTTTCCTGAACCCATTTTTTTAGTTTTTCGTGCCTGATGTCTGAACTCATATAACAATCTCCTTTCTTACTGTTTGCATCTAAGGAAAAGTAATACCGTATTCCAGGCTGTTTTTCAACATATTCCTTTTTTAAATGTCCGGGTTTTTCATCATGCACATACAGACAATTCCCCTGGCACATTGAGTGCCAAGCAGTCTTTCTCAAGGAATATCCACTATTTCATTAACGACTTGCATATCCAGCCAAAGAATGTGAGACATGATTCATCTCAGAAGATTCAATCGGCAGTCTTGTTTCAAACTTGCCGATTATTTGGAATAACTTTGCATACCTCACAACCCGGCTTTTTTTATAATATCATTCCCGAGCGATCAGTCTCATGTCGGACTTACGCATCACCAAGACGATAGCAATCCCGAACTCTTGGTTGAACGAACTGGGATTATCCATAATATCGAGGCTCTATTATGAAGCACCTCGCCGCAAGCACAGAGATATGGTCTGAACAAAGAAAGACACATGCGCAAATACAAACTCATCACACTCTATTCCTGGATATTGCACCATGATATCAACACAGACGGGCTTTGAAATCATCATACCCGAAGCGGCGCACCACCTCATAGCGGCCGTCTTCGTGCAGCAGGGCAATATCAGGCAGGGGTGTTCCGTTGAATGTATTGTTCTTCACAAAGCTGTACTGGAGCATATCACCGAAGACAAGAGAATCTCCTGGCTTGAGAGGCTTTGGGAAAGAATACTCTCCGATGATATCTCCTGCCATGCAGGTATTCCCGGCAAGGATGAAAGTGAACGGATTCTCCCCCGGTGCAGCCGCGCCGTACAGCGGCGGCGTGTACGGCACCTCCAGGACATCGGGCATATGGCATGAGGCCGATGCATCGAGTATGGCGATGTCGGTCTCGTTATGAATGACATCGACAACCGTGGCCACGAGATACCCGGCATCCACCACACACCCGCTGCCCGGCTCCAGGATGACCTCGACGTTGAAAGCGGCGCGGAAATCCCGTATGGCCCTGATGAGTGCCTCGATATCATACCCTGCCTTGCTGAAGAAGTGCCCGCCGCCGAAGTTGACCGCACCGACTCTCCTGAGGTAGGGGGCGAATTCACGGGCCATATGCTCGATGAGGCCCACGGATCCATGGTGCAGCGACTCGCACAGAGCATGGGCATGCAGGATATCGATACCATCCCACGGCAGATCGTCGAGGTCGCGGCGGAGCACGCCGAAACGTGAACGTGGCGAACAGGGATCATAGAGGTGACCGCCCAGTGTTGCATTGGAATAACCGGGGTTGATGCGGATGCCGACCAGTTTATCTCTGCCATAGGCCTTGACCTCGGGCAGAAATCGCCTGAGCTGATCGGCAGAATTGAAGTAGATGTGATCACTGATCGTCAGAAGCTCGTGGATACTGTTTCTGGTATAGGCCGGCGCATATACGTGCACCTCTTTACCGAAGGTTTCCCTGCCGAGACGTGCTTCATGAACCCCGCTTGCCGTAGTTCCGTCAAGAAACTCGCGCATGAGAGAAAAAACAACCGGAAGGGCAAAGGCCTTGGTAGCAAGAAGAATCCGGCACCCGGACTCTTTGCGGATATGAGCTGCGGTGGCCATATTCTTCTTCAGCACGGCCATATCCACCACATACGCCGGTGTGCTAATATCTTTCAGGAGAACTTCCAGATGCGGCGGCAGAACGGTCATAACACAGCGAGTTCCCTGTACGCCTGCACGTCGAGCTTCTGTGCATGCCAGGGCAGTCCCTGTCTGGCGACCTCTTCCAGGAAAGGTTCGGGAGAGAGCTGCTCCACATTGAATACACCCCTGCCGCTCCAGATCCCCTTCATCATCATCATGGCACCTGTCACGGCAGGTACGCCCGTGGTGTAAGAAACGGCCTGGGCGCCGACCTCGCGGTACGTCTCGGCATGGTCGCACACGTTGTAGATGATATACGCAATGGGTTCGCCGTCCTTTGTCCCCCTGAGAATGGCCCCGATGGAGGTCTTGCCGTTGTAGTCTTCGGCCAGGGAGGAAGGCTCGGGGAGGAGGTGCTTGAGGAACTGCAGGGGGATAATCTCGACCCCGTTGTACATGACCGGGTCGATCCTCGTCATACCGACGTTCTGCAGCACCTCGAGGTGCTTGATATAGTTATCGGAAAACGTCATCCAGAAACGGATCTGTCTGAGCCCCTTTATATTCTGTACAAGCGATTCCTCTTCCTCGTGGTAAATCAGGTACGATTTGCGCGGCCCCACCTCTGGATAATCGATCATGCAGGAGATGGACAGCGGATCGATCTCGATCCACTCACCTTCTTTCCAGTACTTTCCGCGCTGAGTAACCTCGCGGATATTGATCTCGGGATTGAAGTTGGTGGCAAAGGCCTTGCCGTGGCTGCCGTCGTTGCAGTCGAAAATGTCGATGGTTTCGATCTCGTCGAAGAGATTGTTCCGGGCATAGGCACAGTAGATGCTGATCACACCCGGGTCGAAGCCGCAGCCGAGCACCGCCATAATGCCCTTTTCCCTGAAGCGTTCCTGATATGCCCACTGCCAGGTATAGCTGAATTTTGCCTCGTCCTTTGGTTCATAGTTGGCCGTATCCAGGTAGTTCACCCCCGTTGCCAGACATGCATCCATGATGGGCAGGTCCTGATAGGGCAGCGCCATATTGACCACGACATCGGGTTTCTGCTCTTCGATAAGGCGACTAACCTGCGCCGTATCGTCTGCATCCACCTGCGACACGGTGATGGGACAAACGCACTCCTTCTGTACCTTGAGGCATTTCTCCAGGGTTCTCGATGCGAGATGAATCTTTGTGAAGACGTCCCTGTTCATGGCGCATTTCTTAGCCACGACAGAACCAGCCGCCCCGGCACCTATGATCAGTACGTTATTCATGATTCTACTCCTTTTTCTTCTGTGGATCTTGATCCCAGACCCATTGACACTCAGGAAGCTGTCTTAAGCCCGCTTCCCGAGCGCTATCAGACACTCCCTCACCACCTTTGCCGCCACAATCTCGGAAACCCCTGCAGGATCGAGCTGCGGGGCAAGTTCGACAACATCCAGACCCACGATGCGAAGCATGGTTACAAGAGAGATCAGGATTTCTGTCAGTTGGTTGAACATGAGTCCGCCGGGCTCGGGTGTACCTGTACCGGGCAGGACCGAAGGGTCCAGTATATCGAGGTCGCAGGTAAGATAGCAGGGTTTCGTCCCTGCCCAGGAGCCTATCTGTTCGGGTGAGGATCTGAGACCTGTTACCGTTTCATGTTCTTCTCTGGTACACGATCTGATACCGATCTGCCGGACGCTGTCCGGCCCCAGGAGATCCATCATCCGCCGAACAACAGTGGCGTGCGAGAGCTTCATGCCGAGATAATCGTCCCTCAAATCGGCATGTGCATCCAGGTGGATGATCTTCAGGTCAGGGTAACTCTTCGCAGCGGCGCGAATGGCACCAAGGCTTACCAGGTGCTCGCCGCCAAGCAGAAACGGAATCTTTCCTGCAGAGAGTATATCGTGAGCGGCTTCTTCTATACGCGCAAGCGCCGGGTTCGGGTCGCCGAAGGGAAGTTCCAGGTCGCCCCTGTCCATGAAAGAGCAGTCTTCAAGATCAAAGAGCTGGACAGGCGAGAAGGTCTCAATGGCATAGGAGACCTCACGGATCGCACCAGGGCCGAAGCGCGACCCAGGGCGGAAGCTCGCAGTGGAATCAAACGGTGCGCCAAAGAGACATATGGCCCCGTCATGTTTCGATGCCATGAAGGCGCTCATAGTACGCTCCTGACTTCGGATCTATCGATAGACCGGCGTTCAGCCAAGACCTAGTCCCAGAGGACCACGGCGGCAAAGGCTGCGCCGAATTCCTTTACAGTGTGCTCCGTGGCTGCGCTCTTGATCTCCCGGACCTTCTTGCCGCGCATCTTCATGCCTTCCTCTGCCATCTTCCTCACCTTGGCCTCGACGACCTCCCTGGAGTCTTTGGCAGAATACTCCATGATGAGGCCCGCGTGGTCCTCATCCTCAGGGAAGGCGATGGCAACCCCTGCGGCAATGACCTGGCCGGGCTGGTCGGAGGTGATGGAGGCATAGGCCACAGGGACCAGTGCCCCGTGCGGCAGATTGACGGAAAAAACTTCCTTTGTATGGGGGGGACATATACTGCTCATCCTCACAAGATTAGTGTTGCCGATGCCGGCATCCATAAGCGCACCGTCGAAAGCATTCAGGAGGGTAAAGCCTTCCGAATCCCCGGATGTAATAAAATAGGTAGTGGGTGTTTTGAAAATCATGGGTATGTCCCCCTTTCTCTCAGATATATCTCAGAAACTCGGCGGTGCCGATATCCACAGGATCCTTGCCGCTTTATCTGATTTATTTTCTATCCAGTGTTTCTTGTTCGCCGTGTAGTAGAATGAATCCCCTGCTGAAGCATGGTGGATCTCCTTGCTCAGGTTTATGACGATCCTGCCTGCGAGTACAAACCCGCATTCATCGCCATAGTGTGCCCTTTCCTGGTAGGTGCAGGAACCGGGCTCAAGGGTTACCAGCAGAAGATCCATCTCCCTGTCCTGGGCCCCTGCAATGAGCACCTCTCGCTTCACGCCGGCCTCTTCCTCGTCCCTGATGGTGACACGCTGCTTGCGGTGAAAGACAACCTCCTTCGCTCCCTCATCCTGGAAGAACTCGCTGGCTCTGGTATCCAGCGCGTTCAGAATGTGTCCCAGCGTGTCCAGGGAAGGCGACTGGAGGTCTCTCTCCAGGAGCGATATAAAGCCCTTGGTGAGATCGGACCTGTTGGCGAGCTCTTCCTGTGTAAGCTCTTGAGCCAACCTGAGATTTCTTATCTTCTCGCCAACCTTCACCTTGTCTCCCGAAACACTTAAATGTGCCGAAATGTTTATTGTAGTAAACAATTAAGGCGTTTCTTTAAGGTAAATAAACCTGCCTGTCAAGAGAATTATTCAACCCTACAACACAGCTGATCCTGAAGATTATTTGACATGCATTTACAGTACATTGCGCAAGAAGCGTTATTGAATCTCATAAACAACACCCCCGGTTGACCTTGCTTGTCTGCCTGAAAACAATTAGCATATACTGAAGCAGGAGAAAGTTACCCGCATTGTTGCCGGCGCCGGAAATGGGGCTGAACAGTCCGGTATGCAGCTTTAACTCATGAACAAAGGAGGATTCTCTTTATGCAGAAAAACTTTACACACACCGTATTGACCTTGGCCTGGATTGCACTGACAGCCGGATTGTTTTCACTTGCAGGGATCGATTCCGCACATGCACATCCTCCGAGAGACGTGACGATACACTATGATCTCGCACAGCAGGCACTCTCGGCAACCATCAGTCACAAGACAACATTTTCCTCAATCCACTATATAGAATCCGTCACCATTACCAGAAACGGCGTCGTTCTCTTAGCTGAAAAGTATTCCGACCAGCCCAAAGAGGCCCCTATCACCTACACCTACCCTGTATCCGCTGTAGCAGGCGATGTCCTGGAGGTTGAAGCGACCTGCAATGTATTCGGCTCGAAAAAGGCAACGATCACGGTTGAATAAACTACCCTGCAGCGGGTCTAAGAGACATCAATAAACCCGTCTCATTTTTCCCTGCTGACCTTTGTCCTCCCCGCGGGGATAGAGGACAAAGACGTGATACGCGACAGGCGTAAGGGGTATCGTCCGGATGTATCGGGACGACTTGTCGCCCGAATCTATCTGGGCATTTGACAACTAACCCATTTTTATGAATACTCTTAAGAAAGGGTACGTAAATCCTTTGTCTTCACGCTGACGATCACAGGAGGTTTTAATGACGAGCTTTAAGGATCGTATAATCGCTGCAGCCAGGCTGGATGTAAATCTGTACGAAGAGGTCGAAGCCGACAGGGAAGCAATGGGGCAGGCAGTACTGGTCGTTGTTCTTTCCAGTATCGCTGCAGGCATCGGGAGCATCGGGCATATCGGGCTTGCCGGCATCCTGACAGCAGCCATCGCAGCCCTTATCGGATGGTTTATCTGGGCATGGCTGATATACATCATCGGAACAAAAATCCTCCCAGAGCCTCAGACCCGCTCAGACATGGGTGAGCTGCTGCGCACCATAGGTTTTTCGAGCTCACCCGGACTGATAAGGGTTCTGGGCATTATCCCCGGCCTGTCATGGCTGGTCAATCTTGCAGCCATGATCTGGATGCTCGCAGCAATGATTATAGCAGTGCGGCAGGCCCTGGATTACACAAGCACGATGCGGGCCGTGGGTGTATGCTGTATCGGCTGGGTTATCCAGCTGTTGTTCTTCATGCTTGTGTTCTCTCTTTTCGGAGAAACGGGGATGTCCGGCTGATTCTGAGTGCGTGGCCCCCTCAACACGGTTTGCGTTTCAGAACACGACACAACACACAGTGTCCAGAATCCGAGGCCGAAGAATACGTCAAGGGCGATTCATTACCGGGCAACCTCGACTATCCCTTTACGAAAGGGGCATGACTTGGGCGACAAGACCCATGAAGAACGAGACAATGATGTGCGCATTGGCATGCAGGGAACAACGGATCTCAATCCGGTGCCGAGGAAATGGCTGAGGTTCTTTCCTGCCCTTATGGAGAGCGACTTCCGAAACCTCTGGCTCGGTATGCTGCCGGGCATCCTCGCCATGCAGATGTACCTGTTCACGAATGGTTACCTTGCCTTCGAGATCACGGGAGAAGCTAAGTCGATCGGATTCATCTCACTGGGATTCGGCGTCCCCATGCTTGCCTTCTCTCTGATGGGCGGCATGGCTGCAGACAGGTATTCAAAGCGCACCATCCTCATGATCTCTCAGACAACCATGCTTATTGCAGCAGTGATCATGGCTGTTCTGGTCATATCCGGAATCATAAGAATCTGGCACATGATTCTTGTCTCCTGTGTCATGGGAACAGCCTTTACCTTTCACATGCCTGCGCGGCAGTCCTTTGTGGCAGAGCTGATCAGCCCGGCGCGGCTGATCAATGCCATCGGGTTAAGCAGTGCAGGGATGAACGCCTGCAGGGTGATCGGTCCGGGCCTTGCCGGATGGTTGATCAGCAAGCCCTGGATGGATATCGGCGGGGTGTATGTGCTTATGGCAATAATGTCCGCTGTTGTTGTGCTGAGTCTTAGGAAGATAGTCGATCATGGAACTGATGCCAACGCCAGAGACACGACAGGGGCAAAGGCGGTGATGGACGGCATCACCTATATCCGCAGAAACCCGGCACTGGTAGTTCTCCTGATACTGAGCATCGCCCCTATAATCCTGGGCATGCCGTTTCAGGCGTTGATGCCGGTCTTTGCCAAAAACGTCTTCGGAGTCGGACCAGAAGGGCTGGGCTTTCTGATGATGGCAAACGGCATAGGGGCGGTAGTCGGCTCCATGGCGGTAGCATCTGTACGTCGGCTGAAAAGGCCCGGCATCATACAGCTTGCCCTTGGTGTGTCCCTTGGTCTTTCACTGGCTGTCTTTGCCTTCTGCTCTTCCTATCATATCGGTCTTGTCATGATGGCCATTGTCGGCGTGATCTCATCGGCCTATCTCTCGCTCAATGCCACGTTGATCATGGATATTACGGACAAACGCTACTACGGCCGCGTCATGAGCATATACCTGTTCACCTTTTCCGCCCTGCCCTTCGGCAATATGGTCCTGAGCGTCTTTGCCGACGCCTTCAGTGTATCGATAACAGTAGGCGCAGGCGGGTTGCTCCTTGCAGCCTTTGTCCTGCTTTTCGGCGTTTTCAGTCCTGTATACCGCAGTCTGCAGTATGGTAATTCTTCACAGGATGAGGTATTAACATAAATTCATGCATCCTGGATCAGGCGCAAAAGTAATGTCGGCATGAAACCGCACACCTGGTGTAAGCATAGGTAAAAACCCGGACAGCAAGGAGCAGGACAGACTGAACAGTCATCCAGAACTGTTTTTCCACACAGCAGAAGTCATTTTCCCTTTTTTGCGCGAAACCGCACTGCAGCCCTCCAGGGTATTCTTCCAAAAACATAAAGATTGCGCTTGAATTTTTAAAATTGGGCTTGCCACCTGAGGATAAAATCGTGATACTTGAGAAAAAATACAATGGAGGATTGCCATGGCGGAACATGTTCCCTCTCGCGAAGAGGCACTGGAACTCCTGCATGAGTATAATCAGAGCGACAATCTGCGAAAGCATGCATATGCAGTGGAAGGCGTCATGCGCTATATTGCACGCAAAACCGGCGAAGACGAGGATATGTGGGGTATTATCGGCCTTATCCATGATCTCGATTATGAGCAGTTTCCTCAGGAACACTGCACAAAAACCCGCCGGATACTTCAGGAGCATGGCTGGCCCGAGGAATACATACGGGCAGTGGTTTCCCATGGATGGGGCATCTGCTCGGATGTGAAACCGGAAACCAGGCTTGAGATGACCCTGTACACCATCGATGAACTTACCGGCCTCGTGGCCGCAAGCGCCCTGGTAAGGCCAAGCAGGAGCGTACTGGACCTCACAGCCAAGTCGGTGAAAAAGAAATGGAAAGCCCCAGCCTTTGCTGCCGGGGTGGACAGGTCGATCATTACCAGGGGCGCAGAAATGCTCGGCATCGATGTATCGGAACTTATCGAGGATACCATCATGGGCATGCGCGAGGTTGCCGAAGAGATCGGCCTGAAGGGAGAACCACTGGAATAGAACGGACGCCGGTTTCTTATCAGGTGAGCGTTCTATCGGCAAAACAACATCACGCAAGAAGGATTGACATAGAGGGGCAGTATATGACGGTAAAACTGTTTGACGGGTTATACGCATTCATCTGGGACGACTACACTCAGAACAACTGCAACACATACCTTATCGACTCAGGAAAGAAGATCCTGATCGACCCAGGCCATAAACACCTGTTCTCCCATATCAACAAGGGGCTTTCATCGCTGAATATCTCACTGGACATGGTAGATCTCGTCCTGGCAACCCATGGCCACCCGGATCATCTCGAGGCAGTGAGCTTCTTCAAAAGTCCGACCAGATTCACCATGAACCTGAAGGAATATGAATATATCCTTAAACTCGCGGGCAGCCTCTACTCAATCCCTGAACCGGATTTCTACCTCAAGCAGGGAGACCTGACCATCGGAAACGATCATTTCGAGGTCATTGAGACCCCGGGGCATACCCCGGCGTCCATCTGTCTTTACTGGAAAGACAAGAAGGCCCTCTTCACAGGCGACGTGGTCTTTCAGCAGGGGATAGGGAGAACAGACCTGCCGGGAGGAAACAGCAACCAGCTCAAAGAGAGCATCAAACAGATCATGTACTACGATGTGGAATATCTCCTGACCGGACATGGAGGGATAGTATCCGGAAAAGACGCTGTCCGGGATAACTTCCGCGCAATCAAAGACTACTGGTTCAATTATCTATGACAGATCTGACGCGATCCTGTAGATCCCGACGCGCCTGACCGGCATATTCCCGCCACAGAGGGTTTCGCGCCAGGTTGGGGACAAGAGAAGAACCGGAAAAGCCCTCCATATTCAGAGTTGAGATCATCTCATCGCAATAGCGGGACATCTGTGTCTTCAACTCGGTTTGACAGGACTGCAACAACCCGCGAATCGATTGTGCATCTGCGTCAAAGACCTTTTCCAGTGCATACACAACAGCGGCGTTGTCTTTGCCGGGATCTATAAGCGCAGCGAACTCTTTCAGGGCCATGCCCCAGATTCCCGGAAATATTCTCTTGTGGTGTTCAAGGTTATCTCTGAGTTCATCGACATCCATCCTTCTGTCGATATATCTCTGTACCCACATCCGAGCCTTCTGCCCGTTCTGTTCAACCTGCAGTCTCTCCCTGTCCTGATCCGTCATGTTCATGTCCTTTGTCCTTTCCATGACCAGATCGAGCGTACTCTTTATCTTTCCCATGGCCTCCTTCCCTTTTCCTGGGTTTTCTTATCTGTTTTGATTAATAGGATAAAAAAGCCCCTTTTTCAAGAAGGGAAAAAACCCTTGTTCACACAGGCCTGCCTGGTATAGACTGGGATCCTGCCACGGCCGGAGTCTTCATTCAGAAAAATGCGTCGGCCACAAGACGCGAGCAATACCCGGGCAAAGGAGAAGGCATGAATCCGAAACAAGACATCAGGGCTATCTTTGCAAAGGCTGTCGAAAGGGTAGATCCGCGCACGATGATAACACAGAACATGGCCCTTGAAGAAAATACGCTCCTTATCCATTGCAACGCCACGACAATAAAAGAAGACCTGACCAGTTACGACAGGATCTTCGTCCTCGGTATCGGCAAGGCATCTTCAAAGATGGGCAGGGCAATTGAGGATATCCTCGGAAAGAGAATAACCGCCGGCAAGGCAGTTACTAAGTACGGTCATAGTGAGAAGCTCGACATCATAACCGTTACGGAGGCAGGCCATCCAATACCGGACGAGAACTCGGTCAGAGGTGCAGGTGAGCTCTATGAACTTGCTCATACAGCCGATGAACATACGCTCATCATCAATCTCGTATCAGGAGGAGGGTCTGCGCTCTTTTGCCTGCCGGCCGAAGGCGTGTCCCTTCAAGACAAGCAGGATATGACCAGGATACTCCTCGAGTGCGGGGCGAACATCAAAGAGATCAACTGTATCCGCAAACACATATCCCTGGTCAAGGGCGGGCACTTCGCACGGGTATCGTATCCCGCAAGGATGATCAACATCATCCTCTCCGATGTTATCGGGGACAGACTCGACACCATTGCATCGGGCATCACGGTAGCAGATGACACCACCTTTGCCCAGGCGCAGGGCATCATTGATAAATATCACATACACGACAGGGTACCCGCATCCATCTCCGCACTGATCAGGGCCGGTTGTGCAGGGAAGGTGCCCGACACACCGAAACTTGGAGACCGGGCATTTGCGAACATTTCGAATATCCTGCTCGGAAACAATGCCGCTGCATGCAGGGCTGCCAGGGATTACGGGGCATCGCTAGGCTACAACGCCTGTTTCCTCACCTCTTCACTGTCCGGGGAAGCCAGCCAGATTGCAAGGGTTTTCACGGCAATGGCAAAAGATATCGACCAGTCGGTCTCCGACCTTAAAAGGCCGGCACTGATAGTTGCAGGAGGTGAGACCACGGTCACGATCAGAGGAAGCGGCAAGGGGGGAAGAAATCAGGAGATGGCCCTTGCATTCCTCATTGAATTGATGGAGGACTACAACGACTTCACCGGCATCCATTTCCTTTCAGGGGGAACAGACGGCAATGACGGGCCCACTGATGCTGCGGGTGCTGTTGTGAGTCTTGATACGATAAAGTGTATTGCAGAAACAGGGATCAGACCTTCTGTGTATCTTGACAACAACGACTCATACCATTTCTTCGAGAAGACAGGCGGTCTTGTCATAACAGGCCCGACAAACACCAATGTTTGCGATATACAGCTGCTGATAGTGGAATAAGGTCTCGGTCGCGCAACAGAATCGCTCCTGCAGGTGCAATACGATTCTGTTACAGAATACCGGTTTAATTTTATGTTGTTCAAGATCCTGTATTTGTATAAGATGATGAGATAACCTGGAATCAGATATTGCATTTATGCAATATTACAACCACTGTTTCGTATATGTGAAAGTTATGATGGACACTATTTAGACAATAAAGGAGGAGAAAAGCCATGACAGAAGAAAGTAAAAAGAAACAGCACAAGGAAGATAAGCCTCTGGAAAAGATGACTGTCAAGGATCTTAAGGAGATTGCTCTCGAGATCCCTCACGATCATACGGCAATTGCTGTGAGCGACATGAAAAAGGATGAACTCATTGCTTTCATAAAACAATCCAGGGGGATCGTCGATGAAGAACCTGTTAAAAAAAAGAAAAAAACGGTGAAAATAAAGGTCTTACTTACAAAACCCGAGATCAAGGCAAAGATCAAGAAGCTCCGGCAGGAAAAAAAGTCTGCTCAGACTGCCGATGAAAAGAAAAAGACCAAAGCCCTCAGACACCGCATCAGCAGATTGAAGAAACAGAGCCGCAAGACGGCTTGAGCATCATAACAGGGTGTGCGCCTGAAGCGCTGGGATGGGGCTGAAAATAATGCTCGGTCTCATACACATGCACACACCCTTTATTCAACCAATCCATCCCGGTATCGGCTGTAATAAGGCGCACCTTGACGATGACATACAAAGTTACAAAAAAGAACAACTGATCCGAACAGGAATCAATGAGCAACTACTGCTCAGGGACGCAGTACCTTTTCAGACGGTCTTTTCACAGGGCCTGCCTTGTTAGCGCCCAGTCGTTTCAGAGCAGATAGATCCTGCGGAGCGAGAACCTTCTCGACATCCAGAAGAATGATGAATTTATTATCTTTTATACCCATCCCCTGAATGAACTCCGTATGAATCCCTGATGAGAAATGGGGTCTGGGCTTTATTGCATCGCTTTGCAGCGTAATAACATCGCTTACACTGTCGACGATAACACTCATGGTCTGTCCGGCTATCTCAAGGATAATGATGACCGTGAGCTGATCATAGCCCTTGGACTCCATATTGAAACGTTCCCTCAGGTCAATAACCGGGATTACCAAACCTCTGAGGTTCAGGACACCCTTTATGAACCCCGGCAGGTTCGGGATAGTGGTGAGTTGCTGGTAGGCAATGATTTCATTGAGCTTCATTATCGGGATACCATATGTCTGTTCACCCAGAGCAAAGGTTACGAACTGGGTAGATATCCCATTGCTGCCTTGTGTTTCATTCATGTACGCCATACCCGCTCCTTGTCTCAATCGCTTTCTTGTATACCTGAATCAACTTCTCAACCTGCACACAATACAATCCAACCATAACCTCATCGGATACTTATGGTTGTTCCTTAACAGGTTATACCAACACATTCGCCCTTCCTGTTGTGATTTTTATCTGGCGTTGGAACCTCCAGCCATCAACACAAATCCGCACGAGTATATGAGACAATTTCCTGAAAATGGCAACAGAAATACCTGCATGAAAGATCGTTTGATTTACTTAACTTATTTAAAATGTTATGAGTGTATTATCAGACAGGAACACGCTATATCGGTTTCCGTTTGATTTTTTAAGGAGAATACTATTGTTTTTTAGTATAAAGAGCTTGTTAATTGAATTGTTATCTCTGATTGAGATCAAAAGGACGGGTTCTTAAATCATGAATGCAGGGTCTACAGATATAATTTGCGTGTAGATATGGACGTTCAGGATAAAATACAAAGAACACATGGCTCAATAAGCCTTTCCAGACCGGCAGAAAACACACTGCTCATAGAGCTTCGGGGCTCATGGGAGATCGGAGGTAAAACGCCTTCGGCCCTTGATGTGCAGGAACAGTTCAATGCAGACCGCACAATCAGCCGTATCATCTTTGATTCTCAGAGGCTTATCAGCTGGGACAGTACTTTACTCACCTTCCTGATCAGGATCATCGACATGTCCTCACTCTCTGCTGTTTCCGTGGAAAAAGACGGCCTTCCCGAAGGTGTACAGAGGCTCCTTAGCCTGGCATACAGGAACCTCGACAGAAAAGAAGCCCTCGCAATGGCCTCTACCGATTCATTCCTGCACCGAATGGGTGACGTCACACTCAGGATCACACGGTCTTCCACCGAGATGCTCAACTTTATAAAAGAGGCATGTACAGCCTTTTTCAGGCTTTCAATGTCAAAGGCCCGCTTCCGCAGATCAGACCTTTCGCAATTCATCTGGGAATGCGGGGTGCAGGCCCTTGCCATTGTTTCTTTAATCAGCGTCCTCGTGGGAATAATCGTGGCCTTTGTCGGGGTTGTTCAGCTCAGGATTTTCGGTGCGGAGATATATATCGCAAATGTAGTGGCGATCGCCATGGCCCGTGAAATGGGCGCACTGATGACGGCAATCATCATGATGGGCAGGACCGGTGCCGCCTATGCGGCACAGCTGGGAACCATGGAAGTGAACGAGGAGATAGACGCCTTCAAGACACTGGGCATCTCACCCATGGAATTCCTGGTCATGCCCCGAATCCTCGCTCTGGTACTCATGATGCCGCTTCTGTGCATATATTCGGATATTGTGGGCATTTTAGGAGGTGCAATCATAAGCATCGGCATGTTCGAGCTGCCTGTCACCCAGTACTATGATCAGACGCTGCGGGCATTGAACCTCACGCACCTTTCCATAGGCATCATCAAGAGTGCTGTCTTTGCCGTTCTCATAGCGCTTTCCGGATGCTTCTACGGGATGCACTGCGGCCGAAGCGCTTCAGCGGTAGGCGATGCAGCGACCTCTTCGGTTGTAACCGGGATAGTCCTGATCGTCATAGCCGACGGCATATTCGCCGTCTTAACCAATGCACTCAGGATATAAGAGATGACACAGCGGCACAATCAGATCATGCAGGGCGAACCGCATATCAGGGTACATGACGTCACCCTGACATACGGTAACTATATCGTCATGAAGGACATAAGCTTTTCCATACGCAAAGGAGAGATCTTCGTGGTTATGGGCGGGAGCGGTTGCGGGAAAAGCACCCTTATGAAGATCATGCTCGGTCTCATGCCCCCGGAAAAAGGCGATGTATTCTATAACGGGGTAAACTTCTGGGAATCTTCTCAGGACAAGCGCAATCAGATCCTGGAGAACGTCGGCATCCTGTATCAGAAAGGCGCCCTGTGGAGTTCCATGACCCTGGCAGAAAATGTTGCACTGCCACTGGAAGAACATTCGGATCTCGGTCATGAACAGATTCGCGAGATCGTATCGTTCAAGCTGTCACTGGTCGGACTGACCGGGTTCGAGGAGTTCTATCCCTCCGAACTCAGCGGCGGGATGATCAAAAGGGCTGCCCTTGCACGGGCCATGGCCCTGGACCCTGACATCCTTTTCTTTGATGAGCCCTCGGCCGGTCTCGACCCGGTCAGCTCAAGGGTCCTGGACGATCTCATCCTCGAAGTGCGGGATAGCCTCAAGACAACGGTTGTAGTAATCTCCCATGACCTGGAAAGCATATTCGCCATTGCAGACAACTCGGTCTTTCTCGACCTTGAAACCAGGACCATGACCGCTGCTGGAAACCCCAGGGAACTCCTGGAGGAATCCCGGAATACAAAGGTATGCAGTTTTCTTACCCGCGGAAAACCCTGTACCTGATAGAATAAACAAAGGAGCTTCGCATATGAGCGCATTTTCATCTGCAACAAGGTTGTCCAAGGTGAAGACATGATCAAAAAACAACCGAGCAGGATCGCAACCGGCATATTTGTTCTTGGTGCTTTTGCCCTGATCGTCATCGGGTTATCGATATTGGGCGGCATCAGGATCTTCACCAAACACCCAGTGTTCGTCATGTACTTCGAAGGCTCGGTAAAAGGCCTCAATGTCGGTGCACCTGTGGTGTTCAGAGGGGTGAAGATAGGCACGGTAACGGATATCTCCCTGCGGTTCGACCCCGACTCGCCCTCGGTCCAGATACCTGTCCTCATAGAACTCTACCCCGACAGCATTACCAGCATGACAAGAAAGATAGATGTACGAAAATACATCACTACACTGTCAACACAGGGCCTGAAGGCACAGCTCAAGCTGCAGAATCTCATTACCGGACAATTGATCATAGAACTCGACTTTCACCCTGGAAAGCCCGTAAAGCTGGTAAATTCCGAAACCAGGTATCCTGAGATCCCCACCATAACATCAAGCTTTGAAGAATTCACCAATGCACTGGTCCAACTGCCTCTCGATGAGCTTATAACCAAACTCATATCAGCGGTTGAGGGGATCGACCGTATGGCAAATTCACAGGAATTGGCAGAGAGTTTTCACACCATGAACCAGACGCTCAAGGATCTTCAACATCTGATAAAAGGTATCGACAGCAGGATAGACCCCATTGCCTCAGGTATTGAGGCAACGGTTGGCGATGCACAGAATTTTGTACGCAATTTTGACAAGCAGATATCATCGCTCCAGTCCAACATCGACCTTGCTGCAAAGGCTGCCCGTGGTGCCATGCTGCAGGCAGAGAAGACCTTTGACTCGATCGAGAATATCACTTCGGGGGATTCGGCGCTGATATACCAGATGACCAGGACCCTTGAAGAACTCTCCGCAGCTGCCCGCTCGATCCGCGCATGGACCGACTACCTTGAAAGGCATCCCGAGGCGCTCATACGGGGAAAATCAGGATCAGAAGGGAGATAAAAATATGATTCCAGCAGTATCCAGACCTTGCATGCTTGTACTCGCCATACTTACGGTATACCTGGCAGGATGCGCAAGCACACCGCCTTCAAGATTTTATCTTTTAAACCCTCTTCATCCATCCGGGCAAGATCAGACAGAGACTTCAGAATCAGGCTGTATCTCGATTGGCATCGGCCCGGTGGAGCTCCCGCGATACCTGAACCGCCCGCAGATCATCACCCGGATAAATGAAAACGAGCTTGAACTAGCCGAATTCAACAAGTGGGCGGAACCGCTTGATGAGAATATCTCCAGCGTGCTTGTCGAGAACATTACCGGTCTTCTGGATTGTGAATCCTTTGACATATACCCGTGGAAAGGCGCAATGCGCACTGATTACCGGGTTGCCATCGATATTATCCGCTTTGACGGCAGCCTCTCAGGAAATGCCTCGCTGATGGTACGCTGGAGCATCTTTCACAGTCAGGGCCGTGATCTGCTGACAACAAAACGAAGCACCTACAGCGAACCCGTAACCGATCAGAGCTTCAAAGCGCTCGTAATTGCCCAGGAAAAGATGCTAGCGGCACTCAGCACAGACATTGCCAAGGAGATAAGATCGATCGCACGGCCAAAACAACATGAATGAACCGGATAAGAGATGATCTAGTCGATCACCACACCGGAGATATTACCTGCCGGTATCCTGAGGGTATCGCTTAAAAGCCTTTTCATTGAGTCCAGGGCCTCCTGTGAGGATGGATACCTCTTTGCCCAGCGGTCAAAGCCATCTTTCTTCACTACAAAAGAAAGATAAACTTTTTGATTTGCATTTACCTCTGCTTCAAACTCGGGCGAGAAAAAGTTTACGTCGATATGGGTGAACACTTTATTAACAAAGACCGGAGGGATAATACTGTTGATAATCTCCTTTGCCTTGGCATTGTAGTCATTCTCGATCTCATGTACCATGCTCATCTTTCTATCCAGCATGTCCTGAGAAAGAACTTTGTCGATTATTTCCATGCGGCGCAAACCTACTTCTTTGTCTTCTCTGTTTACACTGATATTTACATCGGTTCTTTCAGAACCGGTGTTCGATGCTTGGCCGGCATCTCTATATGAGCCGACCAGGCATAGGACCGCTACAAGAAAAAGCACGCTGAACAATCTTGTGATATTCATATATCCCCCTAATCAATTAGGGCTGCTGACCCTGTTTATTTGGTATGGCGGTACAATCTTTCTCCATGATCTCAGTTATCAGGTTAACCTACGACAACTTAATGTAACCTTCAAGAAAAATCAGGTGCATCCTGTATTCTATCAGGAGCATCAGAACAGTGCCAGCGATGACTTCATGAAGACCCATGCATCACCAAGCGATATCGAGAGCACATGGGGCATGAGCTTGATTACGATAACAGTGAAGATCAGACCCACAGAAATGGTCAAGGGAAATGACATTATGAATACATTCATTTGAGGAATAGCACGGGCCACCAGGCCAAAGGATATATTCATCAGAAGAAGAACCCCGATAACAGGCGCGGCCATCTTCATCGCTATAATGAACATCTTGGCTGAATAACTCATGGCTGCAACAAGATAGCCCTGCCTGGGAAGTGACGCTTCTATGGGGATAACATAGAAACTCTCCATAAGAGCCTTTATGAGCATATGGTGCCCTCCGAGGGATAAGAACAGCAGAAAAGTGGTAACATAGAGAATGTTCGAGGTAATAGGCGCATCCTCTCCTGTCATGGGATCCACCACATTGGCAATGGCAAAGCCGATCTGAAACCCGATGATCTGGCCTGCTATCTGTGAACCTGCGGTGATGACATTGACGGAAAGACCCAGGCACAGTCCGATCAGCAATTCATGAACAAGGAGAAGACCAAAAGAGAAAATATTAAGAGACTCCAGGGAAATACGTGCGGGAGGAACAACCGGCATGATTACGAGACTCAGAAAAAAGGCTATTGTGGCGATTATCCGCCTGGGCATGATCTCCGTACCAAAAAACGGAAGCATAGCAAAGATAATGCCTATGCGGACAAAGACAAAGACAAAGGATATCATATCCGGCCAGGCAATACTTAACAGCTCTTTCATCGGATCATTGTCGGGATACTGCTATAGAGATTTACGGTAAAGGTAGTGAGTTTTTCCATGATCCAGGGAAGAGAAAACAGCAGTGCCAGGAACACGGCAACGATCTTGGGAACAAAGGTGAGCGTCATCTCCTGGATCTGGGTCACCGCAGAGAATACACTGATCGTAAGCCCTATGCACAGACCAAGCAGAAGCATGGGCGACCCTACAATGAGAGTGAGCTTTATCGCTTCCGACATCATGGATGTTACGCTTTCCGGCGTCATCAGACAAACCCCTTGATGATGGAGCCCATAAGCAGATTCCACCCGTCAACGAGTACGAAAAGCATGATCTTGAAAGGCAGCGATATCATAATGGGAGGCAGCATCATCATACCCATGGAAAGCAGGATCGATGCAACCACCATGTCGATAATCAGAAACGGTATAAACAGGATAAAGCCGATCTGGAACGCGGTCTTCAACTCGGATATCATGAATGCCGGGATCAATGCCCTGGT
>OMKS01000716.1_pt1 | contig 30549 bp, 22 predicted proteins | sample 1674721 | NCBI WGS metagenome assembly OMKS01 (sample SAMN06264996, study PRJEB25208) | sediment metagenome | isolation source: hot spring sediment | place: USA: California | collected 2014-09-02 | reverse complement strand
GTCGTCGGCGGCTCCTGCGTGGGTGGCGGTTCAGTCGGTGGGCCAGGCGTCGGTGTGCGGGTCGGTACAGTCCAATTACCCTGTGGCGATGGCATTGCCCACACCGTCGGCATCACCGCTAAACCGGATAGCACCAATGTGATGAGCAACCATCCTACTAACATCCAATACCGCTTCTTCATCGCTTATTCCCCCCACGATACTTGATAGCAAACGTGTAAACTGCCGTCAACGCGCAGATCCACATCATAAAAAAGCACCCCGGCCTCATTCGCGCTGGAGCGAGCCTGCGCAGGACATAATACAGCATTTTTGGGCAAGCGCAAGATAACACGCGCCGGCACATTCTGCAATCCAGCTTGCTTTTGCCAATACAACTGATAGGTCAGCGTGCCGTCAGGGTTTTGTTGAACGACATTATCCGGCAGCTTGTACGTGAAGTAGACCATATCTTGCGATTTGGTCGGCAGGAGCATCGCCTGCTCGAAAACGGTGTACGCCCCCTCCGGCGCCGCCGAAATGCGCGGCAAACCATCCCATGGCTCCCCATTGGCAACAGAGTCTGCTGGGATCGAGTGACGGTTGGTTTCGACCAACCGAGCGCCTTCCGGCACATACAGGCGCAGATACGCCCAGTAGCAGCGGTCCATCATCTGCGTGTATTCGGGATCATAACGTGCCTCCGGAACACAAGCGATGTCCACGTCGCTCGTGTGGGTGTAGGTAAGCGTCATCGTCGCGCGCGGCGGGGATTGCGTGAGATCAACCTCGTAGGTGAAGGCGCGGTCCAGTTTGCCGCTGGCCTTATTGTAGCCCAGATTGGCCTCCACGACCATCGCGTAATCGCCCTCAGGTGTATGCAATCCGCCATCCCACCCCCACACCGCCAGTAAAGTCTGGACGTTCTCATCAACAAAGTACAGCAGAACGTGCTTCTCGGTCACAAGCCGTTGTCCGGTCTTCGCTAATGCCAACCAATCCACGTCGCCACTAGAGACACGCGCCATCACCGCTTCGGCCAACGGCTCCATAAACGACTTTCGTTGTTGCCACCACTCACCGAAACGCTCATCCTCCTCCTGCGACCACGTGCTGTAAAGATACGCAAGCAATGTCGCGCCGGTCACGGGTTCGTTTGAGTCAGGCAAGGTGAGTGGACCAAGCACATCCACCAAACGCTGCACCGCGCGTTGATCCACGGCGATGATTCCGTCTACCGTTACTGCGGGGCGGGGACGATACAGCTTCAATGCCTGACGGGCCGCCGTCGGGAAGTCGGGCGACCAGTTGCTATCGCGGAAGACCAACAATTCGATACCCATAAACTGGCGAAACGGTTCCGGCGCAAGCGGATAGGGCTGCTTAAAATCGTCCGCGGCATAACTGTCAGCGAACGTCATCTCCGCGATCTTTCCGGCCTCGACGTGGATCTCCCCCACCCCGGTGATGAACCCGCCGCCGGGCCGCAACTCGCCTTCGTTGAGCACGAGCAACAGATAGGTACACGGCGCATCCAGCCCCAGCAAAGACGGCCCTGCCTCCGCCAGGGCCAGCCCATCGGCCAACAGCGGCAGCAATGGGCCTAGTTGCTTCAGCGGGCTTTGCAGACGGTCCGGCAAGGCATCCACGTTAATCGTCTCAAAAGCTACGTGGGCTTTGCTGACAGCGGACCGAGCCTGCGGCAAAACCGGCGTGAGCTGCACAAAGACATCCGGCACCATCTCCAGCAACGGTTCACCGGCCTGGAACGCGGTCATGGCCGGTTCCACGGCATCCCACAGCAGCACGCCAACCTCGGTCAGCCCGTCGGCCATGGTAAGGAGCGCGGGCGCTTCACCCGCAAGTGGACCGACCTTCGGCAACCAGCGGAACGCCGGCCCCATCCCGGCGAGCCAGCCAACGTTGCGCCGCAGCACCACCACGTCGCGCCGCGTCTGGCGCAACAGCGTCCCCAGCGCCGTCGCGTCCGTCGCTAAAGGATCGTCATCCAGCAATGCCTGGGCCGTCTTCAGCGAACGCACCAACGACCCCGCTGCGATGGCCGTCTGCCCCAGCCAAATCACGAGCAAGAGCACGCCCAACGTGATCAGACCGATTGCGATTTTTTTTCTGTGTTGTGCGATTACGGACACGTAACGCCCTCCTCCACAATCCGGCACAAAGGCCGTCCTACAGCATACTCTTCCGGCGTGGCGACCTCACGCCCGGTCTGCGCGAACAAGAACTGCCGGTAACTCTCCTGCCACCACAAGTTCCCGTCGATGATCAATACGTCCTCCCGGAGGCCCACAGCCTCTTGCGCGTACCACAGCGCGAAAGTATACGGATCGCCCTCTGTCGTTGTCAGAACGGCGTCCGCCGGAGTCGCCGCCAATACACGATTGTACCACAACACCGCCTCGTTGTCGCGGTGCAGGTCCATCGCCTGCCAGTTCCACGCAAGCAACACCAGCGGCAAGGCCAACGTCACCCACGCGGGCAATCCCTTATCCACCAGCCAATGCAGACCTGCACCCAACAAAGGGATCAAGAGCGGCAACAATGGCAACAGATACATCAGCGAGTCCGGTGTAGCGTAGCTGATAGCGAACAGGCTCAACAAACCACCCGCTACCGCCAATCCTACCACTTCACAGCGCCGAACCTGCCAACCCAACCAACCGCCAAGCAACACCAGCGCGCCACCCAACGGCGTGAACTGCCGGGCCATCAACGCGCCCCACGCCGCCAGCCGCGCGGGCCAGTCGGCCAACGGCAACCCGAAGGCATAGCCCAGATACAACCGCGCCGTCACCACGTCCCACCACCCGGCAAACGTGCGCAAATCTCCCCACGGTTGCGGCCACGGGCCGAGAAGCGGCAGGAGCGCGTAGGGCAACAAACCGATAGCGAGGCCGGCGATGTAGACGGTAGCCGGTAGACGGTAGACGGGGATTGGTCGCAATTTGGGAGTCACATTATTCTTTTTATCAAAGAACAAAAAGAATAACCATAATGGTGTGAGAAGCACCAACGTCGGATGCACGGCCATCCCTAGTCCACAGACGATACCTGCTAAAAGCCAACGGCGATTCGCACTTCGCACTTCGTAATTCGCCCACGCCGCGAAGAACGCCGCCGTCGCGTACACCTCCGTGATGAGTGCCTGCGACCAGAACAGCGGGGTGAAGGCCAAAGTGAGCGCCGCCGCGAGCACGAGCCACGGTGACTTCTCCTGGCGCTGTAGCGTCAACGCGGTTACCGTCACCGTGCCGGCCGCCATCACCGCCGAGAGCAGATTGAGCCGCCAGGCCGGATCGCGCAGGGGAAGCAGCACGAAAACGCGCGCCAGCGTCAGGTAGAGGGGGAATCCCGGTGGGTGTGGCATCCGTCCCGCGACCGTCGCCGCAATGAAGTCGCCGCCGTCCGCGCCCCAATGCGCCCAGGTAAGAGACGGCGCCATCGTCAGCGCGTACACCAGCAGGGCAATACCTCCCACCAGCAGAGGAAGCGGCAGGCGCGCGTGGCCGTTCATTTCACCACTTGTCGCAGCAGGCCGAGGGCCAGCCCCAGGCCCTGCACAACCACGCGCAGCAGCGTCACAACGGGCCAGATCAACGCCACGGCCCGGTCACGCCGCCAGGCCCAGCGCACAAAGGAAAACGTCGTCGCCAGGAAGAGCACGAACATGAGCAGCGCCAAGAGCCACGCCGGAGGCCAGAAAAGTCCCACGACCGCTGCCACCCCAAGCAGCGCCGCCAGCGCGAACTGCGGTTTCAGCGCGGGATCGGTGTGCGCGTCGCCGGAGATTTTGTCGGGGTAACGAACGTAGAGCAACGCGCGCCAGTAGCCAAAGCGTGCCTTGCGGGCCAAGTAGCGGCCCAACGTCGCGGGATGCTGATGCCAGACCCAGGCGTCCGGCGCAAAGACGAGCCAGTGTCCCGCGCGTGCCAGCCGGAAGGAAAGGTCCACGTCCTCCGCCGAAGGGATCGGGAAGGCCGTGTCGAAACCACCGTACTCCACGAGCAACGCCCGGCGATAGGCCGCCGCGTACGTGTCGATAAAGTCGATGCGTTCGAGCTCTGCCATCCGCGCATAGCGAATCTCGAACTCCAATTGCACCAGCCGGGCGATCAACGACGACTGCCGCGTGCGATACGTGCCTTTCACCCCCATCACCCGAGGATCGGCCAGCGGCACGACCATTTGCGCGATCCAGTCTTCCGCCGGTTCGCAGTCGGCATCGGTAAAGAGGATGATCTCGCCTTGCGCCGCTTCGATGCCCGCATTACGCGCCGTGGACGGCCCGCCATGAGGGATACACACAACGCGATCCGCACCGGCTTCCCGCGCCACCTCAGCCGTACCATCGGTGGAACCATCGTCCACGACGATGATTTCATAACGCGCGCGTTCGATCGTCTGCCGCGCCAGTGCCCGCACGCAAGCGCCGATCACGTCCGCCGCTTGATAGGCCGGCACAATCACCGAATAGTCAGGGGCGCTGACGACTACTGGCTGAGCCATGCATCCTCCGCGCGATCTGCATCGCCAACGCCAACACGCCCGCCGCGATCAACGGCGGCCCCATCACTACCAGGTGTAGCACCAGCCCAATCGCCAACGCGAGATCGTCGGGCACGTCGAACAGTCCCAGCGAAACGACGCAGATGCCTTCGAAGACGCCCAAACGCGCCGGAGTCGGCACAACGGCGTTACCGACCATCAACGTCGCCAACAAAAAGACGGCGGCGACCGGTAAATCGACGCCAAATGCGCGCATCACGGCCCAATTTGAGATCGCCCCCAACGCCCACGTGACCACCGTCCACATGAAAACTCGCCCCGAGGCGTGAGCGCTTTGCAACGAATTCAATCCCTGCGCCAATCGCTGCAAGCGTGGCAATAGCGCCTTATCCCATCCCGCCGGGAAACGTGCCAAAATCAGCGCCGCCCAACGGAACAATACCTCTTGCCAGCGCAGTCCGGCCCACAATATCAGCCCCCCCACCACAAGGATCACCGCCGTACTCCACGTCGAGCTGGAGAACCACTCAGGCAATGGTACGAGTGCCAGCAATAGCAGGCCGCACAGCAGCAGCGCCAGTAGATCCCACACTTTCTCCAGGGCTACACTCCCCAACGCCTCCGACGCACCGGCAGCACGCATCGTATCAGGCTCGGTATCCCGCTCCACACCGCGTTCCGGGCGCAACCACATCGCGCGTACCAGATCACCACCGCGAATCGGCAGTACCATGTTCCCCACCTGACCGACCAGCAGCGCCGTCATCGCCGGCCAAAAGCGCAGGTCAGCGCGCCACAACAACGCCTGCCAACGCCACACGCGCGCGAAGAACGTCCCCACAATCGCCAGCACACCGGCAATCACCCAGGTGTAGTCTGCGGTACGCAATGCCCCGAGTAACTGCGCCCAATCCAATTCGCGGGTCAGCAACCACACCGAAAGGACCATCACGCCAAGACTTAGCGTCCAACGCAAAACTTGCGTCCGCGCTTTGAGTTGTGCCAGCCATTTGTTCATACGTTCAATCACTCACATAAGAAATCCAGGTCTGCCCTAGTGGTGTCCAATGCCCATTCGCATCGATCAAATTGCCGGTGGGATAGACCGCATAGTCCATGCTAAACCAACACCAACGCTGCACCAGTCGCCCACCATCACGTGGATCGCCAAGCTCCGCATCCGCCACGGTCAAAAAGAAACGCCACGTCTCCCGCAGGAACTCGGCCATCCGCTCCGGCGGAAACCCGTAATCTTCCGGCATCGGCACGCCGAATTCGGAAACGATGAGCGGCTGCCCGCCATACCCCCGTGAGACCATCCAGCGGCGGAAGTCGTAAATCTGCGCCCGGAAGACATCCAGGTTGCCGGAATCGTCAACACTAAACAACACACCGGTATCGTCTGGAATACCCGGCGGAATGTCTACGCCCCAAGAATCACGTTCTTCGCGGAGCATGTAGTTATGGATGTGCCAGACCTGCGCCGGGAGCGCCGCGCCGAATTCGGTCTGGTAAGCCTGCAAGACGAGATCGAGATAGCGCAAACGCAACGGCGTGGGTTGAGCGATCCCCCCCGCCGCCACCACCGCCGATGGGTCCCCGGCTTTGATCGCATAATAGGCTTCGTGATACAGCCGCGCGTAGGTCGCCGGATCCGTGTTGTCCTGCCAGCGCACGTCCGGTTCGTTGGAGATCAACCACGTCGAACCGGGGCGCGCCGCCGCTACCGCCGTCAGCGTCCCAGCAGCGGGCCTGAGCACCCCGCCAGACATCCGCACTGTAGGCATATATTCCACACCTGCCGGTAGCGCAGTCGAAGTCCGCGTCGTCCAGTCCATCACCCATCCCACTTGCAACACACCCAGGTTATACGAAACCGCCGCGCCGCCCGGCAGTGAGATACCCAACCGGAAGCGCTCGTGCGCCGGGACGGCAAAGTCAGCAGAGGAAGGAGCCGGCACCGTCGCGGTGGGAATGAGCACCTCCGTGGGTGCAGGCGTCGGCGCGGATGTCGCGGCGTCCACCGTCGGTATCGGCGTCGCAGTCGACACAGGTGTAGCAGAGGCCATCGGCTCCGGCGTCCGGGTGGGCACGAGTGGCTCCGGCGTCGGTGAAGGCCGGGGGGTGGATGTGACAGCGAGCTGGCGCGGTGATGCGTCGGCAGGCGGTTCAGCCGTGACTAGTCGCAGCGACGGCGCCCCCACGACCATCAACGCCATCCCGGCGATCATCAACAAAACGGCCAGCAGTAGAAACCAGGAAGATTTACGCTTTCGCGCGCGACGAGAGCGCAACCGTGATTGTTCTGTCTCGGCGTGACTGAACGGGTTTCCCTGGCGCCGACGCAATGTCTCGATGTTCTTCTGCAGACGAGCCTTGTCCGCTTCGGTCAGCACAGGCTGTGACAGCAAATGTGTGTACAGGTCCAGGCTCTCCTGATTGCGCCCTTTTTCCGCCAGATAAGCAGCCTTCATTTCAGCGATGGTATAGCGACGGCTGGGTTCCTCATACGCGATGCCTTTATCGTACCAGTCCAGCGCAGCTTGCTCTTGCCCCATCTTCTCGTGGACGATAGCAAGATTAACACACATCATCGCCTTGTCGAAGTCCGAGATATCGCTGGCGACTAGGGCCTGCAACACGCTGATTGCGCCAGGGTAGTCACCGGCTTCCACCAGGTGAGCGGCTTTGCGCGACGCTTGCAGATAATCGTTATAGTCCATCAGCTATCTCTGCATAACGCATAATTCGTGGTCCATATTAGTGCGCTGGCATCGGCCGCAGCGTTGGATCCCCCAACAGGACAAAGCTGATCTCCGCATCTTTCGATTGCGCCGCGCGCCAACCGGCCAACAGCGCATCACCGACGGTCGCCCCATCGACCAACGCCCGCTGGAAGGCCAACGTCATCGCCGATTGATCGCCGGTCGTCGTCTCAGCGGTCGGCCCGACAAAAGCGACGACGCCCTTAGGATCGCGCAGCCACGCCTCGCTGAGCCCCATCTGTGTGGGATGCGTGAAATTCGCCGAGAGACACGTCCACGCCGCTACAACGGTTGGGCCGTCCCAGGCACCAGCATCAGCAGAAGTGAGGAATTTCTCGTCCCCCAGGACGGGCAGGCTACCGTGCCCGCTGTAAACAAGTACGCCCGGCGCGTCGCGTAGCCAGCGCAGCAAATCGCGGCGAACGTTGTCCGCTTCATCGCCCAGACGCAGATCAGGCGCGGACACTTTTGCCAGCGCGTCTGTCATCGCGACGAATTCAGGCTCGTCATCGTGCAGCAACAACAGACGCGCGCTTGGCTTCCAGGCCAACGTCTTGGCGACCATAGTCTCGACCTCATCAACGGACGAAGCGGGGAAACGCCCCACCGCGACCAACGGTTCTCCATCATCGCCGAGTACCAGTGCGTGATCCGAGGGCGTATCCCCCAGGAAAACGGTGCGTTCCCACCCCGTCGGCACAAGCGTAGAGGCCGCCTGCCACAGGGCACGTGGATCGGCAGAGGCGTCGCCCACCAAAAGGAGGTAGCGCAGTGGCCCTTGCGCGTGCAGCGCCGTCACCGCAGCGCGAATCGCCTCCGCGTCGGGCTCCCCCGCGCCGTAGGCGTCGTAGATTTGCTCCGGCGTCACCAAAGCCACGGCCAGTCCTTCCGCCGCGCGCGCTTCGACCAACGGCGCAAGCGCCGCGTGAAAGAGGCGTGGTGCGATCACCAGATAGTCAGCCGCCAATACGTCCTCGGCCATAGGTTCGCGTGGACGAACCACGTCGGGCGCAGGTGTATCTTCCAAAACACCAAGCCAGCCACGTTCACCGAGTTGCTGCGCGACACACACCCGTCCAGCAGCATCACGTTCGACCAAACCGCCGCGCACTGTCCCGTCACCGCTCACAAGCACCGCAGCGACATTCCCTTTCGGGACAGCCTCCCAACAAGCCGCCGGTTCTTTTCCCGCAACCCAGGTACCCCAACCGCTCGCATATTTCAAGGCGCGCGACCACGTTACACCAACGCGGTCCAGCCACGTCACTTCGACGGGTGCGTCGGTATCACCAGGCGAAATCAAGACGAGCTCATTCACCCCGGAACGCGGCGCGGGGGCAACGACCGTCCATTCTTCCAATGCGTCGCCGTCCCAGTAATGGTCATCCACCAGTTCTCCATTCCACAACACGCGGATGTGATGGTCGGGATTCTGCGGCATACTGCTTTGCCCCCAAAGGCGCAGGGTCAGCGTGACGGGCGCGGTGAGGGCCTCGGTCAAAGTGACCGTCAGTGTGAACGCCGGAGCAGCATTGAATGAAGTCCACAACCAGTAACTATCCGGGGGAGCCGTAGGGCGGTAGACGTTGTCCTCTTCCAGCCAGAGTGTGGCGGGGGTTGCAGCCTGGAACTGCGTGGCGGACGTAACCTCAGAAAACTCCGCCATAGCGGATGTATCTGTCACATCCAGCGCAAGGTGATAGCCACCCACCGGTCCCAGGCGACCCGGCGCAGCCTCACCGTAGAAAAACAGGCCGGGACCATCGGAAGAGGAAAGCCATAGTGCGGGAGTAGCTTCGTCATAGTGCGTCAAGCGAATGCGTTCGGTTGCAAGGGTTGTGGGGTCAATACCCTGGGCGCGCCACCATTCCGGGCCGAGCCAGCGCGGGCCATCGCCGCGAACCAGCAATGTCCAACCGGTAGCCAAGTCGGATGAAGTCGGTGTTGACACCTCGGCCACTCCCGGCGACGGTTCAGACGTAGCGCGACACCCCGCAAGCCAAACAAGCATTAGCAGCGCCACTCCGCTCCACAGCGCGCGCTTCACTGTTGCCGCTTCCACATCAAAATGCCTGCTCCAACGAACCCCGCGCCAATAATCCCACCGACGATGAACATCCATATGGAAAGCATCTTCTCCACCGGAACACCCGGCGTCTCGCCTTCCACCTGCCCCCGCGTGGGTAGCAGGCTCGACGTTACCGACGCCGCCTCCACCTCCACCAGACTTTCGGGTAAATCGGACGCTGGCGTAAGCGTCGCCACAGGCGAAGCGACTGTTCCCAGAGCTTGCGCCGTGCCTTGCGCGGCGGTTTGCGTCGCAGCTTGCGCCGCCGCTGTTGCAAAGTATGCCTCCGTGGATGCCGTCGCAGTGGCGATATACGCTTCCGTAGACGCCGTCGCGGTGAGATCGGGGGTCGATGTAGGGCGCGGCGTCGACGTCGGGCGATCACCGATCTCCCGTGGCGCCAACGTCGGGGTTGATGTTGGCGTTACACCACATTGCCCCGTCACGTCGAGCGTGATGACGAAATCCTCAGTTGTCCCGTCACGGTATTTCACACTCAGGGTATGTGACTCAGTCTCGCAAGGGCAGAACTCCTGCTGACCATCACCGCGGACAGCTTGCCCATCGAAGAAAATGGCCGTAATATTGTTCGTCTGCCAGTACAGTGTAGCACATTCTCCGGCGGTCAGATCGGTCTTGTCGGCCCAAAAGCGGACGTTAGGGTTAGGCGTTGGGGATGCGGACGGCGTCGGTGTGGGGGTGGCGGTGTCCGTCGGTGTGGCTTCAAGTGTGGGGGTCACCGTCGGAGAGGCCTCTAGCGGGATGGTGGCGGAAATTGGGTCAGTTTTATCACCTGTGGAACCGTTATCCGGTACATCTTCTAACACGTAATAATAGATTATACCAGGCGTCACATTGACGTCTTCGTACTCGTAGAGCGCGCCCTCTATGCCACCGCCACAATTAATGAAACCAGAAATGTCCTCGTAATCAGCCAGTTCATCCTGACTGCGCAAAAGATAGAACCCTATATAGCCAACCTCAGTGGCCGTTTCCCAATATACTGTGATTGTATCCATTCCGGCTTCGGCGTGGAAATCGGCTAAAGTTACAGCGGCCCACACCAACGAGACAGCCATCAGCACGGCGAAAAGCGCCAACAACAGCGCCTTGACACGCCGCAACACATTCCACGCGCTGCCGAGAGCTTGATGCCCGGCAGCCAACAGCCTCTCGCGCCGCAGTTGACCCGGCGTGCGGCGGTAGAAACAACGCCCGTCACGCTGCGCTTCGACGACGCGCCCCAGAACAGCATCAGGAGGCCAGGATGGATCGAGTGTCCTGTGACCGTCACCCTTGGTCACGACGCGACCGTCACGCCACCCCAGGTACCGGTGCAGAAAAGCGCCCTGCGCGTCGCGAACGACCACCCAATCCCCGGGCGCGAGCGTCTCCGCCGTCGCCGGATGGACGATGACCTCATCGCCCGGGCGCAACGTAGGCAGCATACTGCGGCCGCGCACACGCAGGTGCATCGGGCCAGGTAGATTTTCCATTACAGCGTCCAGCCAGATCATGACCGTATCTCCGTTTACGGATTATACTCGAAAGGCAAGCGTTTGCAATAAGTAGACGGTAGACAGCAGACGATAGACGGGAAAGGAAAGCAATTGCTTTGCCTATCCGTCATGCTATAATTGCAATACATTGGCGTGGTAAACGTTCCAGCGTGTAGACGTTCGAGCGCATCAAAAGGAGTCGCTTATGGACCTATCCATTGTGATATTAGCCGCAGGAAAAAGCGAACGGTTCGCATCGCGCCTCCCCAAAATCCTGCATCCCTTAGGCGAACGCCCGATGTTGGCCCACGTCCTCGACCTGGCGACTCGCCTCGCAGACGCGCCCCCGGTCCTCGTTGTAGCGCCGGATACGGGAGAGGCCATCCGCGCATGGGCCGGCGAGCACGTCCAGTACGTCGTCCAACAGGAACCGTTGGGAACCGGGCACGCGGTGCTGCAAGCACGGTCGCTGCTTGAGGGCAAAGCAGCGCACACCCTCGTGCTCTACGCCGATACACCGCTCGTGCAAGAGGCGACCTTGCGCCGTTTGGTGGAACAGCACATCGCGCGGCAGGCTACTGCCACCATCCTCACCGTCGAAGGTGAGGTCTCGTGCGGTTTGGGACGCATCGTGCGCGATGCTTACGGGCGCGTCCACGCCATCGTCGAAGAGGTGGAGGCCACGCCGGATATCGCGGCTCTGCGTGAGATGAACAGTGGCATTGGCGTCTTTGCCGACAAGGCGCTGTGGAAGTTTTTGGAACAACTCGAGCCAAGCCCGCGCAAAGGCGAGTATTACCTCACCGATGTGATTGGGTTAGCCGTCGGAGCGAACCAAACAGTGGAAACGCTCGTGGTCGACGATCCAACCGAGGCCATCGGCATCAATACACGTGTCGACCTGGCGCTGGCCGAGACTGCGCTGCGAGAGCGCATCAACCGGCGATGGATGCTGGCCGGTGTCACGCTCATCGACCCGGCGAGCACCTACATCGGACCAGACGTAACCATCGGGCCAGATACCGTGATCCACCCCGACACGCATCTGCGTGGAGAAACCGCAATTGGCGAAGCGTGCGCCATCGGTCCAAACAGCCTCATCGAAGGATGCACCATCGGCAACCGCTGCAAGGTACTGGCTTCCGTATTGGAATACGCGGTGATGGAGGATGACAGTGACATCGGCCCCTTCAGCCACTTGCGCAAGGGAGCGCGCGTGTGTACCGGTGCGCACGTCGGCAACTTCGGGGAGATGAAGAACAGCACACTCGGTCCCAACGCGAAGATGGGGCACTTCAGCTATCTGGGCGACGCCCAGGTGGGCGAGGACGTCAATATCGGCGCGGGGACGATCACCTGCAATTTCGATGGGGAGCGCAAGCACCCCACCGTCATCGAAGATGACGTCTTTATAGGCTCGAACTCGCTGCTGGTCGCCCCACTGCGCATCGGTGAGGGGGCCAAGACGGGCGCCGGGTCGGTGGTGACGCACGACATCCCGCCGCGCTGCGTGGCCTACGGCGTGCCCGCACGAATTCGCAAACGCCTCGATCAAAACCCACCAGAACAAGCCGAGGCGTGAAGCGCGACTGAAAATCGACGCAACACTGAGCGTTCAACCGCGAATCACGCGAATCCCCGCTAACTTATTCGGAGATTCGCACAGATTGGCGAGATTCAGTAGATCGAATTTTGCTTGGTCTGGATCTGGCGATCCAGACCAGAGCGGGGATCTGACGATCCCCTCGGAGCATTTTGCGATCTACTGAGATTAGTCATTTTCGTGTTAAGGACGATCAACGATGCCGACCGACAAAGTTATAACACTGGACGCACTAAACATTGATGCAGCACAACTTGTAGACCGGGCGATCGCGGCGCTGCAGCACGCCTACGCCCCCTACTCCGGCTATCCCGTGGGCGCAGCGGTGCTGGCTGACGATGGACACGTGTACACCGGCAGCAACGTCGAAAATGCCGTCTACCCCCTGACGATCTGTGCGGAGCGCGTCGCCATCACCAAAGCAATCTCCGAAGGCGCGCAGCACATCCTTGCGGTTGCCGTCGCCACTGCGAATGGCGGAACGCCCTGCGGATCGTGCCGCCAGGTGATGCGGGAATTCGGTGCGCCGACGATGCCTGTCTTCATCACGCGAACTGACGGCAGTTACCGGCAACGCACGTTGGAAGAGCTTCTCCCTGAGGGCTTCTCTGCCATCGATCTGCCGGGAGCAGGAAAAGCACGGTCAGAATAGCAACTATGCAAACCGGACGCGTCTCATTGGAATCCTTCGACCGTACAGCACAAAACACGGCGATCAACGCCCGGCTGAATGCGCTGACACTAACTGCGCTTCCCCACGTGGCGTTGGTTTCCGGCGTATGTTATCTGATCGGCACCGTCTACACCCTGTTAGTCCCGGAGTACGCCGGCCTCTCCGTTGCACTCCTCACCGTCTCCGCACTGCTCTCGTTCGCCCTGCGTGGCGCGCTGCGCATGTGGACGCTATCCTCGCGCCACGCCCCGGCAGTGACGGCGTCGCTGGTTGCACTGGCCCTCCTCAACGCCCTGCATCCGCTCTTCGCGACCGGCGATCCCCGCGTTACTGTACCGCTGATGCTCGTCAACGTGGTCGCAGGGTTGTTGCTGGTGCGGACACTGTGGTTTGGGCTAATGCTGAGTCTCAGTCTCGCTGGATGGCTGGTGGCGATGGTACTCTTCTCTACACCGGCGGGATGGATAAATGCAGGCTTCGATCTTCTGCTGGCATCGGCGCTCGCGGTGGGCGTTCACGCCGTCCGTCGCGCCAATTGCGCGCAAATCGCCCGTCTATATCTCCAGACTGAAGCGCAAACCGCAGCCAGCAAGCGGCAGATTGCCCAAGTAGAGGCCAGTCGTGCAATCGTAGAACACTTCAGTGTCATCGATGATATGGACACGCTGTTGCAGCACGCGACAGATAGCATCGGCACACACTATAGGTGCACATACGTCGGCATCTTTTTGCTGGATGAGAACACCGGGGAATTGGTCGCCCGCGCAGGAACCGGCAGCGCGGGACGAGCAGCGATACAGGCCGGCGCGCGCGTCAAAGCGGGACGCGGTATCATCGGTTGGGTAGCGGAAAACCGCCGCGTGGCCTACGCCAGAGACACAGCACGGGATCCGCGATACGTCATCTGGGATCTACTGCCCGATACCCGCTCGGAGTTGACCCTACCACTGCACGTGGGCGAATCCTTGCTCGGGGTGTTGGATGTGCAAAGCAACAGGCCCAATGCCTTTCACAATGAGGACGTAACTGCACTACAGCTTATGGCCGACCACATTGCTTTGGCTGTGCAGAACATGTCCCTACGCCAAATGGAAAGGAATCGTCGCCGGTTGATGGAAACGCTGCAGCACGTAGGCCGGTCGCTCTCCCGGTCGATGGACACACAAGCAGCCTTCGATATGATTCTACAACAGCTCGCTAACGTGATCCCATACGATCGTGGCTCCATCATGCTGCAAAACGACGCGCTTCTGGAGCTTGTCGCGGCACGGGGCTTCCCTGGCAGCAAGCGCGCCTTCCGCTGGCGGGTGCCCGTACGGGCAGGCGACGTCTACGACGAGATTCGCAGCACCCAACGACCACTGACCCTGGATGACGCGCTGCGCCGTGCGGATTGGTTCCACTTGCAGGACCTGCTACCCGCGCGCAGTTGGGCCGGCATTCCGCTGATCCACGAGGACAACGTGATTGGGATGCTTTCGCTAGCACGTGAAACATACACCCCCTTCACCGAAGATGAAATAACTTTTGCGACCGTATTTGCGTGCCAGGCATCCGTCGTATTGGAAAACGCCCGGCTCAGCGTCGAACTCCGGGAAAGGGCGGCGAAGCCGTCGTAATCTTCAGCAATACCACGGGGCGTCAGGGAGACAGCGCACAGGGGGAATCTAAGGGGAAATTAACCGCGGACTTACGCCAGAGGTAGGAATGGAATAGAGGTATCTGTTTCTGGCGTAAATCCGCGTCCCACAATAAGCGACCCAAATGTTTCCGGCGAGATACAACCCGGCGGCATCAATGTCGACCGTTATGAATGCCGGGACTGTCACCCGCCCTTCACGTCGAGGTCTTCTAATCCCCCACGCTATTCACGGTTAGTATAAACCACATTGGCACAGAATACGTTTGTGTTTCGTAAACGCAATGTGGCAGTTATGTTGGTATGTTGGAGTTTCAGCCAATCTGTGGTAAAACTATCTGGGCGCGGTTGAGAAGCCAACGCGTTCCGGGGTTCGGCAAGGGGCTTCAGCAGTTTAACCGAAAGGAGAGCAGTATGCCAGTCACAGTGATCGTCGGAGCACAATGGGGCGATGAAGGGAAAGGACGGGTTGTGGATTACTTCGCGGCACAGGCTGACATCGTTGCACGGTTTAACGGCGGCGACAACGCAGGTCATACCGTCATCGCAGAAGGACACAAACTTGCCCTTCACCTCGTGCCTTCGGGTATCCTCTATCCCCGCGTCACCTGTCTCATCGGCACAGGTACGGTGGTCAATCCAGTGACGTTGTTGCGGGAAATGGAGACGCTGCGTGACCTGGGAATAGACGTCAGCCCGGCGCATTTAAAACTCAGTGCGGGTGCGCATCTCGTGCTACCTACCCATCAGGCGCTCGACGGCGCATCGGAGACCAGGCGCGGGCACGAGGCCATTGGCACCACCAAACGCGGTATCGGCCCAACTTACGCCGACAAAGCTCGGCGTGTGGGCCTGCGCGCCGGGCAGATGCGCGAGCCTAACGTCTTCGCCGAGGCTGTGGGCGCGCTGGTCGACGCCCACAACGAGCGTCTGGTCAACCTGTACGGCCTGAAGGCGCAACCCGTGGGGCAGATTGTGGCACAATTGCATCAGGCTGCCGAAACGCTCGCGCCACACCTCGTAGACGGGACGGCGTTGGTAGGCCAGGCCTTAACCGAAGGGAAACACGTCATCGGCGAAGGCGCGCAGGGGACGCTGCTCGATCTTAACCTGGGAACCTACCCTTTCGTCACCAGTTCCTCTCCCATCAGCGGCGGCGTATTGACCGGTCTGGGCATCGGCCCCAAGGACATCGAGCGCGTCATCGGCATTGCTAAGGCTTACACCACCCGCGTGGGTGCCGGCCCCTTCCCGACGGAATTGGAAGACGCAGTCGGCGAACGTATCCGCGAGGCCGGCCACGAATACGGAACCACCACCGGCCGGCCCCGGCGCTGCGGCTGGCTGGATGCGGTCATCCTGCGCTATGCAGCCCAGGTCAACGGCCTGACCGACATCGCGATGAGCAAATTGGACATCCTCAGCGGTTTGCCCGATCTGCGCATTGCTGTGGCCTACGAACTAGACGGTGAACGCATCGAGCGGTTCCCTGCCGAATGGGGCGCGGAAGCGCTGACCCGCTGTCAACCCATCTACGAAGAATGGCCCACCTGGCAAGAAGACATCACCCAGGCACGCCACCGTGAAGACCTACCCGCTGCCGCGCAAGCCTACATCGCCCGTATTGAAGAGCTGACCGGCGTGCCGGTTACGTTCGTCAGCGTCGGTCCCGAACGTGAAGCGATGATTGCGCCATAGTCGCCAGCTCTCAGCAGTCAGCCTATTGAACCTCAGCTAGAAACTGAAGGTCGTTTGCCGACAGCTTCAACCTGTCTGGAAAGCTCGTAAAAATCTGTTATGATGGGGAGATGCGTGATCATTATAGTACGCCATCTCAAAGAGAGTCGAAGGTATGTTGACTATGATTCCAGACGGTGTTGTGACGTGGGCGGAAATCGATCTCGATGCCATCGCCCACAATGTGCGTGCCATTAAAACTTTTGTCGGTCCAGATACAGAAATCATCGCCAGCGTGAAGGCCAACGCCTACGGTCACGGCCTGCTGCCCGTCTCGCGGACGGCCCTGGAAGCGGGCGCCAGCCGATTGGCCGTGCACCGCATCCAGCTCGCTGTAACATTGCGCGAAAGCGGGATCACCGCGCCGATTCTGCTGATGGGACATACCCCGCCTTCAGGCGTAGATCTGGTGTTGCGCAACCACATCACGCCTACGCTGGTCGATTGGGATACCGCCCGGCTCATCTCGGACCACGCCCAGGAACCTACTCCAGTTCACGTCAAAATCGACACGGGGATGAGCCGCTACGGGCTGGAGCCGGAAAAGGCCGTGGACTTCGTGCGCTACATCGGATCGCTGCCGAACTTGAGGATTGAGGGCATCTTCTCCCACTTTGCCACCGCCGATCAGGAAGATCTCGCCGACGCCCGACGCCAGCTACAACGGTTCCAGGCCGTCCTGGAAGAATTAGAGCACCTCGGTTTCCACATCCCGGTTCCACATATGTGCAACAGCGCCGCCGTGGTCACATTGCCGGAAGCGCACATGGCCGCGGTCCGGCCGGGGATCCTCATCTATGGGATGGCCCCCACGCCGGCAAGCATGCCAACTTTCCCGCTGCACCGCGCCCTCTCCCTCAAAACTACCGTCATCCACGTGCGCGACCTCGCGCCGGGCAGCGCTATCAGCTACGGGCGCACCTTCATTGCATCGCAACCAATGCGTGTCGCATTAATTCCCCTTGGCTACGGCGACGGCTACCCACGTCTGGCTTCCAATCGCGGCGCGATGCTGATCCACGGGCAGCGCGCGCCGATCCGAGGGCGCATCTGCATGGATCAGATGATCGTCGACGTAACCGGCATCCCGGACGTTCGCGTCGGCGATGAGGTTATCGCCATTGGACCACAAGGTGATGACGAAATCACCGCGGAGGAGGTCGGAAGCTGGACCGAGACCATCCATTACGAGGTCGTCACCGACTTGCTGCCGCAGGTGGTACGTGTCTACAAGCTCAACGGCTTCTATCCGGCCCCGCACGAAGGCCTGGAGCAGTGGGCGTCTTATCTGCGAGCATTGCAGAAAACCTGGTAATCGAGATGACAATGGACTATTTTGACGAAGAAGCGCTTTATCCAGCAATACAGAAACAGAAGTCGCCGATACAGATCAGCCCGGTGTTCGGTGCAATGGTGGGCGTGACGGTCTTCGCAGGTTATGTAAACTATCGCGGTGGTCTTCCTATGCCCCTGAACACGTTGGTGTTTATGCTCTTCGTCATCGGTGGGTGGATGATCAGTCTTTCACTGCACGAATTCGGCCACGCGCTGGTTGCGTATTGGGGCGGCGACACGAGCGTCGTCGACAAGGGCTACCTCACGCTCAACCCCTTCAAGTACACCCATGCCACCTACAGCATCGTTTTGCCACTGCTCTACCTGGCAATGGGCGGCATCGGACTACCGGGTGGCGCGGTGTACATCAATATGAGGGCGATCAAGAGCAAGGCGAAGCGCAGCCTCACCTCCGCCGCCGGCCCCGCTGCCACCGCGATATGCGCCCTCCTTCTCTTGCTGCCCTTTATGATTGGGTTGCCCGCCAACGAGATGTACCGGCACCGCGACTTTTGGGCCGGGATCGCACTGCTGGCTTTCCTGCAACTCACCGGACTGTTTTTCAACCTGCTGCCGATCCCCGGTCTCGATGGTTGGGGCATCCTGGAAGCAGCGCTCCCCACGAGTATGGCGCAAAGCGCGCGCTTTATGGGCCGTTTCAGCCTGCTGATTATCCTCATGGTCTTTATGGGCAACAATCCGGTCAGCCGGGGATTCTGGCAGTGGGTGGTGTTCGCAGGCAGCAAATTCGGGCTCAATTTTGCGCTGGTTAGCGAGGGCCTGCGCCTCTTCCGCTTCTGGATGTCCTAGCATTTGACAGTCTAGCGAGAATGCGTATAATTTTGCCTGTAGCGGGTGATGCACAGACTACCCGACTAACGACTATCAGACTAATTCGGAGGACACAGGAATGACAGAGATGCAGGGCTTTTTCCACAAGGAGCATGCCGCATCCCTGTATGGATTCCAGGTCTGACGTCTTTCATCAATAACAGGTTATCACAAAGGCCGTGGGCATTGCTCACGGTCTTTTTTGTTGTTTTGGTAATCGGGGATTGGTAATCATTAACAAGGGACGAGTTATCAGTCGCCGATTACCAGTTACCCATCACGTATCACGTATCACGAGGTATCTATGCTACAAGTATCGAACATCACAAAATACTATGGCGACGCCCTCATTCTGGATGGCGTTACATTTACGCTGAATCCCGGTGAGCGCGTGGGCCTCATCGGGCCGAACGGCTGTGGAAAGACGACACTGCTGCGCATCATCACCGGGCAGGAGACGGCGGACAGCGGTTCCGTGCAACGCGATCCGCACGACGTGCGCGTGGGCTATCTGGAACAGGGATTGACCTATCACGACGACGCCACACTGGATCACATCCTGCGCGCCGAACAAATTGCGCTAGAAAACCTTGAAGAGCGAGTGGCGGCACTAGCGAACACACTCTCCGCTGCCGAGGACGTAGAACAAGCGCAACTCCTGGACGCCTACGGCGAAGCGTTGGTCGAACTGGAGACCTTGGCCACACGGCAAACACCCGCCCACGAGATTAAAGCGATCCTCGCCGGGCTGGAGCTGGACGACGTGCCACTCGACACGCCCGTGAGCCACCTGAGCGGCGGGCAGAAGACGCGGCTCGGTTTGGCGCGGTTGCTGATCCAAAATCCGCAGGTGCTCCTTCTCGACGAACCGACCAACCACCTGGACATCGGCGCGCTGGAATGGCTCGAAGGCTGGCTGCGGGAGTACCGGGGCGCAGCGCTCATCGTCTCCCACGACCGCACTTTCCTCGACAACACCGTCACGCAAATCCTCGACCTCGACCCGCTGACGCACGTCATCACCGCGTATCCGGGCAACTACTCAGACTACATCGAAGCGTGGACGCGCCAACGTGAGAAGCAATGGGCGCAGTGGCGCGACGAGCAAGCCGAGATTCGCCGCCTGCAAGCCGACATCCACCGCACGAAGATGCACGCGATGAGCGTCGAGCTGACCACCACCCCTGGCGATTCCACGATCCGTCGCTACGCGAAGAAGGTCGCCAAGAAAGCGACGTCACGCGAGAAACGGCTCGAACGTTACCAAGAGAGCGAGGAGCGCGCGGATAAGCCCACCTCCACCTGGCGGATGAAGCTCGAATTCGTAGACACGCCGGAGAGCGGGCAAGATGTGCTGCGCCTGCGCGATGTAGCCGTGGGCTATAACGGCGTCCCCCTGCTCCGTGACGTGAATCAGATGTTACGCCAGGGCGAGCGCGTGGCTCTCATCGGGCCGAACGGTTGCGGCAAGACGACGCTGCTGCGCGCCATCGCCGGGCAGATCGAACCGCTGGCCGGCAAAATTCGGCTGGGCGCAAACGTCAAGCTCGGCTACTACGCGCAGGAACAGGAGAATCTCGATCCCGACAGCACACCCTTCGACACCCTGCGCCAGTCAGCCGCGATGTCCGACACGGACGTGCGCTCGTTCCTGCACTACTTTCTCTTCGCCGGGGACGATGTCTTCACACCGGTGGGCAGCCTGAGCTACGGCGAACGCGCCCGATTGACGCTCGCGCGATTGGTCGCCAGCGAGTGCAATTGCCTGCTGCTCGACGAGCCGATCAACCACCTGGACATTCCCAGCCGCGCCAGCTTCGAGCAGGCGATGACAGCCTTCGAAGGGACGGTGCTGGCGGTCGTGCACGACCGTTATTTCATCCGGCAATTCGCCACGGGGGTGTGGGCGGTGGAGAATGAAACGGTACGAGAATACGTGGATTTGGAGGATTATCAACGGGTACGGCAGTTTCAAACCTGACAGGTCTTCTGAAACCTGTCAGGTTTATCTACTCGCCGGTGAAAATCTCCGCTATCTTAACCGGAAATGTGCTATTCGTCTACTGTAGAAATCATCAGGAGACGGTTCAGATGAGAGGTAAAGCAAACGCAACTACGGCATCAGCCGGTCAACGTAAGTAACGCGACCGTTGGACACGCGCACCACAAGGACGCCCTTGACAGGGTTATGCAATTCGTCGAACGTCAACTGCCCGGAGACGGTATCGAGGGTCGCCGTTTCGAGCACAGCGGCTACGGAGTACGGGGCAATCGTCCCTGCTGTGGTGATCGCTGTGAAGAGAATATTCGCCGCATCATAGCTCAGTGTTGCCACAGCATCGGGTTCAACCTGATAGCGAGCTGTGTAGAGCTGCGTCCAGGCGGTCACTTCGGGACGTGGTTCGCCAGCGAAGTAATGCGTCGTGAAATAACTCCCATCCGTTGCCGCCAAATCCAGTTCGGGTGAATCCCAGCCATCACTGCCGATAATGGTCTGGAACATACCAAACAAACGGGCCTGCGATACAAGACGATTCATCACGTTGTAATAGCCGGGAAGGTATAGTATTTCGGGGTTGGCGTCTCGCACTTCTTGCAGAACATCGTAATACTCTTCTGCATCGTGGTTGTACGTTTTGCGGACAAGGATCTCGCCGTCACCGGCAGTGAATGTCTCCTCGAAGGCATCAGCAAGCGTGAGGCCGTACGGGCTATTTTCGGCGTAAAGGATGGCGGCAGTTTCGACCTGAAGCGTCTCCAGGGCAAATCGCGCGGCAGTGATGCCCTGGTCTGCATCGAGAAAGGGAATGCGAAAGACCAACGGGCGCACACTGCCATCATGATCGAGCGTGGTTTCGGGATCCACCGAGGTGGGCGCGATTTGCAACACGTTCCGCGCAGTCGCAATCTGGGCGACACCCTCGGAGGCGTCGCTGCACACTGCGCCAATGATAAACTGCGCGCCCGCGTCAATCGCCTCCATCGCAACCTCACGCGCTGTGGTAAAATCGCAGAGACTGTCGTGCAACGTTACTCGGACGGGGCTACCGAGCACGCCACCGCGCTGGTTCCACCCGTCAACGGCCAACACGACGCCGTCACGCACGGCACGCCCCCATAGCTCGAAATCGCCGCTCAGCGGGGCGATGACGGCCACGACGAGCGCATTGTCCTCCGTCCCATCCTGCTGCCCACACGCGGGCAAAGACAGCAGCAACGCAAGACACAGAAACAGGCACTTCACGTGACGCAACATAACGCTAACCTTGAACGCAACATTCCAATTAACGACAAGCCCCTAAAGTATACCGCAAAATAGAAGACAAAAGAGCCGGAGTTACTCGACAACCCCGGCTCCCTTCTTATTGCTGAAGGCTGAAAGCTGACGTCTACCCACTATCCCCCACCCAGATAAGCTTCCCGCACGCGCGGGTTTGCCAATACCTCTTGCGCCGAACCTTCAAGGAAAACGCGTCCCGTTTCCAACACATAGGCACGGCGTGCAACAGATAATGCCATGGCGGCGTTCTGCTCAACCAGCAAGATACTTACGCCTTGCTGGTTAATCTCTTGGATGATGTCAAAAATCTCTTCGACCAAGATCGGTGCCAGACCCATCGATGGTTCATCGAGAAGCAGCAGCTCCGGCTGGGCCATCAAACCACGGCCCATAGCCAGCATCTGTTGCTCTCCACCGGAGAGCGTGCCGCCTAGCTGGCTCAAGCGTTCCTGGAGACGAGGAAAACTGGCAAAAACGCGCTCCATCGCCTGTTGAATTTCGACTTTGTCAGTGCGAGTGTAGGCCCCCATCTCCAGATTCTCTCGTACCGTCAGTGGCGCGAAAATCTTACGCCCTTCGGGTACCTGGACGATCCCCATACGCACAATCCGGTCGGCGGCGTGCCCAACCAAGTTTTCACCTCGATACAGTATCTCGCCCGCTTTGGGGAGCAGCAAACCCGAGATGGTGTTCAGTGTCGTGCTCTTGCCTGCGCCATTTGCGCCGATCAGGGTGACGATTTCGCCTTCCTCAACGTGAAATGCGATACCCTGCAGGGCCTGGATCGCACCATAATTGACGGTCAAGTTGTTTACCCGTAGTATGTCGGTCATATCAAACCTCTGCCCTCGCACCGATCACTTTGCCCTTGCCCAGGTAGGCCTCGATTACCGTGGGGTTGGTTTGAATTTCGCGTGGCTCACCGCGGGCAATGACCTCGCCAAAGTCCATCACTGTGATATGCTCGCAAATGCCCATCACTACCCGCATTTGATGTTCGATCAACAAGATGGTGAGCTTGAACCGATCGCGAATAAAGTGGATTAGATCCATGAGTTCGACTGTTTCCTGCGGATTCATCCCTGCTGCCGGTTCGTCGAGCAAGAGCAGGTGCGGCTCAGCGGCCAACGCACGAGCAATCTCTAACCGTCGTTGCTGCCCATAGGGCAAACTCGATGCAATTTCATCTTGCAGGTCTTGCAAATTGAAAACAGCCAGGAAGTCTTGTGCTTCCTCGGTGAGGATTTTTTCACGCGCTTGAAATCGATCGGTGCGCAAGATAGCGTCGAGCATACCATATCCTGCATGTGCATGATAGGCAATCCGCACATTATCAAGCACAGTCAGGTTGGGGAAAATGCGGATGTTTTGAAATGTGCGCGCAATGCCCCTTTGCGTGATCAGGTGGGGTTCCACGCCGACGATCGATTTACCTAGAAATTCGATTTCACCCTTGTTCGGCGCGTACAGGCCAGTGATCATATTGAATACGGTCGTCTTACCTGCACCGTTTGGGCCAATCAGCCCGTACAGCGCACCTTCGGGCACCTCGATGCCAAAGTCGTAGACTGCGCGCAGGCCGCCAAAGAATTTAGTGAGTCCGTCAATTTTCAGTACTGGCATGGTGTTCTCTCCGCGGCCAAACTTTCGACTTGAGGAATCCAATTTCGGTACCGCCAAACAACCCTTGCGGTCTGAGCAACATCACCAGCAACAGCAGCACGGGATAAATGACATACCGCCACAGCTCCATACCCTGGGGCAAAAGCCGCAGCCCTTCAAGGCTGATCGCCCAGGCAAAGGCAGCGATAACCGTACCGCTGACACTGCCCAAGCCACCGAAGACGACAATGATCAACGGGTCAAACGACTTGATAAAATGAAAGGCCGTCGGGTGCAGTGTAGGGTAGCGGTGCGCGTAGAGCGCTCCAGCCAACCCGGCGAAAAAACTGCCGATGACAAAGGGCAGCGTTTTGTAACGTGTCGTATCGATGCCCATCGACTTGGCGGCGACCTCGTCTTCACGAATAGAGATGATGGCGCGGCCCGAACTTGATTGCAACAGATTGCGTATGACGACGACGGTCACCCCCAGCAAAAAGATTGCCCAAAACCAGGAGGCCAACTGCGGTGTGCCGACCATCCCACGCGCGCCCTTCAGTTCAGGTAATACGCTATCGGCGTTGTCAGCCAACACCTTGACCACCATCGTAAAAGCAAGTGTCGCGATGCCGAAATAGTCGCCGCCCATTTTGAGCACGATCAGACCAAACAGGTAGCTGACGATCGCGGCTAAAGTTGCCCCAAAAACCATTGCGAAGACGAATGCCAGCTGCCCGGCGATCGCTTCGGGGAACACGTTTATCACCCCACATACAGTTTTGAGGTATACCCAGGGGCTAGGGTCGCCGGTGACGATCCAGTAAATCATCCAACCGACGACAGCGATGCCGATTGCGCCGAGGCTGATCCATTGCACGCGCCCTCTTCTCAGGAATGTGATAATCGCCAACCCGATCAACAGCGTCGCTATCACCACGGCCAAACCCGACATATCGTCGTTTTTCCAGCGATAGGTAATATCGGCGGCGGCATAAGCACCGATGGCGTAAAACCCCCACTGCCCCAACGAAAACTGGCCGTTGAACCCATAAATGAGGTTCAATCCCAGAGAGACAATGGCCATGATGCACGCTTTTTGCAGGATCGTCGCCCAATAGGTGGTGAGTAGGCCGGTTGAAATCATAATTTGTACTACGGCAAACACCACTCCCACACCGACAAGCCATTTCCAATGTCCGAAAAACCGCTTAAAGATTCCTGTCATAATCTACTCTCTTACAGATGTCTTGGATTAGACCTTTTCGCCGGCTGGCTCACCATAAATGCCTGTTGGCTTAATAATCAAAACGATGATCAAAATCGTAAACGCGATCGCGTCGCGCATTGGCGTCGAAATGTACGCTGCGCTCAATTCTTCAGCCTGTCCCATAATCAAAGAGCCGACAAAAGCCCCGGGGATACTGCCGATACCGCCCAACACCGCCGCTACGAACGCGCGCAATCCGGGCATAATGCCCATATTCCATACCAACTGCGGATAGGCAACAGCGTATAGCACACTCGCCGCGCCAGCGAGCGCTGCGCCGATCGCGAACGTGAACGAAATCACCATATCGACGTCGATCCCCATCAACCGAGAAGTGGGTTTATCCCACGCCGAAGCGCGCATCGCCTTGCCAATCTTTGTCTGACTGACGATGTATTGCAGCACGATCAACAAAAAGATCGAGGCAGTCATCACGATAATCTGGATGTTGGTCACACCGACGCCCAGTAGGGTTAAGCTCATATACAGCGTACCGGCACCACCAGCCATCAGGCCAAAACGAATGCCCAAATTCAAGAATGGATTCTCCGCAATCGCCGGAAGCGCGCCGCCTTTACGCGACTTTTTGATGCCCCACAGGGCCAGTTGAGCTATTGCCGTGATAAGCAGCAAGCCAAGGAAAATAAACAGCAGCACAGTGTTCGGATTGGCCGTATCCCAACGCACCAGATCAAAGGGACGTTCGTAGGTAACAAAGTCAGGGCCAAAACTGAAATTGAGGGCCGAAAAATACTCCAGGAAAAACGAGACACCGATGGCGGTAATCAACGCCGCGATACGCGGCGCGTTGCGCAGCGGCTTGTAGGCCACCCGCTCGACCACGACAGCCAGGAATGCACTGATGACGGTAGAACTTAGAATAATCAACAGCACACCCAACGCCAGCGTCCACGCAGGAGCCGTCGACGCGCCGGTCAGATTCACGTATAACGAACCGGGCCAGTGATGCATGTTGAATTTTGACGTGGTGTAAAAGCTGACAAATGCACCAACCATAAAAAAGTCGCCATGGGCAAAGTTGATCAGCTTGACTACACCGTAGACCATGGTGTAACCAAGAGCGATAAGCGCGTAAATGAACCCTTTTTGCAGCCCGCCAACCACAATTTCGGCAAATAGACTGGGATTAAATACAAACTCACCGATCAGCTTGGCGATGATACCGGCCGAGAGGGCAATAAACCACGATTTTGCAGCCGCCTCGACGGGTGTCAAACGGCGGAATAATCCCACAAGCATCATGACAACCCAGGCAATCGCAACGTACAAGATTGCGGAGCGAAGGCTTTGGACGACGCCAAGTGCAACTCCGCTTAAGGTGGAGTTGAGTTGGCCATCCGCAATTGCAGTCAAGGTTCTTGCCAAAGCACCGCTCAGGGATGTGGCTCCAGCATAGATGCCCCACACGCCCACACCAACCAAAAGGATCCAAATCACAACTGTTCGGATGCGGTTTATTCCGTTGTTTTCCATATACAAACCCTTTTCAAACAAAGGTCAACGATACATAAGAAAGGAGAAGGCGACGCAATGTACAGATGGTACAATAACATCACGTCTTATCGCCCTCTCCTTAAGTATCAAAAAGAGGTAGATTTAGGGAGCGACGAATTTCAAGAACTGCTTTTCGCCACCCGTGATGTTGATGATCGCAGCGGTCTTGATTGGGTCACCCTCAGCATCGAAGGTGATATCGCCAGCGACACCTTCGAACTGAATGGCGGACAACACATCTTTGACCACGGCAGGATCATTGCTATTCGCTTCCTCGATCGCCGCAAACAACACATTCGCTGCGTCGTAGGCCAAAACGGCCAACGCATCCGGTTCTTTGCCGTACTCGGCTTTATAGGCCTCGAGGAAATCCTGCACCACGGGGCGCGGGTCTGAAGGCGAATAGTGGTTCGAGTGATAGCCGCCCTCAACCGCCGTCACATCCAAATCTGCCGAATCCCAGCCATCCGCACCGATCAACGTAGCCCCGATGCCCTTTTCCTGGGCTTGCTTGCCAATCAGGTTGACTTTGTTGTAATAGTCAGGGAGGAACAAGACGTCAGGATCCGCATCCGCGACCTTGGACAGAATGGCCGAAAAGTCGGTGTCGGCGTCTGTGTAGGCTTCGTAAACGACAACCTGCCCACCCATTTCCTCGAAGTACTGCTTGAAGTATTCGGCCAAGCCCAACACGTAGTCGTTGCCTTTGTCGTACATGACGGCCGCTTTGGTAGCACCCAAGTCATTCATAGCGAATGAAGCCAACACCTGACCCTGGAACGGGTCGAGGAAGCAGGCGCGGAAAATATACTCTTTGCCAATGGTGACCTTGGGATTGGTGGATGTAGGACTGATCTGTAACACGCCCTTGGGGTTGGCAACCTCAGAGATGGGAATCGACGCACTGGAACAAACCGCGCCGATAATGAACTTGACGCCATCTTGATCGATGACCTTGTTGGCGGCATCAGTGGCCGTCGCACCGTCACACCCGCTGTCGGCAACAACCCACTTGATCTCGCTGCCTAGCAGCCCGCCCTTCGCGTTCCATTCGTTGATCGCCAACTCGGCCCCTTCCTTACTCGACTGGCCAAATGTGGGAACTGGCCCGGTCAACGGGAAGACCAACGCGACTTTGACACCTTTACCACCACCGCCCGCACAACCGGCAAAGGTCATCAGCACTAAGGCAACAGCAAGAAACTTCCATAGCCCTTTCATTTCAAACCTCCTCCTGGCAATTACTGATATGATTATCATTTTAATGCAAGCATCAATCACTGTTTGGGAACTCTGTTGCGAACAATCACCCCCTTTCTAAAGACAGATTACGACTCAAACACGAGTTGGATTTCGGGCTTATCGATGTAGGACAGAATGGCCCACGACAATGCTATTGATAGAACATAGGTGATCAGCAATGCCCAATCGAGTCCGCCCTCTGTTGTATAGACGTTGCTAAAAAAGGTGATGATGCGAATTATGATATTGAACCCTTGGGTAAAAATGGTCAACATACGCCCCCAGGGCTTGTGCGACCACAGTGCCCATCCCAGGAGCGCGGATAAAGCCAACAAAATGGCGATCACGATCAAACTGGATGGCGAAAGATCCCACGGGAAAAGCAAAAATGGTACAAACTGCACGATAGCAATATAGGTGATGATTTTTCGAGATGATACGTGTTTCATAACAAGTATTTTCTCCAAGAAGTAATGCCTTGCTGGTGGCCTTGATGCACACGGTTAAAAATCAGCGTTGCGAAAAGGCCGATTTCGACATGGCGGCAATTATACCAACAGTTATTACCTTGTCAAGAGCATTTCAGCACGGCGGATGGCAGGGTAACACCTACAAACTCAACGCGCTTTTCATTTTACGCGTTTCTCTTCGTTTGACAAAGCATCGGTTTGCGTTACAATACTTTCGCCTGACACATGGGCCGCGCCTTCGCGGCCCATTTATTTGACCCGGGCATACAGAAAGAACCATGGAGGAATCAAGAATGGAAACTTTAGAATTACGCGCAACCCCTCGCGAAATTGTGGGCGGGAATCGAGTCAAAGCGTTGCGCCGTGAAGATATTGTCCCCGGCATCATTTATGGACACGGGATTGACCCCATCGCCGTGCAGTTTGACAGTCGCGAAGTTGAGAAGGCCATCAGCGAGGCTGGCACCAGCTCAACCATACAGATCTACGTCGAAGGTGTCCCCGATCCTTATCTCGCTATCTTCCGCGATGTGCAGTATCATGTGATCAAGCGTAACGTAATTCACCTTGACCTACAAGCCTTGAGTCTTAAAGAAACTGTACGCGTGCCAGTCACAGTTGTCCTGACCGGTGAATCCCCGGATATAGAGGAAGCTGGCGGTGTGTTGCTTCAGATCCTCAACGAATTAGAAATTGAGGCCCTGCCTACGGCGTTAGTCCCCTCCATCGAAATTGATGTTTCTGAGTTGACTGAAATCGGGCAATCGATCACAGTTGGCGACATTGCTCCTCCACCCGGCGTGACGATTCTCAACGCCCCACACGAGATCATCGCTCAGGTCATCTACACGGAAGAAGAAGAGGAAGAAGTCGAAGTTATGGAACCGGGTGAGGTTGAGGTCATCGGCCGGGGTGTGGCAGAAGAAGAAACAGAAGAAGCGGCGGAGCAAGACTAATCAACCTGATACACTTCAGTGCACAGGCGGGGAATCGACACCCCGCCTGTTTCTTTGCTATAGAAAACGGGCCGGAGAATATCCGGCCCGTTGCGTGTATGCTATGAGAAGGCTTCTTGTAGAAGCGCCTTCTATTCTTCTTGTTCGAGCTTAGCCTGCTCGATGATTTGCTGCGTCAGATGCGACGGCACCACATCGTAGTGCGAAAGCTCCATTGCATAAACACCACGCCCCTGCGTAATGGCCCGCAAGTTGGTCGCATATTGCAACATTTCCGCCAAGGGAGCCAGCGCTGTAATCACAGCCTTGTTTGCTGTCTGACCCATCCCCTGCACGCGCGCGCGGCGAGTGTTGAGGTCCGACATCACCGCTCCTGCAAACTCATCCGGTACCGTGATCACAAAATTGTACATCGGCTCTAAAAGCACCGGTTTGGCACCTAAGAACGCTTGCTTGAAACCCTCGCGCCCGGCAATCTGGAAAGCGATGTCCTTGGAGTCTACCGGATGCTCCTTGCCATCGGTTATAGCGACAAACACGTCCACAATCGGATAACCGACAATCACGCCCTGGGTCAACACTGACTTGATCCCCTTCTCAATCGAAGGCCTGAAGGAACTGGAGATACGCCCGCCGAAGACCTCCCACTCATACTGGAATCCGGCATCCCGTTCCAGCGGCTCCACGCGCATATGGACTTCCGCAAACTGCCCGGCACCGCCGCTTTGCTTTTTGTGACGGTACTGTGCAGTGTTCGTCGCAGTGATGGTCTCCTTGTACGGAACCTTGGGCACACTTGTCTCCAGGCCCACGCCGAAGCGTGTCTGGATACGGCGTACCGCCGTATCGACGTGCGCATCGCCCATCCCCGAAAGGATGGTCTCGCGCGTGGTGGAATCTTGTCGCCATTGCAGCGTGGGGTCTTCCTCGCAGATGCGAGTCAGCGTAGGCCCCATCTTGGCGGTATCCGCCTTCGTCTTGGGAGAAATCGCCACGCTGTAAAGCGGAGCCGGGAAGAGCGGACCACGGATTTTCAACGAATGCTCTTTTTCACACAATGTGTCGCCGGTCAGCGCTTCGCTCATCTTCGCTGCGCCTCCTAGATCACCGGCGTGCAACCGTTCGACAGGGATTTGCTCCTTGCCGCGCATCACGTACGTCTGGCCCAGGCGTTCGTCCTCCCCCGCACGACTGTTATAGACTGTGTCGCCGGAGTTCACGATACCACCGTAAACACGGAAATAGGTGAGTTTCCCCACGTAGGGATCTGCAGTCGTCTTATAAACCAACAGCGCAAACGGCGACGTATCGCTGACCGCCCAGGTTTCCTCGCCGGTCGGCCCCTCCGCCGTGAAAGGGCGATCGGCGGGCGAAGGAACAACACGTATCAATATATCGATAACCACATTCAGACCAACCGTCTCGCTGCCTGAAGAGGTCACCAGCACCGGCACGTAATCGCCTTCAGCAATAACTTTGCGCAGACCGGTCGAAATCTCTTCTGCCGTCAAAGGCTCATCCGCAAAATACTTTTCCATCAATGCTTCGTCGGCCTCGACGG
>OMKS01000715.1_pt1 | contig 30575 bp, 23 predicted proteins | sample 1674721 | NCBI WGS metagenome assembly OMKS01 (sample SAMN06264996, study PRJEB25208) | sediment metagenome | isolation source: hot spring sediment | place: USA: California | collected 2014-09-02 | reverse complement strand
TGGCCGTCAAAACTCAGATTCAAAATCGGCATCCCGTCGCATTCGGCGCTGAGCCGCGGCGTCTGCGTACTGACCACCGTCGAGGGCATACACGAAAACGGCATCACATTGACCACGCCGCCGAAGCCGTGATGGTGCATCTCGACCATCTTGCCGACGCTGAGCACCGCCTCGCCTTCAAACGCCGGATCCAGATACGGCCGAGCCAACTCAAACAGATGCGAAATCGGCTCCTCGGCCAGCGGCCCGAACCGCCGTTCCAACGGCCGCGCCAGCCGCTTTTCGATGTGACGCTGCACAACGTTCTGCACCCACGTCCCGGCCGCGATACGCCATCGGCCCTGCCGCCGTGCGTTCATTATATTCGTCGCGTTCACATAATAGACCCACTCAGAGAAACTGGCCAATTCGCACGCCGCCCCCAGCGATTCAAGCTGTCTGATCAAATCATTATTGGCAAACGGATGCAGCCGAACATAAATCTCGCCCACCACCCCGATGCGCGGCTTGTACTGCGACCGATTCGACGGCACAGCCGCCAGTCGTTCGGCGGCCTGCTCCATAAAGGTCGTCAAATGAGCAAGCGACCGGCCAGCCTCAATCCGCTGGCACCACTGCTTTAACAGCTCCTGATACAAACTCTCCGCCGCCGAAGCGTCCTTCGCATAAGGTCGAACCCGCAGCAGGGCCTTGCTGAGTAAATCCACCCCCACGACCGCCTTCCAGAACGCTTTGAGCAAAACCGTCGATGAAACCCCCTTCAGGCTCCGTGCAAACTCGGCGTAAAAATTGTTATCCTGATTGGGCGACAGGATCATCGCGTCCGACCGCCCCACCTGACCAAGCACCAGCCGCTGGAGGCAGTTGTACATCCCGAACCGACACGGCCCGCTGCCGCCGGGCATAAAAAACGCCGACTTATGGCCCGGCCCGTCGTCATCCGTCGTCTGAAGCATTTCGCCGATGGTAATCGCGCACGGCAGACATTCCTTGCCGGTCGTATATTGTCGCCCGCGATTGAGCGTCTCTTCATCGGCCGTCGGCATCACCCGGGCCGGCTGCCCATAGCCCCTGAAACAGGCCGCAAATCCATACGACACGTCCCCCATATACGGAATATACAGCGTATGTTCAGGCGTCATCGCACAGCTTAGAGAGCCGCAGGACGGCCTTTCGGCATCCTGCCCAGGACGCTCGGCGGAACGATAGTGCTTAAGGCTCTCAAAAAACGCCTCCAGCCGCGTCACCAGTCCCGCATCGGCCGAATGCTCATCCAGCTCCAGCAACAGCGCCGGCTTGGGACGCATCGTATGCGTAAAAAAGTGCTGCAAAAACGAATCCGGCCCGCAACTGAAATTACTCAAGTAAATCGCAAACAACCGATCATCGCGTCGAATCAGCTCGGCCGCCCGTAAAATTCGCTGTCCGTAACTCCAATAGACCGACCGATGCAGCCCCGCATCCGACAGCGGCGCCGAGGCCGTATCCAACATCTCCATCGGCATCCACCGCACCCCCATCGCCTCCAGCTTTTGCGACAGCCGCAGATTCATCCCCTCATCCAGCCCGTTATACGGCCGCGAAATCAACACAAACAACCGCTCATTCGGTCCGAGCGAATCCAGCATCTGCCGCCCCTTCTGTCGTATGTCGTTTTCAAACGCCGCCTGAGCCGACAGCGCCGCCTTCAGTGCCGCGTCCGCCTGTTGAGCACCGACGCCAAGCTCAGCAGCCAACCGACGAAACGATTGCACCATCTCTTTTTCGCCGTCGCCCAGACGCAGCGGCCCGCTGAGCAATCGGGTCCGTCCGAACCGTCCGGCAAACGCACTTCGCACCTGAAACGCGAACGACTGCACATACGGACACAGCTTATGATACGGCTGTTCGGCGGCTGCCGGCGTCATACTCGCAATAAACGGAATAAACAGATAATCCGGCTGCGTCTCCAGCAGCTCGCGCACATGCCCAAAGGCCGCCTTAATCGGAAAACACGGCTGAGCCGGAACCGCCTCAACCCCCATCCGAATAATCTTCTTATTGGTTTTGCCCGAAACGACCACCTCAAAGCCCAGCGCCTTGAAAAACCGCGAAAACAGCGGCAAAAGCTGCCACGTCATCAACGCACGCGGAATGGCGACCGTTTTTGTATTTTGCATTTTGAGTTTTGAATTCTGAATTGAGGAGGGTCGAGACGTGCCCGTATTTGACAAGCACACATTCGCGTGTTCAAACAGCTTGCTCGTCCGCCAGGCCAGAATATCTTCCGCCGCCGCACCGGCCTTTTCCCTTCGCACATTATACCGATCGCACCGCGAACCATAATACAGCGGCTCGGCCCCTTCGATCTGCACCTTCTTGATTTCGCAGGCATTGGGGCAGTGCTCACACGTAAACGTCTCGACGGTGTACTGGACCTGCGTGAGATTCTCAAACCCGCGAAACTGCGTCTGATAGCGATCGCCGTTGCCGCGGCGTATCTTGCGGACGTGCTCGGCGGCGATCAGCGCCGCTCCGATGGCGCCGGTCATCTCGTGATGATCCGGCACGCGAATCGGCTTGCCCGTGACCGTCTCAAACGCCGCCCAGACCGCCCTGTTAAACGCCGTGCCGCCCTGAAAGCAAATGGTTTGACCAATCTTGCGCCGACCGACCACCCGATTGAGGTAATTGGCCACAATCGAATAGGCCAGACCGGCCACCAGATCTTCGGTCTTGGCGCCGCGCTGCTGATAGCCGAGCAAATCCGACTCAATAAACACCGTACACCGCTCGCCCAGCCGGACGGGGGTTTGGCTTCTGGCCGCCAGCGCCGCAAATTCATCCTTGATCGAAATCCCCAGCCGCTGGGCCTGTTCCTCCAAAAACGATCCCGTTCCGGCCGCGCACGCATGGTTCATCTCAAAATCCACCACCACGCCGTTTTCCAGCCGGATGTATTTGCTGTCCTGACCGCCGATTTCGAAAATCGTATCCACCTCCGGACAGACCGCCACCGCCCCGGCCGCCTGCGCGGTAATTTCGTTAATCACCACATCGGCCCCGATAAAGTCGCCCGTCAGGTACCGCCCCGAACCGGTGGTCGCCGCACCGACGATCCGCACCTTGCCGGCCACCTGTCGGCCCACGCGGCGCAGCCCTTCCCGCACCGCCTCCAACGGTCGCCCGGCCGTCATCAAGTATTCCTTGGCCAGCACGCGCTTGTCGCTGTCCACCACCGCGACATTCGTACTGATCGAGCCGACATCCACCCCCAAATACGCCTCGCCGCCCGGATGCGCCTCCAGCCGTTCGGCATAGACACGGCTTTCCGGCGGCGGCAGAACCGGCGCCGCCAGCGGCGCCCGACGCGGAATCCGCTGATGTCCCGCCCGGCCTCCTTTCAGAGAATCCTGAAGGTTTTTCATCGCTGTTTTGACCGCCCGGCCGGAACCTTCTTCGGCCGCCAGCGCCGCGCCCAGCGCTCCGGTATAAAAATGCAGCACAGGGACAATCAACTCCCCGTCCTCCAGCCCCAACACCTGCTCAAAGGCTCGCACGACCCCCGCATTGGCCGCCACACCGCCGGTAAAAATCACCGGCTTGACAAACTCTCTGCCGCAGCCCAGGTTATTCTTCAAACTGCGCGCCAGCGCCAGGCACAGCCCGGCCACAATATCACACACCGGCGTGGCGACCTGCTGCAAATGAATCATATCGCTTTTGGCAAACACCGAGCACCGCCCGGCCATCTGAGGCGGCGCGGTACTTTGCAGCGCAAGCTGACCAAACTCATCCTCAATCGACACCCCCAGCCGCTCGGCCTGCTGGTCCAAAAACGACCCCGTCCCGGCCGCACACACCGAATTCAGCGCAAAATCCTTCAATTCAAGCACATCATTGCGGCTTTCAAGAAAAATCAGTTTGCTGTCCTGCCCTCCCATTTCAATGACGGTAGCCTGTGAAAATTCCGGATAGAGATGGGAAACCCCCAATGCCTGCGCCCGCACTTCGTTGATAAACGCCGCGCCGATGATCTCAGCGGCCAGCCTGCCGGACGAGCCGGTCACCGCCATCCGCTCAAACTGCCGGGCCGGATGCCGCTCAAACAACCGCGAAAGCTGCTCAGTCAGCGTCTCGACCGGCCGCCCCCGCGTTCGCCGATAGTCTCTGAACGCCACATGCCCCCGCTCGTCCAGTACAATCACATCACTGCTGACCGAGCCGATATCAATCCCCAAAACCCGAATCTGCTTGCTGACCGCCTCACTGGACTGAACACGTTCGCCGCGGCGTCCTCTCAAAATCTCCATATTGCACATCTCCCGACTGTTCCGTTCTGTTCACTCCCCGTCGCACACAGGCTTATTGAATCCGATTCGACACAAGATCAGACATCTTCGTGCCGTATAAACCAGATTTTACAATTTTTGTGCCATCTGCGAATCATCTCTCAAAGAAAAATCATCTCGCCCGCCATCCCCCCGTTTCCCCACATTGCGCAACGCTTTGCCTCCAATGCAGCGGCTTACGCCATCAAAAAAAACTACATCAGGGAAACCCCGCCAAAACTACTCTGCATTTTTTGTACGCCCACCCTTCAATTTTTGCGCAGGCAGTTTTCCCTTGTGTTTCTTTGAACGGATTGCGGAGCTTACGCCCCTTCTTTTTTGGCTCTTCGCTGTTGAGCAAACAAATCGGCCTGGCCTTCGATGATTTCGGGAGTAATGACATATTTACCGGGCTTGGGTTCTTCGGGCAGCCGATACATCATATCGACCATCAGCTCTTCCATCACCGCACGCAGGGCGCGGGCGCCGGTGTCGCGCTTCATCGCCCGCTGCGCCAGCAGGGACAGGGCCTCATCGGTAAACTTCAGCTCGGCCTCTTCCATCTCAAAGAGCCGCTGATACTGGCGAACCAGCGCGTTCTTCGGCTCGGTCAAAATCTGAATCAAGGCCGACTCATCCAGCGCCGACAAGGTGGTGATAATCGGCAATCGGCCGACCAGTTCCGGAATCATCCCGAATTCGATAATATCTTCCGGCGTCACCTGCGAAATCATTTCGCTGTAATCCTCTTTTTTCGCGCTGCGACCGGACTGTTCGCTGTCAAAGCCGATCATTCGCTTGCCGAGACGCTTTTTGACGATATTGTCCAGTCCGACAAAGGTGCCCCCGCAGATAAACATAATTTGGGTGGTGTCGATCTGGATATACTGCTGTTCCGGGTGTTTGCGTCCGCCCTGCGGAGGGATGTTCGAAATCGTTCCCTCAAGCATTTTCAACAGGGCCTGCTGAACGCCTTCACCGGACACATCGCGCGTGATGGACACATTCTGGCTGGTCTTGCCCACCTTGTCAATTTCGTCAACATACACAATGCCGCGTTGAGCCGCCTCAATATCATAATCAGCGTTCTGCAGCAGCCGAAGCAGGAAGTTTTCCACATCCTCGCCGACATAACCGGCCTCAGTCACCGTCGTCGCATCGCAGATGGCAAACGGCACATGCAGCATCCGCGCCATCGTCTTGGCCAGCAGCGTCTTGCCCGAACCGGTCGGCCCGATCAGCAGGACGTTGGATTTTTCAAGTTCCACATCCTGATCATCGATTTCCGTATGCATCAGCCGCTTGTAGTGATTGTGCACCGCCACCGCCAGACTGCGTTTGGCATGCTCCTGACCAATCACATACTGATCAAGAAACTCTTTAATCTCACGCGGCTTGGGCACATCCGAAAACAGCGTCTGGCCGCCCTGCAGCCGACGCCGTTCCTGACGCACGATGTTATAACACAATTCCACACATTCCGGACAGATAAATACCCCACCCGGACCTTCCACAAAAGCATCCACCTGCTTTTTGGCCCGACCACAAAAACTGCACGATTCACGTTTATAATTCGATGATTTAGCCATCTTTATCTCCAGTTCAAGTATCCGTATTGCCCCGTTGACGAAAAACAGGGCGGGATTCTATCATTCATCTTTATCGTACCACATCCGGCACACGTTCGCAAGGGAGATTCGAGCCGAAAACCTCCTTGTTTGGCTGGCCTTGCTGTTTCTGAAAATAATGTGAGGATGCGGATATTTTTGCACATTCGTGAAGTTGTCCTATTTTTTTAGTTAAAAAGAACACCCCTTTCGCCGTTTTATTATAAATAAAGGCGTTTTTATGCCTGACACTATACAATAGTTCAATGCGGGGGATATGATTGTGTCCGTACAAAAGAGGTTGTCGGTTTTCCTGTGTGTTTTCTGTGTGATGATTACCGTCCGGGCGGAAGCGGCGACCGGTTACACCTTTCGGCAGTGGGGACAGGAGACTCTGGACCAAATTGAAACAGATTTTCGTCTCTACGGAAGTACCAACCGGAATCTTTACGCCGAATCGCTGACGCAGCGGTTCTCGGCCTATGCCTGGCCTCAGGGGGTGATGTTCGGCGCATTGACCGCCGCGGCAAAAGTTGAGCCGTCCTACCTTGAAACCGTGTCCGCAATGGCCGACGCCTTTCACAACCGATACCGCTGCTATGCCGGAGGGTATTGGGCCTATAATGCCAGTGCGGGCAATTGCGGCGATCGCTATTACGATGACAATGCCTGGATCGCGATGGTGTATATGGAGCTGCACGAATTGACCGGCAGCGCCGAATACCTGAACCGCGCACGGGAAATCCTGGTCTTCTGCATGAGCGGCGAAAACGGCCCCGGCGATACCTACACCGGCGGAATTCGCTGGCATGAATCGAATACGGGCGGAGTATCGATTTGCTCGACGGCGCCGACGATTCTGGCCAACTTGATGGTTTATCAGGCCACCGGTCTTGAGCCGTATCTGACCGATGGCGCCCGTTTATACCATTGGCTTGAAGCGGCTTCCTTCCTTCGCACCTCGTCGGGGGTTTATCATGAAATCAATCAAGGTCCGTTAGGCTATCTGACAGCCGTCGTTATTCAGTCGGCGGTGCGGCTTTATCGCATTACCGGCAATACCGACTACCTGACGGAAGCTCAGCGGCTGGCGTCAGCCATGGAAAGTCAGTTCATCAATACAAACACATTCGCCCTCGGACAAACCGGCAAGTGGGGCGGACATGATATGACCAATGCCTATGTGGACCTGTATGAGGTTGACGGCAATCCGTACTGGCTCGACATCGCGACAGGCTATCTGAAATTTCTCTACGAGAACGGCAAAGACGCCGCGACCGGTCGATATCCCGAAAGCTGGAACAATACAAGCGGCGCCCCTTCGTCCGCCCTGATTGACAATGCCTCAGTCGCCCGTGCCTTCTGGAAGATGGCCGATACCGTCGGCGGCGATAGGCCGAAATACGGGTTCATCCGAAACCGAACCTCTGGACGCAGCCTGCGGCTGCAAGCGTCCGCCACTGCGGACAACACCCCGCTGATCTTATACGATGAATACGCAACCTGGACGTCACAAATGTGGGCACGGGTGGATCTGGGCAACGGGTATTATCATCTTCGAAGCCGCTCGGCTAACAAGACCGTTCAGCCGATCAACAACCAGAGCGCAAACAATAGCCCGGCGGTCATTGCTCAGACCGACGCCTTTCATTATACCCAACAATGGCGATTGATTGATGTGGGCGACGGCTATTTCAACATTCAGAATCGATTGACCGGCAAATCCCTCCAGCCGCTTAACAACGGCGCCGCCAATAATACAGCGGTCATCCTCACGGAAACCAACCTCCAACAGCCGTCCCAGCACTGGCAGTTTGTCGGATATTCCGTGCCGACCCCGATAAAAACCTATCTGTCAATCAACAACAGCGACTGGATACAAGCCAATCGGGCCGTCCTCGATATCGGCGATACGATTTCGCTCAAGGCACAAACAGACGCACCGGACAGCGGCGGAACGTGGACCTGGACCGCTCCCAATGGGACAACCGCCAACGGTCTTCAGGAAGTGACGCGCCACAACGTTCAGTTGGATTGGGCGGGCCGTTATTTTGTCAGCTACACACATCCCAACGGCGCCGTCAGCCGCGCAGCCGTTGAGATATCCGTACCGGCCGCGATAACACTTTACCAGCACTGCGATTACCGCGGTTGGGCCGCACCGTTTGGCGTCGGCGCCTATACCCTGGCCGATCTGATCGCCGCCGGCGGGCGAAATAACGACGCCTCATCGGTCAAAATCGCCCCCGGCTATACCGTCACCTTTTATGACAATGACCATTTCCAGGGACCTTCGCTGGTCAAGACCGCCGATGAAGTCTGTTTTGTCGCCGACGGCTGGAATGACCGCATCAGTTCATTTATTGTAGAAGGCTCTGCCCGCCCCCTGGCTCACTGGCGGTTTAACGAACGCACCGGCGTCCTGGCCGCCGACGCCTCCGGCAACCAGCGCCATGCCCATCTGATCAACGCCGATGACCAAAACTGGACGACCGGCAAACACTGCGGCGGCCTGTACCTCGACGGCGTTGATACCTATCTGCGGGTACCGGGCTTTACCGGTATCGGCGGCGGACAAAGCCGGACCTGCACGGCCTGGGTCAAAACCACGACCACGCAGGAAAATCTTGTCCTCTCATGGGGCCGGCTTCAGCCCGGCCAAAAATGGATGTTCGGAACGGTCAACGGACAATTCGGCGTCGGCATATGGGGCGGCAGCATCACAACTCAGCGCAGCATCAATGACGGACAATGGCATCACGTCGCGCTGGTGATTCCGGATTCCGCCGCCGCCATCGATCACATTCAACTGTATGTTGACGGCCGGCTCGAAACACAGGTCGTCGTAAACAACAACAGGCCGATTGCCACTGCCGCCGACGAGCAGGAGGCGCTGATTGGAACGCGGATCGATCCGGGAGGCGTCAATACCTATTATGAGGGTTTTCTGGATGAAGTGCGGCTCTATGATCGCGCGTTGAGTCCGTCTCATATTGGGGCGATTTATGCCGCGGATGCCCTGACCGCCGACATCGTACCGGATGGGATTGTGGATATACAGGACTTTATCCGACTGGCTGAAACCTGGCAGACAACGGAGGACGGCGCAGCGGACTTGAATTGCGACGGACAAGTGGATTTGGCCGACTTTGCGATCCTCGCCGAAGAATGGCTCCGCGCCCTCTAAATGACCATTCAATCAAGCCGAACTGACGGGTCTGATGAGCGTCTCGCCTCATCAACGACAAAGGTGATGTCTCTGGCGCCCAATCCGTACAGCACATCGTAGATTTTCGTCACGAATTCCCACAGCACCTCCTCATCGCAGCGCAATCGGATCGGCCTTTCGCCGTCAGCCAAAATCGACGCGCTGACGTGTTGAGCCAACACGGCAAGCCCCTCAGCCGGCGCTGTTTGCCGGATTACAATCGGCGCGGACGACTCGGCCGTCTGAACAGCGCACCCTTGCGGATGCCGGACAACCGCCAGTTCCAAAGCCTTCGGCGACGGAGCGACCGGCGCCGCTTCGGCCCCGAAGACCAGCGGCAACGCCTGTTCGGGCGGCTCAAACTGCACCGTCAGCACAAAAAACGTCAGCAGCAGAAAAATCACATCGATCATCGGCGTCATCCGCAAGCCCAGCCCCCGACGCCGCTGCTGATGCAGCCGACTGACCACCTGACCGGCCAGTCCCTGATGTTCCGGTGGTTGCGACATTCAGTAATTGATCATCCCGCAGTTAAGTCCGCACCCGGCCGACTGTATAATGGCCCGCCCCCACACCGAGCGCCTTCAGGTTCAGTTCCACCATCTGGGGTTTTTTGGCGGAAAACAAATCCTCAATCGCCCGTCGAATGCTGTCCATCGACACCAATCGAGTGTACTCAATAAACGCCCCCAGCGCCACAATATTGGCCACTTTCAGATTGCCCAGACGATGCGCCAGTTCCGTCGCGCCGAGTTGCAGTTGTTCCAGGTCGTCCCGCTCAAGCGGCCGCTGAATCATTGACGTGTTCAGCAAAATCAGTCCCCCTTCGGCGACGCTTGATTCGAACCGTTCCAACGACGGCTGATTAAGTATGATCGCCATATCCGGCGTCTCGACAAACGGACAGGCGATCTCCTCCTCGCTGACCACCACCGTGGCGTTGGCCGTGCCGCCGCGCATCTCCGCACCGTAGGCCACCCAACCGCTGACGTTTTTGCCCTCAATCACACACGCCCGCGCGATCAGGTTGCCGATGACCACCACCCCCTGTCCGCCGGAACCGGCAATCGTTATATTGATGGAGTTGTCATTCATTGAATCAGCACTCGATTAAACCGTTTGCCGTAACCAAACTTTTTTCGGACGGATGTTTGACCATTTGAGTTTTTAACCGTTGAATGTGGTTCGCATGTCGTGCTTTGGATCTTAACTGTCATTGATCTTTATAGACGCCCAGCGGAAAGACCGTTTTCATTTCGTTATTGACATAGTCCAGCGCCTTGGCCGGCGACAGCTTCCAGTCGGTCGGACACATCGACAGCACTTCCACCAGCGAAAAGCCCTTGCCGGCGATCTGATTTTCAAACGCCTTTTTAATCGCCCGCCGAGCGGCCATTACATCTTTCGGACTGCTCACGGATGTGCGCTCCAGATAACAGACGCCCTGCAAACTGCTCAGCAGCTCGCACACCCGAATCGGCGCCCCTTCTCCGTGAGCGCCGCGACCGTCGGGCGTGGTCGTTGTGCGCTGGCCGAGCATCGTCGTCGGCGCCATCTGACCGCCGGTCATCCCGTAAATGGCGTTGTTGATGAAGATCACCGTGATGTTTTCGCCGCGATTGGCCGCGTGAATCGTCTCGGCCATCCCGATTGCCGCCAGGTCCCCGTCGCCCTGATAGGTAAACACAATCTTGTCCGGATGCACCCGCTTGATGCCGGTCGCCACCGCCGGAGCGCGGCCGTGCGCGCATTCGATCATATCACAATCAACATAATCATACATCAGCACCGCACAGCCGACCGGCGCGGCGCCGATCGTCTGTTCACGAATGCCCAGCTCGTCAATCACCTCGGCCAGCAGTCGATGCGCAATACCGTGCCCGCAGCCGGGACAATAATGCGTGATCTGTTCTTTCAGCGTTGTCGGACGTGTAAAGGTCGCCATGGTCATTCCTTTCGCGTTGCACAAGCCGCCGGACGGTTTATCTGCATCGACTCAACAATCTCAAGAATCTCCGTATCCAGCGGATACCAGCCGCCGCCCCGACCGAAAAACTCCACCGGCACGCTGCATTCGGTCGCCAGTCGTACATCCTCGACAAACTGTCCGCAACTCATTTCGACAACCAAAATCCGACGGGCATCGGCGGCCGCACGCTGCATCGCCGCCTTCGGAAACGGCCACAGCGTAATCGGTCGAATCAGCCCGGCCCGGATGCCCTTTTGCCGAGCACGGCGCACCGCGCCTTTGGCAATGCGTCCGCTCATCCCATAGGCGGCGATCAGAATCTCGGCGTCTTCGGTTTCGTATTCCTCGCAGAGCGACAATTCCCGCTCAATCCGTCGATATTTTTCCTGCAAGTGGTCGTTGTGGGTAACCAAACCGTCAGGCGGGTTCAGAATCAGCGTCTTAACCACGCGCGAAGCGCGCCCCGCACAACCGGTCAGAGCAAAGTCTTTAGCGGGAAGTTCGGCAATCGGCCGATAGGGTCTTAACTCCAGCGGCTCGGCAATCTGACCCAGAATGCCGTCGCCCAGAATCATCACCGGATTGCGATACAGATCCGCCCAGTCAAACGCATGCATCGTCAGGTCGTACAATTCCTGCACATACGCCGGCGCCAGTACGATCAGCCGATAATCGCCGTGTCCGCCGCCTTTGACCGCCTGAAAATAATCCCCCTGCGAAGCGCGGATATTGCCCAAGCCCGGCCCGCCGCGCTGCACATTGGCGATGACGCACGGAAGCTCGGCCGCGGCGATATAGCTGATGCCCTCTTGCTTGAGGCTGATTCCCGGCGACGAGGAGCTGGTCATACTCCGCGCCCCGGCCGCGGCTGAGCCGAAGATCATATTGATCGCGGCCACCTCACTCTCGGCCTGCACGAAGACCCCCCCGGCCTGCGGCAGACGCCACGAAAAGTATTCGGGCACCTCATTTTGAGGCGTGATCGGATACCCCGCGAAAAACCGACAGCCCGCCTCAACGGCCGCGGCGGCCATCGCCTCATTGCCTTTCAAAAGAACTTTCTGTCCCATCATCGTTTCGCCGTTTTACTGCGATGGATCGCGATGGCTGTATCCGGACACATCCGATAGCATAATCCGCAACCCGTACACCGATCCGCATCAATCAATTCCGCATAGGGATGGCCCTGCTGATTCAGTATATCCGACATACGGATATTCTGATGCGGACAAAAAATCACACACAACCCGCATCCCTTGCAACGATCACTGTCAAATTCTATAACTGCTTTATGATCAGCCATAACAGGCCCCTTTCTCTGATTACATACCATAAAACATCATACCCCCGCCCCGAAACCACGTCAAATAAATAAATACCCCCGCATCACCAACCGGTTTTAAGAAAAAAACGGTAAAAAACAAAAAAACTTGACAATTGGGCGTGTTATAGGTATAGTGGAATATACAAAAAGGAGAAAATAGGCACATTATCAACACATATTTGCGTTCTTTGACATATCCATCAATATATTCGACAAGATTGATCGACAACACGACATAACACGTATTTGACAGACATTCAAGTAAGACAAAATGTGAATTGTGTATCTGGAGGTGATGAAATGAAATGCTATGCTATTGCGATGGGATTGATCCTGTGTTGCTGCTCGCTCAGTGCGGATCGAATCACGTTTTTTGCGACCGACTTCGATGATCTGGCGCCGGGGCCAACGCAGCACCATCCAGGCGACGAGGCACAGGACGGATGGTATTACGGAACACGACCCGACTTCGACCAAATTCAGCAAGACATCGTCGTGGATGGACAGGCATTGCGACTGTTCATTGACGCCGACGACACTGAAGGAGCACAAACCAACGTTCTGCGACCAATCGAACCGCCGGATTTGTCCCGATCTCCGGTGGTTACCCTCGAAGCCGATTTTTACGCCGCGACGAGTGATCCGGAAGCGAAAAATGAGTATCAGGCCGCACTGGAAATCGTCGGCGGCCCGCATCCGGGTTTCGTCATTTTGGGCTTTGGTCTTTCCAGCGGCAATGGAACTGCCAAAAATATCCGAAACGTCGATGTCGGCTTGGCCTGTTTTAACGGGCTGGACAACAACGTCCCCGTACCGCTGACAGTCGGCCAGACACTCGAATGGGAAACATGGCATCATATCAAACTGGTCATTGATCAGCGGGCCGACCGTTACGTTTCTCTGACCGTCAATGATGAAACGCAGACACTCAGCGAGTACGCCCTGCCGCGATCATTTGATTGGGACACGCAGGAATGGAAACGCGGACAGCGAATCGAGCAGATCCAGACCGCCATCAGGGCCTACCATTGGGCCAACGAGGCCTCGACGGATGACATCTATTGGGACAACCTCGAATTGTATGGACAATGCCCGCTCATAGCGGATTTGTCCGGCGACTGCGTCGTGGATTTGCACGATTTGGCGCTTTTCGCGGCCGAATGGCTGATGGGTACCGAATAAAAAACAAGACGCGGTGTGTTTCTCAACGCCGACGGATCAATCCGCCGACTCCGGTTCGACAAAAGGTTTGGGCGTGTAGGCAACCTGTCCATCCTCGGTATAAAGCTGCCAGACCCGAACATAGTCCACACGAAATTCATCCGGCAGTTCGGCCTGGGTAATATCGCCGCCCCAATCACCGATTTCCGAAGAGATTTTCAAATACACCGGCACCTGAGCCACCCCGCCGGCGCGGGTGCGCCACGTCTCTTTGCCGTCCACATAAAACACATATTCATCCGGCGTCCATAACAGACCGAAGGTATGAAACCCCTCCATCACGCCGGGCACGCTCGCACGGTGACCGGCGCTTTTGTGATCCTGGCCGTAGCCGTCCCAGTGCAGGGCGTGCTGAACGTCATCATCCAGTGTATTTTTTTCGAAAATATCCAGTTCCGCTCCATCCATCGCCCCGAACCGTGTTGAGCTGATGTTCCCCGGCGGCGCGGGCATCGCCCAGAACGCCGACCAGAATCCCGGCTGGCTCTGCATCTCAGCGCGAATCTCAAAATAGCCGAACCGCTGGGTAAAGGTCTTCTGCGTCTCGATACAGGCGGTGTCATGCCAGCCCTGGCGTTCCGTACTCGTGCGGGTAATAACCCGAAGCAGCCCATCCCCATCCAGAACAGCGCACTCTCGATGCCAAAAATTGTTCTTTCGCGGCGTCCGGTTGTGGTGCCGAACCGTCCACAGATTCGGATCGATGACCGTCCCTTCAAATTCATCCACAAAGGTCAGTTTCCACACATTGCCCTCGCTCGGCGTCACAGGCGGCACGATGGCCTTCTTCGCCTCAGTTTGCCCAAATGCCTGAATCCCTACAAGCATCAATATCATTGTAAAAGACGCTGTCATTGAACGGTCCTTTCCAAGCTCAAAATATGGTTTTACAACATCGATAACCATTGATCTCAACAGCAATGATGGTACACCCACGCCCCATCGGCGTCAAGAATCCTCTGAAAACACCGGCGGCGGAAAACAAGAAAGATGAACGGATTGACGGTTGTATCGTAAAAGACAAGTCGTTATACTGATGGCCAACGAACACACAAAATCCGGAGAACACATTATGACCATTGGACGTCGTCAATTCATCAAAGGATCCGTCGCGGGTCTGGGAACCGCTTTGCTCGGTTGCCATTCAGACCCCTCATCCAATGCCCCGCCAAAACAACCAACTCATTTCGAACCCGACGAGATTGTCGCGCTGGGCAATACAGGCGTGAAAACCTCGCGTGTGGGTATCGGCACGGGAATGCGCGGCTTTAATCGTCAGTCCAACCAGACCCGCGCCGGTCAGGAGCACTTTACCGCCCTGATCCGCGGCAGCCTGGATCGCGGCATCCGACTCATCGACAGCGCCGACTTGTACGGCTCGCATACCTTTTTGGCAAACGCCCTGCGGGGCGTGCCGCGCGATGATTATTGTCTGGTCTCCAAAATCTGGTATATGCCCCGCGGCCTGCCGGAGCCGGAACGCCCCGACGCCGATGTCGTGGTTCAACGCTTTCTCGACGAACTGAAAACCGACCATATCGACATCCTGCAGATTCATTGTATGACCGCACCCGACTGGACCGAGCGGATGCAGGAACAAATGGCGATCCTGGACAACCTCAAGAAAAAAGGACTCATTCGCACGCACGGCGTGTCCTGCCATTCTCTGGCGGCGCTGGATGCGGCGGCCGAACACCCCTGGGTCGATTGCATCCACGCCCGGATCAATCCCTACGGCCAATCGATGGATGATACCCCGGACAAGGTCGTCCCCGTCCTCCAAAAAGCCCACGCCAACGGCAAAGGCGTCATCGGGATGAAGATGATCGGCGAAGGGCGATTTCGCGACAGCGACCAGCGGCGCAATCACACGCTCGACTATGTGCTGAATCTGGGTTGCGTCGATTCGGTCATTGTCGGTTTTGAAACCCTCAATGAAATCGACGATTTCGTCGCGCGCGTTCACCACACCCCCCGCCGACCGACGCCGCTGGAGGCAGAGGCGGTAGAAACAGCCGCGGTCAGTCCCTCGCAGCTTGACCGTCAATTAGCCTGATCATACAGATACAGGGGCGGCGCCGTCATTTCAGCGAGGCCGCCTCAAACACATCCACCGGCTGAATCGTGCCGTCCGGGTTGAACCGCATCGGCGAAATACACGTTTCCCGCTTGTACCCGGACCCGTCCGGAATGGCAAACCGATGGTATGCGATAAACCATTTGTCCTCGCCGGGAACCTGAACCACGGAGTGATGGCCGGCGCCTTGAACCATCCCTTTGGCCTTGAGAACAGGGTTCTCGGCGGCCTTCCTGAACGGCCCCATCGGTGAATCGGACATCCCGTAAGCGACACTGTAGCGCGGGTCGCGCGTATCAAACTCGGACCACATCAAATAATAAATGCCGTTTCGCTTAATCACAAACGCCCCTTCGTTATAACCGGGAGGCGTAATTCTCCGCACGCCTTCAGGATCAAACGAAATCATATCGTCGTTCAGCTTCACCACCCAGCAATGGCCCTGCCCCCAATACAGATAGGCCGAGCCGTCATCGTCGATAAAGACCATCGGGTCAATCGCCTGACCGGACCATCGACCCTTCGGCACCAGCGGCTCGCCCAGCGGATCGACAAACGGGCCGTGCGGCGTATCCGAGACCGCCACACCGATGTTTTGAGCCGAGGAGGTGTAGAAATAGTACTTGCCGTTTTTGGTTGCAATCGCCGGCGCCCAGGCGTTGCGATTGGCCCATTTCACATCCACGCCCAGACGCAGAATCACGCCGTGATTTTGCCAGTGCACCAGATCGGTCGAGGACATACAGCTAAACGACGTCGAGGCCCAGCCCTCAGTGCCGTCGGTCGTCGGATAAATATAGTACCGGTCGCCGAAGACCGCAATATGCGGATCGGCGTGATACCCCGGCAGCACCGGCGGCGGAGGCAGAAGAAATTGTCGGGCGCTCAAGCCCTCCGCAACACGACGCGGAATCGCCAGCACCGTGCCGTGCCGCTGGCCGCGAACCGTCCGAACCTGATCGCTGATGTCCGTCCAGGTCTTGAAATCCCGTGTCTTCATCGCGCCGTAACGACCGCTGCCGTAGTAATCGACATACATCACAAACGCATCGTCGATGCGGGCGACGGTCGGCCCTTCGGCGCGCGCCGTCAGCGCCGGCTCTTCGAGTAGTGCATACGGCCCGCGCGGATCGTCGGCCGTGGCCTGATAAATCGGCCCCCAAATCCCGCGCTGCTGCATATCGCCTTCCTTGATCGTCAGAATAAACCGCCCGTTGTGCTCAATGAGCGTCGCATCAATGTTGTCAAAGCCGGGATCAAACAGAACTTTCGGCTCGCTGAAGGTCTCAAAATCCGTCGTGGCCACATAATACGGTCGATTGTTCATTCGGTGCTCGGAGACCGTTTCCGCAAAACGCCCCTCAACATCGGATGACCAGAGGATCATATACTCGCCGCGCTTTTCATCGTAGAACAATTCGGGCGCCCAGCAGTTGCGCGCGCCGGGAACCTCTTCCATCAGCGGCAGATAACGTTGCTGCGACCAGTTGACCAGATCGCGCGAATGGGCGTAGCCAATCCCTTTGTCGCGCCAGCCGGTCGTCCAGACCATATGAAACAGACCGTCGGGACCGATCAGGATATGCGGATCACGCATCAGACGACTGCCGACCTGCGGCTCAAGAAAAATCCCGTCCAGCTCCGTCCATTCATATCCATCCTCACTCACGGACAGATGCAATCCGTCGCCGTCGCCGCGAAACGACGTAAACAGATAAACCGTATCGGCGCCAAAAGACGCCGCGACAAACATCAACACCATCAATAACGGCATAAATAACGTCTTTACGGCTGAGAAACGGGATTCTGCTTTTGGATATTCGGCCATCATCTGTCCTTTGTCTTGAGCGTTCACAAACAATAAAACGTTCAACTCAGGTTTATATGAAACTCATTCGTTCTGTCAAGCGTTTTAGCCCCTTTCATTTTAACGAACGACAAAGCGCCCTGCTTCTGAGGTTAAATAGAAGGTCTCCCCCTTGCAATGCGCAAAAAACAACCCGCACACCGAACGCCATCAACCCCTGATGCCCGCCGCTGTGCAGGTTGCCGTGATTAACCTGTACACACTCTCATCCGTTGTCCAGCCATCGACGCGCCGGACAAATACAACATTGTACGACATCTATTTCTACTAATGCAAGACGCTTTTTCGCGTGCGAATCAACAACACCGCGCCCAGTCCCAGAATCGCCAGCGTCGCCGGTTCGGGAATACAAACCGTCTCAATGCAGATGCTGTCAATCGCCGCGTTTTGGAACGTATCGCCCAACAACGTGATCGTAATCGTCTCTGACAGAGGATTCGGCTCAATCCGCCAGGCATCGCGCAAAACGTACCAACCCGACGAAGCCTGCTCTTCAATGTCGCGACTGGTCAGTGTAAACGGCGCACCGGAAGGATCCACAATGCTCGTGTCCCCCAGTTCACCCTGAAAAACCATCACAATTTTGACTTCTTTGTAGGGACCCGCTTCCGGACGATTGGGAACGTCGATGACGACCTGGAAACCCTGCCCTTCCCAATAACCGCCCGAATTCCACGCAACGCCCTGACCGGATACATCCACAATGTCGGCGGCCGGATCGCCGAACGGATTCCACTTGGTTTGAAAATCCGGCTCAATGAGTTCGGTGTCAAACTGCCAGCACTGAAACGTGTAACCGGGATGAACGGCGGCGCTTGCGGTCGCGGCGACCAACGACAGGACCAAAAGACCCATTACGTTTTTCATCGTGTTTCTCCTCTAAAATCCATTGTTTTCTCTCCTCACGACTCTCCGTGAGCCGTTATAAGGCACGCATTCACCTAACCGTCTGTGAATGCGACAGACTTTTCCACGCAGTAGCATTTGAACGCTTTTTTCGGAAAAGTCAATAAAAAAATGAAAAGCAAATGGGTTTTCCGCAAAATTATCGGACTAAAAAACACCGGAATGACTTTGGGTCCCCAAAGCAACAGCAACCATCAGGGCTTTGCCGATTTCAATCCCAATTCCTGCATCACTTTCTGCATATCCTCCCAGACCCGCCGTCGCGTCTCAAGCGTATAATTGCGCAACAGGTAAGACGGATGATAAGTCGGCATAAGTTTCGCCGGCGGCACGTCTTGTGAAAAACGGTATTCAAAAAATCGGCCCCGCAGCTTGCCGATCACCTCATCGGTTTGCAGCAGCGTCCGCGCCGCGTGGGCGCCCAGCGCCACAATCATCTGCGGCCCAATCAGTTCAAGCTGGCGTTTCAGATAGGGCATACATTGAATAATCTCATCCGGTCGGGGGTCGCGATTGCCCGGCGGACGGCATTTGACCACATTGCAGATAAACACATCCTCCCGCTTAAGCCCCATCGCCCCGATGATTTCGGTCAGTTTTTTGCCCGCCCTGCCGACAAAGGCCAGGCCCTGGGCATCCTCATCCTCGCCCGGCCCCTCGCCGACAAATACCAGCCGAGCCTTCGGATGGCCCTGGCCCGGCACGGCATGGGTGCGGGTCTGGGCAAGCCCGCACAATCGGCACTGCCGCACCGCCGCGGCGATGTCCTCAAGCGTCTGGAAGTGTGCCAGCGGCTGTGCATCCGCGTCATTGCTGAAAATCGTGTCCTGATGTTCGGCGGTATCGTTCATTATCTCGCTGTCCGTAGATAGCGGCATCGTTGAAGCAGTCGGATCCGACCGTTTGCCGCGAATCGAAAAATCGCCGGTAAAGAACGAATCCAGCTCCAGATGCCGAGCCAACATGTGTTTCATATCCGTACGCATAACACCGCGATCTTATGAAAAATTGCCCAAAGGGACAACTAAAAATTTTCTCGAAGACTGTCTTTACGGACGACAATAGGATGAGTCCATCGACAGGGCAATGGGTCATCCCTTGTAATGCGCTTGAATAGCGGCAAAAAGCTCTTCCGGGCTGCGGGCGGCCAGAAGGGCCAGCATCACCGCCTTGCGTTCCGGATGGCGCTTGGCATAGCCCGGGACAAACTTCCGAAAGAACGACACCGCCCTTGCGCCCGGCCGCGATTGGCGGATCAATTCAAAATGCTCCAGCATCACGCGCCGCTGCTCAGCCAAAGGCGGCCCGACCGGTGTGGGCCGGCCCTGCCGGCGGGCCAGCAGTTCGCTGAAGATCCACGGATTGCCGATGGCCCCGCGGGCAATGAGGATGCCGTCGATACCGGTTTCCGTCAATCGCTCAAAGGCGGTATCGGCGCTGAAGATGTCCCCGCTGCCAAACACCGTCAGGTTCGGAAACCGTCGCTTGACCTCGGCGATCCGCGTCCAGTCGGCCTTGCCGCGATATTTTTGATCGACGGTTCGACCGTGAACGGCCAGCATATCGACGCCTTCCTCAGCGGCCGCGGCACAAATCGCCCAAAAATCGTCCTCGGCCGCTTCACTGCGGTCAAACCCGATACGAATCTTCATTAAAACCGGACAGGACACCGCATCGCGCGTCTGCCGAATGGCCTGACGCACCAATGCCGGCTTTTGCATCAGAAAACCGCCGCGCTGGCGCCGAAGCACCTTCAAAACCGGACAGGCAAAGTTCAAATCAATCATATCATAGCCGAGCCGCTCAAACACCGCCGCCGCCGCGGCCAGGGTCTGCGGGTCATCGCCGAGAATTTGCGCCGCGACCGGATGCTCATCGTCGTGCGGGTGAAACTTCGGCTGACGAATCGCCTTCGGATGCAGCGCGATACGATCCAGCATCACCCCCGTCAATGTCAGCGGACAGCCGAACCGCCGGGCGAGCTTGCGCATCGGATAATCCGTATAGCCGGCCAAAGCCGCCTGCACGAACGGCATCGTCAGTTCCACATCTCCAATCTTCATTGCATCGTCCTGAATTCATATCATTCACATGAAAGCAGGCTATCATAACGCCCGACGCCCCGAGTTGAAAAGGGAAAACATCGATCCACATGCGCCGCCGGAATATCCGTCCAACAAAGCAAACTTTACACAATGGGTTTGTTTTGTCGATATCAAGATTTTCAAGACTTGATTTTTCCTCGCTCTTGCCGTATTGTGCAACCATGCGAATCCCGATAACCAAATACGGCCTGCCGCAGGCGGCGCTCTATCCGGCGATCATCCTGACCACGATGGTGTTGTATGCCGTTCTTTTTCGGCTGGTCATCAAGCCGCACTGCCAGTGCGCTGTGCTGGGCCATATCACCCTGTGGCTGCCGGAGCTGCTGCTGTTTATTGTGTTGGTCTGGGTGCTGGCGTTTTTTCGCGACCCGCTGCGCCGGGTTCCGGACGACCCGTTGACCCTGCTTTCGCCGGCTGACGGAACCATCGCCGCCGTAGAGATATTGGACCGATGCGACGGCTTCGACGGGCCGGTATTGCGGATTGAAATCTTTTTGAGCATCTTCAATGTCCACATCAACCGAATGCCGTGTCGGGTTCGCATCGGGAAAATTCACTACAAACCGGGGCGATTTCTCGACGCCAGAAGCCCCGAATGCAGCAAGATCAATGAGGCCAATGAGATTGAAATGTTTCGTCTGGACGAGCCGAACGATCGCCTGCTGGTGCGGCAGATTTCCGGCGCCATCGCCCGGCGGATCGTCTGTCAGGCCAAAACCGACGAGATATGCCAAGCCGGTCAGCGTTTTGGAATGATCAAGTTCGGCTCGTGTACGGAACTGTATGCCCCGGCCCGCCCGTCGCTGCAATGTCGGGTTCAAAAGGGCGACAAAGTCAAAGCCGGTTTAACCGTGTTGGGACGCTATGAACATTCATCCGAAAACAAATGACAGCAAAGTCATCCCGCATCGCCGGTTTATGCGGCAGATGCGAAGGGGACGACTCAAAACCATCGCCATTCTGCCGTCATTGATCACCCTGGTCAACGGCATTGCGGGGTTTGCCGCCATCGGACTGGCCGCCAAGGGGCCGAATTCTTTTGCACTGGCCGGATACGCCATCTTCATTGCAATGATCGCCGATATGCTCGATGGGCGCGTCGCGCGAATGAGCCACTCGACCTCCAGTTTCGGCGGCCAGCTTGACAGCCTGTGCGATATGCTCAGCTTCGGCGCAGCGCCGGCGTTTCTGGTGCTGAATCTGATGCTGCATTATCACGGCCAACTGGTCGGCTCGGCCGAGCCGTTCTTCGGCGATTTCTTCGAGCGGTTCATCTGGCTTGGCTGCGTAACGTTTTTGTGCTGCTGCGCGATTCGACTGGCGCGATTCAACGTCGAAAACACCGAGGACGAAACCGCCCACCTGAGCTTTACCGGGCTGCCCAGCCCCGCCGCAGCCGGCGTACTGGCCAGCCTGGTGGTGTTTTTTCAGCACATCCTTTACGATGCGGCTTCCGAAACCGCGCTGTTTACCGTGCTGCGATGGACGATTCTCTATATCCTGCCGTTTGTCACCATCGGCGCCGGCGTCCTGATGGTCAGCCGCATTCGCTATCCCCACGTGGTCAATCAATACCTGCGCGGACGAAAGCCCATTACCTATCTGGCCTGGACGGGCGTGATCGTCGGGATGATTTTTTTGTGCGGATTGCAACTGGCGCTGGTGATTTCATTCGGCGGCTTTGCCCTCAGCGGACTGATACGCTGGTTCTGGCTGCATCTGCTCAGACGCCGCCTGATGACAATCAAAAAACAGGCCGCAGGTACATCCGAAAATGAACCCGCCGCTCCCTGAGTTCAACCGCCTCCAAGAGTTCGTAAAAAGCTCAGGCACCTTTTTTGATGCCACCGCCAAAAGTATTGCTTATGCGGCAGTGCGAAGCGGTGGCATCTTATCTGGTTATATCAAAAAATACCCATTATCTTTGAAAATGTTGTCAATTCAGGATTTTGTTTACATACCATAATCAGAGCATTTACTGAATGTTTCAATCTGGACAGAAAGAATGAGGCATTATATGTCCAAAAAAGATGAGTTTGTCGGCTATTTTATTAAATATCAACAGCATCTGTTTAACTTTATACTGACGTTGGTGCCTAATTACTCAGATGCGGAGGATATTTTGCAAAAATCAGCCAGCATTATGTGGGATAAATTTGACACCTTTGACAGCAGCACACTTTTTTTGACGTGGGCACGGAAAATTGTCAGATTTAATATATCCAATTACTACAGAACAAAAAAGAACGAGTACCGGCTTGATGATGATCTCCTTGAGCGTCTGTGTTCGGTTCACCAAGAGGCGTCTGTGTATTTCGAAGAGCAACGCGCGGCATTGAAAATTTGCATGAGCAAACTCGACCGAACAGATCGACATTTATTGGAGTTGCGGTATTATCAGCGTGTTTCGGTACAGGACATCGCCCGAAAATTGAATAAGCCGGCCCATTTGCTTTATCGGCGGATTTCTATGATTTTTGTTTCGCTGCAACGCTGTATAACACGCGCGATGATGTCAGGGGACGTGGTATGAATTCGCTTGATGTGAGGCAACTCTACAACTTGATTACCGCTTCGGTTGAAGGAGATATTACGCCGGAGCAGTTTATGCAATTGAAGGAATTGCTTTGCACTCACCCTCAGGCGGTGCGCTATTATGTGGATTATATATCCATCCTGTGCCACATTCGCTCGAGTGATTCCGTTGATCAGATGACCGATTCGGATGCGTTTGATGAGGCGTTTTGGGAACTGCTTTTGCAGCATGAAAACACGGCGCCGGCCATTGATCTGCCGCGGTCGTGTACGCCGCCGGAACCAGCGATTGTCAGTTCGGCGGATCGGCCGACCGGCCAACGCCGCATTTCAAAATCGTCCATTATTTCTTTGATCGTATCGACTGCGGCGATCTTGTTTCTTGTTTTATTTGCGCGGTTTGCGCCGCCCAAGTCGGGGATTTCGGTCGCCACGCTGAAAGACAGCCTGAACGCCAAATGGGCCGATCCGCCACAGTCGATGCGTCATGGAACACGACTGCAGACCGGCTCGGAGATGCTGCTGCTTCGGGAAGGGCTTGCGACCCTGGCCTTTGATAATGATGCGACGGTTGTGCTGGAAGGGCCGGCAGAATTTCAAATTCTGACCAGTGATCAAATCAACCTCAATTACGGACGGATTTACGCCATTATCCCGCCGCAGGCCTATGGTTTTCTGGTCAATACGCCGACCGCCAAGATCATTGATTTGGGGACGGAGTTCGGCGTTCAGCAGGATATGCACGGAAACACGGAACTGCATGTTGTTCGCGGCAAGACAAGCCTTGTTTCAGGGGTTCGCGGCAGCCGGATCAATGTCTATGTGGAGGCAGGAGACGCCAAGCGACTGGACGCCCGCGTCGGACAGCTCGAAGACATCGTCTGTGACGCCACGCTGTTTGCCCGCCATATCGATTCTGACACACAATTTGTTTGGCGAGGTCAGAACAAGCTGGATCTGGCCGATATCGTCGGCGGCGGCAACGGATTCGGGACAGGACAACTCGATACGGGAATCAATCCGACCTCCAGCAGGCCGGCGTCGGTACTTCTTGAGACACAATCTGCACCCAATGACTTTCGTCCGGTGTTATTTAATCCTTATATTGACGGGGTTTTTATTCCGGACGGACGGACGCCGCAGATTATCAGTACCGAGGGACATCTGTTTGAAGCCTGTCCGCCCACCAGCGGTCATTGCTTTAACAATGTTCTCAATGCGGTTAGACTTTATGATTTTCAGGCCTTTCGGGGCATGCCGCAGCCAAGCGGCCCCAGTGCGTTCAAGTGTTTACTGCTGCATGCCAATATCGGCGTTACCTATGACCTTCAGGCCTTGCGAGCGCTCTTGCCGGACGCCAATTTTGTTCGTTTTGTATCCCGATTCGGCATTGAAAAAGAAGCAATGCGTCCTGCACTGAGCAATGCTGATTTCTGGATATTGGTCGATGGTCGGCTGCAATACAAGAAAACTCAAGTGGGATGGGGGGAATTTTATGATATTGAGCTGCCGCTTTCCGAGCAGAATCGTTTTTTGACTCTTGTCGTGACCGATGGTCAGGATCCCAATGAGCGTTTTTATGAGAACCGGGACTATCCGCCGATTGACAGCGATTGGGGGATGTTTGTTGATCCGGTTCTGATTTTGGAATCGAAATGAAGATAAATGGCAAAAATCCAATTGTTCGATCAATCGAAGAAAGGAGGTTGACGTCAAAGACATTAAAATGTGGAGTAAAGTATGATCCGTAGGAAGTGGTTGTTTGTGTAGGGATACATTAAATGTGGTGGGTATTTACCCGAAACTTAAATTTTGTGGAGGTCTGAAAGATGAAAAGAGTATTAGTTTTATCAATGGTGGTTGCGTTGGCCACAGTCGTACAGGCGGTTGACATCTCATCGTCGTTCACTAACCTGGATTTTGACAGCGGAATTACTCATATTGCCACTGGATTTGATAATCCGAATGCAGATATCATTGGCTGGAGCGACTATCCTGCCCATCCTTTGAATGACGCAGGGGTTGAAGGACCAAGTGCCTGGTGGCTTCCTGATGATTACGCTTATGGGCAGGCGGCCTTTATGAGTCCCGGCGACGGCGCCTACAACATGAGCAATTACGTCATTCAGTCCGGTGATATATTTACCATTAGCTATTTGGCCGGCGTGTGGGGTTGGCAGGGTAGCGGAGACGGGAGAGGTGAGTGGACGGCCACCTTGTTCTATGACGATCCCGCCAATGTAATCGGAAGTTACGTACAGGACTTTGTCTGGGTTTCGTTGGGTGATGGGGTCTGGTATTCTGACCCTGTTGGAATCACAGCAACGCCTGAATCGGTCGGTGGTACACTCGGCATTCTTTTCCAGAATACGACGGGTGACAAGATCGCACAGATCGATGAAATTAGCGTTAGCGTCATTCCGGAGCCGGCGTCGCTGGTTCTGCTGAGTCTGGGTTCTGTGGCCCTGCTAAGAAAACGCAAATAACGTTGCGCACATGTTGGTTGGTTTCCATCCGTTCTAATTCTGCTGATGGCGCTGCTTTACGGCCATCAGCAGAATGGTCGGTCAATACGGCTGATACACAAGAGATGTAAACTCTTGACTATTAATCTATTATTACTTTTAGAGTTAAGGAGACCCAAAATGAGAAAGGTAACTTTATTGTTCGTCATGATGGTTCTCATGCTGTTGGCCGCGTCCGGCCGTGCGGCGGTCTTGTATGAGAACGATTATAACGACCAAACTCCGGGCGCCGGCGCCGGCGGCTGGAACTGGACCGGCGGGGCGGTTACCGCGCATCAAGCAGTGTATGAAGAGGTTAACGGAAATATCGTCATTCGGCATACCGGCACGGTCAATAACAGCGGCGATTCAGCCCAGGACAGCCGATTTGGGTCCAAGTGGGACATTACGCTGACCGGAAACACCAGCGCCGATCCGGCGGATTATACCATTTCATTTGACTTACGCAATGTCTCGGGTGACTGGGACCCCATTCCGTTGGAACTCTTTGTCGTTACCACACCCGCAGCAGGCGGAGATGACAATGGACATGGTTTTCCCACGGTGGAGCTTGCTCAAGCAGACGGTTGGGTTCGTGTGGAATTCAACCTGGCGGACTTCACCAAAAACTGGTGGCAAGGCACCGACTGGGACTTGACCCAGTCTCGGTGGTCGCTTGAGGTGGGGATGCCGTGGCCGGGTCTGTCTGTGCCCGCCGGGGAGTCATGGACCCAAGTGTGGGAAATGGACAATCTCAAGATTATTATGGGTTCGGACATAGAGCCTCACGACCCGGTGGTCTTGCCGGACAATGACGACGGAACGGTTGGGACGCTGATCTCACAGGCAGAGACCGAGGTAACGCTGGGTTGGATGGCCGGAGGCGATCCGAATACTGCAAGGGAATATCCCGTGAACCCCGATACCCTCGGATATTACATTTATCTTTCGCTCGGCGGCGAGGATGACCCCAACTTGTATCCGCTGGATTATGTTGAGCAGGTCCACGCTGAAGATCCCTATGAGACCGATCCGTACAATGAGTATGGACCGATCCTCCTGGGTCAGTCGACAACGTACTACTGGCAGATCGAGCAGGCGATGGACGACGGAACCGGAAATCCTTATGGCGCCGGCGATCCCAATAATATCATCGGGCCTGTCTGGAGCTTTACCACCGTTGGCGCTACGCCTCGGATTCTTTCCGGCCCGGAACATGCGGTGGCCGATTTTGACGGCAACGCATCGTTCAGCGTAACCACGGGCGCTGTGGCGACCGATTTCCGATGGTTTAAGGTCGGCGATCCGGATACCCAGTTGGCTGACGGCGGCATCTATTCCGGCACGCAAACCAATACGCTGGTCATTACCGGTGCCACCGTTGCAGACGAAGGCGAGTTTTACTGTATCGCTTATAACGGGGATCCGGATGACGAGGGCATTGCTTCACTTCCTTCACCTGCCGCCATATTGTGGTATCCGCGTTTGATGAGCCATTATCCGTTTGAGGTGATGTCCGACGAAGAGGGTGTTTATGTGACGCCGGATATCGTCAGCGGTTTGGATGCGGCGATGATGAGCGACGACACCGGTGAAGACGTCCCCGTTCTGGACGCCGGTATGCCGGAGCTGGACGGTGCGTATGCATTGAAGTTTGATAATCCGCAAGGGGATGATCCGAATACGGCGGATGCCCAGTTTGCCCAGCTTCCGGCCGGGGTTGCAGATTACAAGGATATCACCATCAGCCTGTGGATTTATCCCGAGAGCCTGCCCGGCTGGGCGCGTGTTCTGGATTTCGGTACCGGTACAGACAATTACCTGTTCCTGACCGCCGATGCCGGTTGGGGGGTGATGCGGTTTGCCATACGCACCCCCGACGTTGATGAGCAGCTGCTTGAGGCCGGGGCGCTGACCGCCGGCGAATGGCATTATGTCACGGTAACGATCACCGGCGATACAGGGCGGTTGTACCACAACGGTGAATTGGTCGCCACCAATACCGGGATGACCCTTGATCCGATTGATGTGGCTGCCGAGTTGAACTACCTGGGCAAGAGTCAGTGGCCTGACCCCTACTTCAACGGTCGGATTGACGATTTGAAGATTTACAACTATGCCCGCACGACCGAACAAATCGCACAGGATTATCTGGCGGTTCGCGGCGACTGGGTGTGCAACTATGAGTTGTATGATCTTCCGTTTGATTTCGATGGCGACTGCATGGTCGGCCTGGCTGATTTTGCGATATTTGCAGAGACATGGCTGGATCACTATCGCATCTATCCTGAATAAGGCAGACATTGTCTGAAGTTCAAATGGTTTCCGGGCGTGGAGTCAGACGCCCGGAAACCTTGCATTTGTATGTCCGATTCATCTGGAATCAACCGCGAAATTTTTTGTCCATCCCCCCAAAAAAATCGAAATATACGGCTAAATAGGTCAAATTGCGCCTTTACATAACAGGGACTGTCTTTTTGGATTGGGATAAGCAAAGGGATATGAACGCGCAGCCGAAGATGAAAGAAAAGAGTCGAAATTCTGAATTTGTAGAATTGTTGACACCTAATTACTACAAAATCCATAGTTATATTCAATCTATGGTTCCTAATAAAACGGATGCGGAAGATATTCTTCAGACGTCCATTACCTACATGCTTGAACATTTTGAGGATTATAAACCGGGAACCCAATTTCTTGCATGGGCGATTACCATCTCCAAATACCATATCTTTACCTATCGTAAAAAACAAAAACGTTCGATTGTCCATTTCAGTGAAGAAGCCATCCGGCTTCTCGAAGTGGAACAGCAGCGATTGTCTGATGAAATGGATGTTCGGTTGGATATTTTGGCTCAATGTATGAAGAAACTGCACAGAGTCGATCTGGCCTTTCTCAATAAGCGGTTTACTCGCCGGATGTCTGTCGTCGATATGGCGTCCGATTTCGGAATGTCGGTTCATATGGCTTATAAACGACTCGCTCGCATCAAAACCCTTTTGCTGCGATGTATCGATAAAACGATGGATACCGGAGACGTATCGTGAAACCAGCCAAAAATGAATTTCATCAAATAGACGCATTGATCGAGTTGGCGATCGATGGTTCCATTACTCCGGAGCAAAGCCAACGCCTCAATGATTTGATTGTCAGTCATGCCGCAGTACGCCGACACTACTGCGAATATATTCAACTGAACGTCAACATTGAACGACTTGCCCACACTATAGATGCAGAATATCCTGAATACGAAGAAGTCCTTGACCAGGAATTGTGGGACAAACTTGCCTATGAAGAACAATGCGCCCCCGCGGTTGATATTGATCGGGCAAAACCGAAGCGTGAGTTGATCCAAAAGGTAGTCTATCCGCCGCGGGAGAAACGAAAAATCAGCAAGCGCGGCATTTTTACGCTTGTCAATGTTGCGGCGGTTGTTTTCTTGTTTCTTCTTTTACGGTTTGTCCCGCCTATGGGCGGCATTGAAGTGGCGACGTTGACCGACAGTCTCGATGCGAAATGGGAGAATGTGAGAGGGGCGATACAAACCGGGTCCCGTCTGTCGATCAACAAAGCCCCTGTGTACTTGAGCGAAGGTCTGATCAGGTTGGATTTTGACAATAACGCCAAAGTAGTCCTTGAAGGCCCGGCCGAATTTCAAATTCTTGCTGCGGACCGTATCGGCCTTAATTACGGAACCGTTTATGTCACGGTTCCCCAAGAGGCGATTGGATTTTCCGTCTATACCCAACATGCCAAAATTATTGATTTGGGAACAGAGTTTGGTGTGTCAGTGGACACGTTCGGGGACACCTGTCTTCATGTTATTCAAGGAAAGACTGCGCTGCTGGTCGGCGACAATGCCCCCTTAGGCAACATGGAAGTTGGGCGCGGAATCGCCAAAAAAGTGATTGCGGCCTCATCGAGAATTGTTGATATCCCCTTCGATTGCGGACTTTTTGTTCGGACGTTTGATTCCGACAATCGAATCGTGTGGAAGGGTCAAAGCGCCTTGAGCCTGGCTGATATCGTCGGCGGCGGCAACGGGTTCGGGACAGGGATACTCGATATGGGCGTCGATCCGATTTCAGGAAAACCCTCAAGGCAGATAGAGGGAAGACGGGGCGCTTCCAATGACTTTCGCCGCGTCCTGTCCAGTCCCTACATTGACGGCGTCTTTGTTCCCGACGGTCGGACGCCGCAGATGATCAGTTCGCAAGGTCACGTGTTCCGCGAATGTCCGGAGACCAGCGGGTTATGCTGTGAGAACATAATAAATATTGTGAGAAACCTTGATTTTCTGGTGGCTCAACCGGCAGACGTATCGGATGTGCCGGTACAGGCGATATCGCTGCATGCCAATATGGGGATTACCTTCGATCTGCAGGCCATACGCAGCCTTTTGCCGCGTGTGAATATGACCCGTTTTCAGTCTCAATTCGGCATTCGACGATACGCCCTGCGGCCTGGCGCCAGCAACGCCGATTTTTGGATTCTGGTTGACGGACAGTTACGGTACAAAAAGAAACACGTTAAAATAAATGAGCTTTATTCCGTGGACCTTGGGCTTTCTGAAACCGCTCGTTTTCTGACGCTGGTGATCACGGAAGGCGATGACCCGGCCGAGCGCTATTTTGAGGATAGAGTGTTGACTCCGATAGACAGTGATTGGGGTATGTTTGTTGATCCGATTTTGACTTTGGGTACGCAGTGACACAGAGACATGAACTGTGGTGGTAACCGTATGATGAAAGGAGGTGGATGGCGATAAGAATGCGTTTGAATCGTAATGAGGTTGAAGGATTTCGAAAAAAGAAAATGGAAGGGAATTGTACGAATTCGGAATGTCTAATTTTTTTAGGAGAACTGAAATGAGAAAATTGATTGTATTAATGGTGCTATTCGCGGTAGTGTTAGTGGGGTCAAGTCAGGCCCTGAACGTGGC
>OMKS01000714.1_pt1 | contig 30595 bp, 30 predicted proteins | sample 1674721 | NCBI WGS metagenome assembly OMKS01 (sample SAMN06264996, study PRJEB25208) | sediment metagenome | isolation source: hot spring sediment | place: USA: California | collected 2014-09-02 | reverse complement strand
TCCACATAGCCATCACCTAACAATGCACGCATGCGCTTTGCCCCAATAAACGGCGGATTACCGACGATGTACTCCGCCGCCGGCCACTCGGCCTTGCGCGGGTTGTGGTAGCGGTAGACCGGGATGCGCTGGCTCTCGTCCGGTATCAGCTCGCCGGTAACCGGGCTCTCCTTGAAGCTGATGCCGTCCCACAGGGTAACGGGGTTGCCGTCGTCATCGAGCACCGGCTCACGGCTGTCGTATTCGATCAGCGCATCCCGGTTTTCGATGTTCCTGAAGTCGCGCAGGATGGGCTCGGGCAGTTCGAGGCGGCCGTGAATACGAAAGTGCCATTGCAGGTAGCCGATCCACAGCACGATCTCGGCGATGGCGGCGGCGCGGGGGTTTATCTCCAGGCCGAGGAACTGGTGCGGGTCGACGGTGAGCCCTTCGGTCTCCATGCCCATCTGGCCGCCGGAGACGTCGCTGATGGTATTGAGCACCTCGCCTTCGAGGCGCTTCATGTGTTCCAGCGCCACATAGAGGAAGTTGCCGCTGCCGCAGGCGGGATCGAGCACGCGGGTATTGCAGAGCTTATGGTGGAAGTCCTGCAGTTCCTTGAGTGCCTTGTCGGGCTTGTTCTGCTGCAGCCAGGTTTCGGCGGCGACCTGGATGGTACGCCACTCATCCCGCAACGGCTCGATGAGGGTGGGCATGACCAGCCGCTCGACATAGGCGCGCGGGGTGTAGTGGGCGCCGAGCTTGTGGCGCTCGCGCGGGTCCAGCGCCCGCTCCAGCAGGGTGCCGAAGATGGCCGGCTCCACCAGGCTCCAGTCGTGCTCGGCGGCATTGATGAGCAGGCCGATCTGTTCGCCATCGAGCGGGATGGGATTGATGTTGCGAAACAGGCCGCCGTTGAACTGCTGCAGCCTGGCGTTGAGCACGCCGCAATAGCCGCCGCTGTTCATGGCCTGCCACAGCGAGCCGATGGCGTCGGGGAAGTTTTCCGGTGTTTCCTGCAGCCGCTGCAGCAGGGCGGTGAACTGGCCGTTCGGGATGAGACCCACATCCTCGCTGAACATGGTGAAGAGGCAGCGCTTGAGAAAGTGGGCGACACGCTCGACATCGAAACCGGACTTTTCCAGCGAGCGGGCGAGTTCGGCCAGGGTGCGGCTGAGGGAGCGGGTGACGCGGGCGGCGTGTTTGCTCGGATCGAGCTGGTCGGGATCGAGCCAGAGGTGGCGCAGGCGCTGCTGGATCTCGGGCCTTTTCAGGTCCTCCAGGCGGATGCGGTGATGGCCGGGGTCGGGGTACGGCACGTAGCTGCCGCCGGAGCGGGTGAACTCGGCGTAGAGCTCCAGCGAACGGCCCACATCGGTGACGACGATAAAGGGCGGGCGGCCTTCCTCTGCTGGCAGGGCACGCACGTACTGGTCGGCCTGGTTCTGCGCGGCGAGCATCGCCTTGTCCCAGCCGGCCGTGTCGAGCCCCTTGCCGGTCTGCTTGGCCTCCAGTACGAAGCTGCCGCGGCGATAGAGGTCGATGTAACCGCGGTTGATGGCGCCGTCCGGGCGACGGATATCCACCCGGCGCTCGAAGACATAGGCGTTCTGTTCGTGGTTCTCCCCGGCAGGCTCGGGCTGCGGCAGGCCCAGCAGGGCGCAGAGTTCAGTGAGGAAGAGCTGGTAGTTGGACTTCTCGGTGCCATCGGCGCTCTGCCAGCGGGCGAGAAAGTCGTCGACTTGCTGTTCGGGGATGGACGCGTGGGGGGCCTGATCCATGGTGTCCGGCTGCCGTATTTTTATTTTCTGGGTGGGGCAATGCTACCACAGCCGTGTCGTGGCAACGGGCGAGCGCGCAGGCAGTGGACAGGTGGATAAACAGGGGCTCGGCTAGGGCCTTGGCGAGCCGGTGCAGGCAAAGGCCCCTGGAACAGTCGTCCAGCCGATTCAACGCCATGAAAGCGGGACGGAGTGTTACCGCACTTCCGCCTTCCCAACCCCTCGCCCATCCGAAGCAGCCTCCACCCGCCGCTTCTCCAGATCCCAGATCACCACATGCATATTCCCGTAGGACGAATCCAGCGGCTGCAGCTCATGCCCGCGCGACTGCAGTTCGAGCTGCAATGCATCGTCGAAGGCCAGCGGTTCGAACTGGATGGCGTCCGGCAGGAACTGGTGATGGAAGCGGCGGCGCTCGACCATGGCCTTGGCATCCCTGCCCTCGCTGAACTCCAGCGCGGCGAGCAGCACCATGGAGATGATGCGGCTGCCGCCGGGGGTGCCGACCACGGCGATGCGCTCGCCGTCGTCGAGGAAGGTGGGGGTCATGCTGGAGAGCATGCGCTTGCCGGGTTCGATGGCGTTGGCCTCCGCGCCGACCAGGCCGTAGACGTTGGGCACGCCGGGCTTGGCGGAGAAGTCGTCCATCTCGTCGTTGAGCAGGACGCCGGTGCCGGGCACCACCCAGGCGGCGCCGAAGGGGTAGTTGATGGAGAGCGTGGCGGCGACGCGGTTGCCGTCGCCGTCGATGATGGAGAAGTGGGTGGTGTCCTCGCCCTTGGGGGTGGTGTCCACGACGCCGGGCAGGAGGCTGCTGGGCGTGGCGCGGTCGAGCCGGATGCCGGCACGCAGTCCCGCGGCGTACTGCGGGTGGGTGAGGCGGCTCAGGGGCATGTCCACGTAGTCGGGATCGCCCAGGTACTCGGCGCGGTCGCGGTAGGCGCGGCGCATGGCCTCGACGATTACGTGGGTGCGGGTGGCCGCGTCCATCTGCTGCAGGTCGTAGCCCTCGAGGATGTTCAGGGCCTCGACCAGCACCATGCCGCCGGAGGACGGCGGGGCGGCGGCGGTGACGGTGATGCCGCGGTACTCGCCGTGGACGGGGTCGCGCTCGACGATCTCGTAGTCGGCGAGATCCTGCAGCGACCAGATGCCGCCGCCGGCACGCACGCCGTTGACGAGCTTTTCGGCGACCTCGCCCTTGTAGAACCCGTCGTGGCCTCTTTCGGCCAGGGCGCGCAGGGTGGCGGCGAGCTCGAGCTGGCGGATGACGGTGCCCTCTTCGGGCACGTTGGCGCCGCGCAGGAAGAGCCGGGTGGCGTCCTCCGAGGCGCGCAGGGCCTCGAGGCGGAAGCCGGCCATGCGCCGGTAGTGGGCGTCGACCGCGAAGCCCTCCTCGGCGAGCCGGATGGCGGGGACCAGGCTCTCGGCGAGGGGCAGCCGGCCGTAGGTCCCGGCCAGGTGGGCGAGCGCGGCGGGCTCGCCGGGGATGCCGGCGGAAAGCGGGCCGTCCACCGAGGCCCTGGGGATCACCTCGCCCTCGGCGTCCAGGTACATGTCGCGGTGGGCGGCGAGCGGGGCGCGCTCGCGCCCGTCGATCATGGTGGTGAAACCGTCCTCGGCGCGGTGGATGAGCCAGAACCCGCCCCCGCCGATGCCGGAGCTGTAGGGCTCGACCACGGCCAGCGCGGCGCTCACGGCCACGGCGGCGTCGAAGGCGTTGCCGCCGGCCGCCAGGATCTCGTGCCCGGCCGCGGTGGCCGCCGGGTGGGCACTGGCGATGGCATTGCGCCCCGGGCCGTCGGCCGCCTGCGCCGCGAGGCTGAACAGGACCAGGCAGAGGGCAAGCCCGCGAAGCAGGCGGCGTGAAAGCGAAAAGGCCCCGTGACGGGGCCTTTTCGTGTTCGGCGTACGCGAGAACATGATGACGGGCATCAGGCGCTGGTGAGCTTTTCGTACTTGGCCTGCAGTTCGTCGCGACTCTCTTCGTGCTCGGGGTCGACGAGGATGCAGTCCACCGGGCAGACCTCGATGCACTGGGGCTCGTCGTAGTGGCCGACGCACTCGGTGCAGAGGTTGGGGTCGATCTCGTAGATCTCGTCACCCGGGGAGATCGCGCCGTTCGGGCATTCGGGTTCGCAGACGTCGCAGTTGATGCATTCGTCAGTGATCAGCAGGGCCATGACATCACCTTTTGCGTAATTCAGTGTATTGCCAAATTCTAAAGCATCCGCGCCCGTAGTGCAGCCTCGACGTGGGCGTCGACGAAGTGTGATACATCGCCGCCCAGGGATGCAATTTCCCGCACCAGGCTTGAGGACACATAGGCGTACTCCTCGGCCGGGGTGAGGAACAGGGTCTCGAGGTCGGGCGCGAGGTGGCGGTTCATGCCGGCGAGCTGGAACTCGTACTCGAAGTCGGACACCGCCCGCAGGCCGCGCAGCACCACCCGCGCGCCCTGGGAACGCACGAAGTTGACCAGCAGGCCATCGAAGCCGATGACCGCCACGTTGGACTGCCCGCCCAGCGACTGCTCGGCCAGGCCGATGCGCTCGGCCAGCGGGAAGAACGGCGTCTTCTTGGCGCTGGCGGCCACGGCCACGATGACGTGGTCGAACAGGCCGGCCGCGCGCCGCACCAGGTCGGTGTGGCCACGGGTGATGGGATCGAAGGTCCCGGGGTAGACGGCGGTGATGTTCATGGCGCCTAGTATTCAGGCCGCGGGCCCGGGCTGCAAGCGCCGGTAGCCCGGGCGCTCAGTAGGGGCTGCTCGCCCTCAGGTCCGCCGCGCGGTATTGCAGGGCCTCGGCGTAGCCCTGCCGGTCGGCGATGTCGGCCTCCAGCGCACGCTGAGCGCGCACCAGGGACTTGATCTCGACGAGGAGGTCCGCGCGCTCGTGGGGGCGCAACCCGGGGGCGATGAGCAGGGCCTCGCGCTGGGCGATGGCCTCATCGAGGCGGCGGATTTCGCCATACAGCCGGTCGGCCTCGCGCCGCTCGGAGCGTGCGTCGCTCTCCAGCGCGTGGATGTCGCGCCCGTATTCGTAGGCCGGCAGGAAGTCATCGAGCAGATGGGCCGGGCACACACCGTGGTAGGCGGAGCCCCTGAGACCGGCCCAGTAACCGCCGTGTGGCTGACAGTAGGTTTCCAACCCCGCATCGCGGCCGGCGGTGTATGCGGCGAGGTCGGGCTGCACCCCGTGCTTCGCGCAGGCCTTGCGATGCGAGGCGAGGCGCGTGACCGGCTGGCCCTGAAGCCCATCTTCATAGCCGATGGTGTACCAGTCGCCGGTGCGGCATTCCGCCTCGTTGAGCGTGGCGCAGCCGGACAGGCCCAGCGCGCCCAGCATGACCAGGATAACGACAGGACGTACCGCATAAGCCGCCTTCAAACCCATACCCCCTTCCCCCATCGTGATTCACGCCACCGCATAGAGGCCGCGCCATTATCCGGCCAACAACGGGGACAGGCTAGCTCAGTCGCCTGAATCGGGGCTGACGCCGGATGCGTCAGGGGCGCGCGCCAGGTGATACCCGACCTGGCCGGCGCGGCGTGTCTTCAGCAACGTCCAGCCGTCGGGCAGGACCGGCTCGCCGAGTTCGGCCTCGGCCTCGATGTAGAGGTGCGCGCCGGGGGCCAGCCAGCCCCGTGCAAGCAGCGCCAGGGTCTCGGCCACCAGCCCCTGACTATAGGGCGGGTCCAGAAAGACGAGGTCGACGGGCTGCGGTGCGCCGGCCAGGAAGGCGCGGACGCTGCGGGCCTCGACGCGAAGGCGCGAGGCGTCGAGGGTGGCGGCCTGCTCTCTCAGGTGGGTGGCGATGCGGGCATCGGCCTCGACCATGACGACGCTGCGCGCCCCGCGCGAGGCGGCCTCGAAGCCCAGCGCGCCGCTGCCGGCGAACAGGTCGAGGGCACGCGCACCCTCGGTGACGCCCTGCAGCCAGTTGAACAGGGTCTCGCGCACCCGGTCGGGCGTGGGCCGCAGGCCCGGGGCGTGGGGCACGGGCAGGCGCCGGCCGCGCCACTGTCCGCCGATGATGCGCAGGCGCCCGGGGGCACCGGCGCGCGGTGCACGCCGGCCGGCCGCCGGCCTACTCGGCTTCCGGGCCACCGACGATGACCGTGATCATGCGCTCGGGGTCGAGCCGGCGGGCGAAGGCGTCGCGGATGTCCGCGACGGTTACCGCCTCGATGCGGTCGGTGAAGCGGTCAAGGTAGTCCAGCGGCAGGTCATAGAAGCCGATCATGGCCAGGTACTGGACGATGTCGCTGTTGCTCGCCACGCGCAGCGGGAAGCCGCCCGTGATGTTGGCCAGCGAGGCGCGGTACTCCTCGGCGGCGGGGCCTTGTGCGACGAAGGTCGCCAGCGTCTCGCGCGCCACCTCCACGGCCTCTTCGGCCTGGTCGACGCGGGTCTGCAGGCCGGCGAGGAACGGCCCCTGCTGCGCCATCGGCAGAAAGTAGCTGTAGACACTGTAGGACAGCCCGCGCTCCACGCGCACGGCCTTCGTCAGCCGCGAGGTGAAGCCGGAACCGCCGAGCATGTGGTTGCCGAAGTACAGGGCGAAGTAATCGGCATCGCCGCGGCTCATGCCGGGCGCGCCCAGGTAAACGTGGGCCTGCTCGGAGGGGAACGGGATGCGCAGGGTGCGGGCCTCGTCGAGCGTGGGCACGGGCGGCAGGGCCGGGGCCGGCTCGCTGGCCGCCAGACCGGCGCTGACACGGTCGGCCAGGGCCTCGGCAGCCGGCCGATCGAGGTCGCCGACGATGGCCAGCACGCCGTTGCGCGCCACGTAGTGGCGGGCGTGGAAGGCCGCGAGGTCGCCCCGCGCGAGGCCCTCGATGGACTCGCGCGTGCCCAGCGGCGGGTGGGCATAGGGGTGGTCACCGTAGACCGCTTCGTACAGGGCCTTGCTGGCGATCTCGCCCGGGTCCTGTGCCTGCCGGCTGAGGGCGACGAAGGCCTGGCGGCGGGTGCGCTCGAAATCGGCCGCGGGAAAGCGCGGGGCCTGCACCACGGCGAGGAAGGTCGCCAGCGCCGGCTCGAACCAGTCGAGGTCGTTGAGGCTGCGCAACGACACCCAGGCCATGTCGCGCGCCGCGCCGGCGCCGTACTGAGCGCCCACGGACTCGAAGCGCTCGGCGATGGCGTCGGCGTCCCAGTCGCCCGCCCCGCTGGCGAGCAGCGCGTTGGTCATGCGCGCCAGACCCGGCCGCCCGCCGTCACGGGCACTGCCGGCGTCGAACACCAGGCGCAGGTCCACCATCGGCAGTTCGGGGGCCTCGACGTAGTACACGCGCAGGCCGTTGTCGGTCGTCCAGTGCTGGATGTCGGGCGCGGCCTGCGCGGGCAGCGCGATCAGGGCCAGCAGCAATACGGTCAGTCGCAGGATCATGCAGTCATTCCCTCGCATCGGTTCAGCGCAGGTGGCCGTCGAAACGGCTCGGCGGGTTGTCCGGGTCGATCGGCTGGGGGTCGAGATGCGCCACGGTCAGCCGGTCGTCAACGAGGTACTTGCGGGCCACGGCCTGCACCTGCTCCGGCGTGACGGCGCGGATGCGCTCGGCGTAGTCCTCGGCCAGGCGCCAGTCCAGGCCCACCGTCTCCAGCGTGCCGATCACCATGGCCTGATGCTGGATGGAGTCGCGCTGGTAGATCTCGCCGGCGACCACCTGCGCCTTCACGCGCTCGATCTCGTCCCCGGTCACGGGCGCCTCGCGCAGGGCGCGGATCTCGTCGCGCAGGGCGGCCTCGATGGCGGCGGCCGGCTGCCCGGGGGCGGGCGTGCCGTCGAGCATGAACAGGCCTTCCAGACGGCCGGCCGCGTTGTAGCCGGCACCCGCACTGGCGGCGATCTCGCGGCCGCGCACCAGATTGCGGCTCAGGCGCGCGCTGCTGCCACCGTCGAGCACCCCGGCCAGCACCTCCAGGGCATAGGGCTCCCATTCGGTCTCGGCGCTGAGTACGACCGGGACCTTGTAGCCCAGCAGTACGTAGGGCAGCTCGGCTGGCGCCTTGACCGTGACCCGGCGCTCACCCTGCTGGGGCACCTCCTGCCGCGGCTTGGGCGGGGCGACCTCGCGCGCGCGGATGGTGCCGTAGTAGCGGCGGGCCAGGCGATGCACCTCGTCGGGGTCGACATCGCCCACCACCACCAGGGTGGCGTTGTTGGGGGCGTACCAGCGGTCATACCAGGCCTTGAGGTCGTCCAGCGTGAGGCTCTCGAGATCCTGCATCCAGCCGATGACGGGGTCGCCGTAGGGGCTGTTGAGGTAGGCGGTGGCCTGGAAGCGCTCGTAGGTGAGTGCGGTGGGGTTGTCCTCGGTGCGCAGGCGACGCTCCTCCTGCACCACCGCGCGCTCGCGCTGAAAGTCGTCTTCCCGCATCAGCAGGTTGCGCATGCGGTCGGCCTCCAGGCGCATGGCGATCTCCAGCCGGTCGGCCGCCAGCACCTGGTAATAGGCCGTGTAGTCGCGGCTGGTGAAGGCGTTCTCCCGGCCGCCCTGCTCGGCGATGACCTCGGAGAAGGTCCCGTTCGGGTAGCGGCTGGTGCCCTTGAACATCATGTGCTCGAGCACGTGCGAGATGCCGGTGATGCCGCCGTATTCGTAGGAGGAGCCGACCTTGTACCAGACCTGCTGCACCACCACCGGGGCGCGATGGTCCTCCTTGACGACGACCTTCATGCCATTTTTCAGGATGAATTCGTGGGTGTCCTCGATCGACCGCCCGGTCTCGCCCGCGGCGGACAGGAGCGGCACCAGCAGGCTCAGGGCCAGCAGGACGGCCAGCAGGGCTTTTGTTCGCATGTTCGATTTCACCTTACAGGCTGGGGTGATAGCATTGGGTGGTCCTGAGCCGCGCGGAACATCCGTGCCGGCGCCACCTCTCACTTTGTTCGACCTGGCCGCGCCGCAATTCGGCGCGTCACGTCACTGGTAGACTGACACGCGCATGTTTGGTTTCGGAAAACGCGACAAGACCCCGGAAAAGAGCGGGGAGACCCAGAAGAAACCGGGCCTATTCTCACGCCTGAAGCAGGGTTTGTCCAAGACGGGCCGCGGCCTGACCGAGGGCATGGCCTCGATCGTGCTCGGGCGCAAGAAGATCGACGACGAGCTGATGGAAGAGCTCGAGGACCGGCTGCTCATGGCCGACGTCGGCATGGAGGCCACCCGGCAGATCATCGACGACCTCACCGCGCGCATGGCGCGCAATCAGCTCGCCGACGCCGACGCGCTGTTCGCGGCACTCAGGGAGGACATGACCGCCATCCTCGAACCGGTGAGCCAGCCGCTGACGATTGACGCGACCCGCCAGCCCTACGTGATCCTCGTGGTGGGCGTGAACGGGGCCGGCAAGACCACCACCATCGGCAAGCTCGCCAAGCGCCTGCAGGGTGAAGGCAAGTCCGTGATGCTGGCGGCCGGCGACACCTTCCGCGCCGCCGCCGTCGAGCAGCTCGAGGTCTGGGGCGAGCGCAACAGAATCCCGGTCATCTCCCAGGGCACCGGCGCCGATTCGGCCTCGGTGATCTTCGACGCCCTGCAGGCGGCGAAGGCGCGGGGCGTCGACGTGCTCATCGCCGACACCGCCGGCCGCCTGCACACCCAGTCAAACCTGATGGAAGAACTCAAGAAGGTCACCCGCGTGCTCACCAAACTCGACCCGAGCGCCCCGCACGAGACCCTGCTGGTGGTGGACGGCGGCACCGGGCAGAACGCGCTGAACCAGGCCCGCCAGTTCAACGAGGCCGTCAAGGTCACGGGCATCACCGTCACCAAGCTCGACGGCACGGCCAAGGGGGGTATCCTGTTCGCCATGGCCCGGCAGATGGGCACACCGATCCGCTTCATCGGCGTGGGCGAGTCCATCGAGGACCTGCAGGTCTTCGAAGCCGAGGCCTTCGTCGACGCCCTGCTCGCCCACGACTGATCCCCGACACCCATCGCCCATGATCCTGTTCCAGAACGTCACCAAGCGCTACCCCACCGGGCAGGAGGCCCTGGGGCAGATGAACCTCGAGGTGGACGCCGGCGAGATGGTGTTCCTCACCGGCCACTCGGGCGCGGGCAAGAGCACGCTGCTCAAGCTCATCGCCATGATCGAGCGGCCCACGCGCGGACGCATGGTGGTCAACGGCAAGAACCTGCACACCCTGACCCGGCGGCGCATCCCGCAGTTTCGACGCGACATCGGCATCATCTTCCAGGACCACCACCTGCTGCACGACCGCAGCGTGTTCGACAACGTGGCCCTGCCGCTGATCATCGCCGGCTACCGCCAGCAGGAGATCGGCCGCCGGGTGCGCGCCGCGCTCGACAAGGTGAGCCTGCTGCACAAGGAAAAGGCCTTCCCGGTCACCCTCTCCACCGGTGAGCAGCAGCGCGTGGGCATCGCCCGTGCCGTGGTCAACCGCCCCGCCATCCTGCTGGCAGACGAGCCCACCGGCAATCTCGACCCGGCGCTGTCGCGCGAGATCATGGGGCTGTTCGACGAATTCAACCAGGTGGGCACCACCGTGCTGGTCGCCAGTCACGACCTCGACCTGATCGCCCCCATGGGCAAGCGCATGATCTCGCTCAAGGGCGGCCGGCTGCAGGACGACGAACCCGCGCGGGGGGCCAGCGCATGAACGCACGCACCTCCCAGCGCAGGCCGGACGTGCACGCGCGCGCCAGCGCCTGGCTCCTGAGCCACGCCCGCTCGCTGGTGTTCAGCCTGGGCAAGCTCTATCGCACCCCGCTCTCCAGCCTCATGACCACGGCGGTGATCGGCATCGCGCTCGCCCTCCCGACCGGGATGTACCTCATGCTCTCCAATCTCGAGGCCATCAGTGGCGGCTGGGACGAGAGTGCGCAGGTCTCGCTGTTTCTCAAGCCATCGGTGAGCGACGAGCAGGCCGAGGAGCTCGCGCGCCAGATCCAGCGCCGCGACGACGTGGGCAGCGCCCAGGCCATCGGCAAGGCGGCCGCGCTGGCGGAATTTCGCGAACTCTCGGGCTTCGGCGCCGCGCTCGACGCCCTCGACGGCAACCCGCTGCCGGCGGTGGTGGTGGTCCAGCCGGGGCTGGCGCTAAAGGACCCGCTGCGCATCCAGCAACTGGTCTACGACCTGGAGAGGGAGCCGGGCGTGGAGCGCGCCCAGCTGGATCTGCAGTGGGTGCAGCGACTCTACGCCATCATGGAGACGGCGCAGCGCGGCGTGCTGGTGATCGGCATCATGCTGGGGCTGGCCGTGCTGCTGGTGGTGGGCAATACCATCCGCCTGGACATCCAGAACCGGCGCGACGAGATCGAGGTGGCCAAGCTCATCGGGGCCACCGATGCCTTCATCCGGCGCCCCTTCCTCTACGGCGGCATCTGGTACGGCGTGATCGGCGGCCTGCTCGGCCTGATCATGGTGGAGGCCGCGCTGGGCTTTCTCGCCGCCCCGGTGAACCGCCTCGCCGGCCTGTACGGCGGGCAGTACCAGCTGCTCGACCTGGGGGCCGGCGCCGCCTTCTCCGTGCTGCTGATCGCCATGGCGCTGGGCCTGGGCGGATCCTGGCTGGCCGTGGGACGGCACCTGAGCGACATCGAGCCCCGCTAGGGCCGCCACCGCGGGACGGGTTCACAGAATTCCGCCGCGCCCCTTGGGTCCGGTCGGCCGCTGCCCGTACAATGGCGGGCACACGATAATAAGAAACAACACAGGCATACCACTACCCATGGCAGCGCCACGAAAAATCATGCTCGTGGACGGCTCGGACGCGACCCGCAAGATGGTCGGCCAGCTCCTGCGCAAGCAACTCCCGGATGTGGACATCCAGTGCTTCCACAGCGCGCGGGAGGCACTGGCCACGCTCACACTGGAACACTTCGACCTCATCAGCACCGCCCTGGTCCTGCCCGACATGGACGGCATGGCCTTCACCGAGGCCCTGCGCGGCGTCAACGGCCACGAGGCCACGCCGGTGATCGTCATCTCGGGCGACGCCGCCGGCCGCCAGACGGAGCAGCAGTCGGAGATCACCGCCTTCTTCGACAAGTCGCAGGGCATCAAGGCCCTGGTGGACTTCATTGCCGAACACCTGCCGGCCCCGTCCGCCCTGCCCGACAACCCGCGCGTGCTCTACGTCGAGGACAGCATGACGGCCGCGATGGCCGTCAAGCGCAGCCTCGACACCCAGGGCATCGCCGCCGACCACGTCATGACCGCCGAGGAGGCGCTGGAGCGGCTGACCGCCGGCGAGCAGTACCACCTGCTGATCACCGACCTGTTCCTGCCCGGGCGCATGTCGGGTACGGACCTGGTGCGCCGCGTGCGCCACGCGCTGCACCTGGCCCCCGAATCCCTGCCTATACTGATGATCACGGTGGGCGGCGGGAGCGACGCCGACTACGCCCAGCTGCTGAAGGGCGGGGCCAACGACTACGTGGTCAAGCCGCTGTCCGATGCGGTATTCATGGACAAGATCCGGGCCCTGCTCGCCACCCAGTCCTGAGGCCGGCCGCGGGGAACCCCGCGGTGATTTAGCACTCCAACTCGCAGAGTGCTAAAATATCGCCAGACATCGATTTTGGGGGATACATGACGTTGAACAACCCTGCCTTGATCACGACTTCCGGGCAGCTGCCGGCGCCCGTCGGCAACCTCGACAGTTACATCCAGGCCGTCAGCCGGCTGCCGGTGCTGAGCGCGGAAGAAGAACGCTCGCTGGCGGTGCGCCTGCGCGAGTTCAACGACCTCGATGCCGCCCGCACGCTCGTCATCCACAACCTGCGCTTCGTGGTGCAGGTGGCCCGCGGCTACAGCGGCTATGGCCTGCCCCTGGGCGACCTCATACAGGAGGGCAACATCGGCCTGATGAAGGCCGTCAAACGCTTCGACCCGGACATGAAGGTGCGCCTGGTGTCGTTCGCCGTGCACTGGATCCGCGCCGAGATGCACGAGTTCATCCTGCGCAACTGGCGCATCGTCAAGGTCGCCACCACCAAGGCCCAGCGCAAGCTGTTCTTCAACCTGCGCGGTGCAAAGAAGCGCCTGGGCTGGATGAACCGCGCGGAGGTGGAGACCGTGGCCCGGGACCTGGGCGTGAAACCCGAGGAGGTGATGGAGATGGAGGCGCGCCTGAGCCATCACGACACCGCCTTCGAGGCCCGCGCAGACGAGGATGACGACGCCCCGATGGCCCCGGCCTCGTACCTGGCGGCCGACGAGGATACCGACCCGGCCCGCCAGGTGGAGCGTGACGACTGGGACCGCCACAGCCGCAAACGCCTGACCCGCGCCCTGGGCGAGCTCGACGAGCGCAGCCGCGACATCCTCGCCAGCCGCTGGCTCGCCGAGGAAAAGGCCACCCTGCACGAGCTGGCGGACCGTTACAGCGTCTCCGCCGAGCGCATTCGCCAGATCGAGAACAACGCCATCCGCAAGCTGCGTAGCGCCTTTGCGGCCTGAGGCCGTTCGGCCACGCCGGCGCCATCGCCGACCCCGGAACGAAAAACGCCCCGCGATGCGGGGCGTTTTTTTTTCGTGATATGCGCCGCTTAGCCGGCGATGATCACGGAGAAGAAGCTAATCCAGGACCAGACGATCAGGGCGATCGTGAGCGTCAGCGGCAGACCATTGTAGAAACTGAACACGGCTATTCACCTCTGTTTCGTGCAGGAATACTGGGGCGCAATGCTACGCGATCACTCATCGCGCTTCAAGTCGCCCCCGTTGTCCGGGCGCGGACGCCGCGGGATCATGGGGTCGTCGTCGTCCATGAGGATGCGGTGGGCCGGGCCTTCCAGGTCCTCGAACTGCCCGCTCTTCACCGACCAGGCGAAGGCGACCACGGCGATGACCATCACCACCACGCCCAGCGGGATCAGCAGATAGAGTATCTCCACAGGCCCTCCTCAATCAGTGTCGGTTGCCGGTGCCGGCACGCGCTCGCGCCGGGCCATCTGTGGACCGAGGCGTAGCGCGTTGATCACCACCAGCAGCGAGCTCAGCGACATCCCGAGGGCCGCCAGCCAGGGCGTGAGCAGCCCGGTGGCGGCCACCGGCAGTGCCACGCCATTATACCCGAGGGCCCAGGCGAAGTTCTGGTGGATGATGCGCACGGTGGCGCGCGCCTTGGTCACCGCGGTGACCAGTGGGGAGAGTCGGCGCGAGTACAGCACCATGTCGGCACTGGCGTGGGCGAGCTGGGTGCCCTCGGCCATGGCCACCGAGACCTGCGCCTGGGAGAGCACCGGTGCGTCGTTCGCCCCATCGCCCACCATGGCGACGACGGCACCGCCCGCCTGCAACGCCCGCACGCGCTGGAGCTTGCCCTCGGGGGTGAGCGCGCCCTCGAATGCCTCGATCCCGAGGCGGCGGGCGATGGCGGCCACCGTCGCCGGGGCATCGCCGGAGTAGAGGTGCACGCGCAGGCCGCGCGCGGCCAGTGCCGCGACGGTCTCGGCGGCGTCCTCGCGCAGCCGGTCGGCCAGCAGGAACGCCGCCAGCAGGCGGCGCTCGCCGCCGAGCAGCACCAGGCTCGCCTCGGGGTGCGCGGCGCTCATCGCGTCCAGGCGGGCCTGTTCCCCGGCATCGAGGCCGGCGAATTCGGCGACGAAACGCGGCGAGCCGATGCGCAGGCGCGCGCCTTCCACCACGCCCTCGATCCCGTGGCCGGGCGAGGCCACGACGTCGAGGGCGCGCGCCACCGGCTTGGCGCCGCGGGCGAGCACTCGGGCCACGGGATGCTCCGAGTCGGTCTCGAGCGTGGCCGCGAGCCGCTGGCAGGTGTCCGCGTCCTGCCCGTCAAACACCTCTACGCCGACGAGGCTCAGGCGCCCCTCGGTAAGCGTGCCGGTCTTGTCGAAGACGATGTCCGTGGCGCGGGCCAGGGTCTCGAGTGCGTCCCCGCGCGTGGTCAGCAGGCCCTCGCGCATCAGGGCCCCGGTGGCGGCGGTGATGGCGACCGGGGTCGCGAGCGCCAGGGCACAGGGACAGGTGGCGACGAGCATCGCGACCACCACCCAGAAGGCGCGGTCGGCGTCGATCCACTGCCACCAGACCAGCCCGACGGCGGCGGTGAGCAGGAGCACGGCGGCGACGAACCAGCCGGTGCCCTGCTCGGCCAGCCGCGCGATACGCGGCCGCTCGGTCTGGGCGCGCTCCAGCAGGCGCTGGATGGCCGACAGCGTGGTCTGCTCGCCTACCCGCTCCACGCGCATGATGAGCGGGCTTTCCACATTGAGGGTACCGCCGGTCAGGGGATCACCGACGACCCGCGCACGCGGCAGGCTCTCGCCGGTGAGCATGGACTCGTCGATGCTGGAGCGCCCCTCGGCCACCACGCCGTCGGCCGGGACGGTCTCGCCCGGCCGGATGCGCACCAGGTCGCCCGGCGCGAGGTCGTGCACCGAAACCAGCTCGTCGCCGTCGGCGGACAGCCGGGTGGCCATGGGCGGCAGCAGCCGGTTGATCGCCTCGGTGGCCTGGCCGGCGCGCTGGCGGGCACCCATCTCCAGAAAGCGCCCGGCCAGCAGGAAAAACACGAACATGGTGACGGACTCGAAGTACACCTGGCCGCTGTGCGTGACGGTGGCCCACGTGCTCGCGAAGTAGGTACTGAGGATGGCGAGGCTCACGGGCACGTCCATGCCGAAGTGCCAGCGGCGCAGGTCGCGCCACGCCGAGACGAGGAACGTGCTGCCGGAGTAGAACACCACGGGGGTGGCCAGCACCAGGCTCACCCAGCGCATGAACTGCATCATGTCGGTCTGGGTCTCGTCGCCCTCGCCGATATAGAGCGCGACCGCGAGCATCATCACCTGCATCGCACCGATGCCGGCAACCGCCAGGCGTCGCAAGGCCACGCCCCGCTCGCGCTTGTAGATCTCCTCCTGGCGCCCCGGATCGAAGGGGTGGGCATAGTAGCCGATGGCCGCGATCGCCTCGAGGATCTGGCTCAGGTGGATGCGGCTGTCATCCCAGCGCAGCCGCGCCCGATGCGTGGAGTAGTTGATGCGAAAATCGATCACCCCGGGCAGGCTGCCCACGTGGCGCTCGTTGAGCCACACACAGGCGGCGCAGGTGATGCCCTCGAGGATCAGGGCCGCCTCGCGCAGGTTCTCGCCGGCTTCATGGACGAAACTGCGCTGGAGCTCGGGGTGGTCGTAGAGGCTGAGGTCGCGCAGCTCCGGCGGGACCAGGTCCTCGGCCGTCTGGGCGCGATCGGTGCGGTAGCGGTAATAGTCGGTCAGGCCGTTATCGACGATGGCCTGGGCCACCGCCTGGCAGCCGGTGCAGCACATGGGCCGCGACTCGCCTTCGATTTCGACCCGCAGCTCCACCCCGGGCGGGACCGGCTGGCCGCAGTGATAGCAGTCTGTACGCAAGGAGTCGGTCATGCCAGGCGGGTGGCGGGCCCACGCGCGTTGCCCGGGCCCGGCCCCGCCCGGCGTGTGTTACTCGCCGCCGGCGGCCGCAAGCGTCGTGGTGCCACGGCTTTCATGCAGGTCATCCCCGCGCTGGACCGTGATCACCACGCTCCATATTCCGGCGAGCGGGAGGCTGACCTCCTGCTCGTAGACGCCCGCACCCTGCTCGCGCAGCAGCACGCTGGCGTCCTGGCGCTCATCGGAGGGACGCAGGAACTCCACGCCCACCTCGGCACCCTCGATCGGCTGGCCGTCGCGGTCCCGCACCTCGACCCGGAACGTCGCCGGGCTGCCGGCCACCGGTTGCGTGGTCCAGCCGCGGTGGAGTTCCCAGCCCCGGGCGCGCTGCTCCTCGAGCTGCACCAGGTAGTCGTTGTACAGGGCTTCTTTCTTCTGGTAGTCGTGCGCGACGGTACCGGGGAAGAACGAGGTAACCACGCCGCCGCCGGCCTGCGGTTCGGGGAGCAGCAGGCTCGCCATCTTCTGGCTCATGCCCTTGTCGGAGAGTGTGATGATGGTGGCGTCCACCATCACCAGGCCGATGAAGAACAGCACCAGCGCCAGCGGCCCCCAGTGGAACCACTTGCCCTGCCGCTCCTCGTGGGTGCGCGCCTCCCAGGCCGCGGCGATGATGCCCAGGCCATAGGGGGTGATGACGTAGAGGGCGATATGAATCGCAAACACATCCGCGCCGGGCCAGGAAATGATCGACACCGGCACGTAGATACCGATGACGGCGAAGATCACGATGATGGCCACGTGCTTGCCGCTCAGGCGCGCGAACTTGTACAGCAGTACGAAGGCAACGAACGTCAACGCGACGCCGACACCGAGACTCACCAGCAGGTTGGAAAACATCTAGTTAACGCTCTGGATCAGGGGGTGTGGAAGCGTGCATCCACCGCTATCGGTGCCACGTCGTCACGCCCCACCGGGGTCAGGACGAACTGGAAGTCACGCTGCGAGGGGCCGGGACCCGCCGGGCGCGGCGCGATCACCTGCAACAGCAGACGGGCACTCTTCTCCGCCTCTACGGCAAGCACCTCGATGCGCCCGGTCTCGAGTTCCGCATCTGCAAGCCCTTCGACCGAGACAACCAGATCGAGTTCACTGGTCGTCTTGTTGTTGGCCTTGAGTTCGTAGGTGTTCCGAATGCGGCCATCGGACAGCTGCACGTAGAGCGGCTGGCGAATCTGGCTGACGCTGGCGTCGTACGGCGCCTGCGAGGCGACGTTCCAGACCAGGGTGCCGGACAGGATCGCGAGCACCAGGCCATAACCGATGGTCTTGAACTTCAACAGGCGCGTCTTCTTGCCCTCCAGCGCGTGCTCGGAGGTATAGCGGATGAGGCCGCGCGGCCACTCCATCTTGTCCATGATGTTGTCGCAGGCATCAATGCACAACGCACAGTGGATGCACTGGTACTGCATGCCATTGCGGATGTCGATGCCGGCCGGGCAGACCTGCACGCAGTAACCACAGTCGATACAGTCGCCCACGCCCTTGGCCTGGCGCTCCTCGCGCGTCTTCAGCCCCTTGCCGACCTTGGCGCGACCGGCCGTACCCTCGCCGCGCGTTTCGTCATAGGAGACGATCAGCGTGTCCTTGTCGAACATGGCCGCCTGGAAACGCGAGTAGGGGCACATGTACGTGCAGACCTGTTCGCGGGCGAGACCGGCCATGACGTAGGTCGTCGTCATGAGAAAGAAGGTGGCGCCGTAGGCGGCAAACGGTGCCTGCCCGGTAAGGAAGGCGACCGCGAGTTCCGGCGCGTTCCCCCAGTACATGGTGAAACTGAACCCGGTAACGAAGGCGACCGCCAGCCACAGCAGATGCGTGCCGCCGAGTTTGGCGATCTTCTCTCCGTTCCACGGCTGTTTCGCTAGGCGTATGCGCGCCGGGCGCTCGCCCTGTACCAGCTTCTCGATAGCGATAAAGACGTCGGTCCAGAGGGTCTGGAAACAGAAATAGCCGCAGAATACGCGGCCGGCGATGCCCGTCACGAAAAACAGCAGAAAGGCCGCGATGGCGAGCAGCCATGCGAGCCAGAAGATGTCCTGCGGGTGAACAATGAGATCGAAGAGGTAGAAGCGTCGGCCCGGGAGATCCCAGAGCACTGCCTGATCCGGCCCGACGGGACGCTCCCAGCGCAGCCAGGGAAGGAGGAAATACACGCCATAAGCGAGGGCAAGAATGCCCCACTTGAGTCGCCGGAAACGCCCCTTGACCGAACGCGGGTAGATGGGGATACGTTTGGCGTAAAGCTCGACCTGTTCTTCTGAACTCATCGCCTCGACCAGTTGAGCGGCGGAACGCCGGGGGGGGGGGATGGTGGCGCCCAACGGGGCGCCACCGAGACTTCTGCTACTTACTCGCCGCCAGACAGGCTGTACACGTAGGCGGTGAGCAGCTTGATCTCGCCGTCGGACAGGCGCCCTTCCCAGGCCGGCATGTGGCGGGAGATGCCGTTGGCGATCACGTTGCGCACGGCCGCGTGCTTGGCCTCGTAGCCCTCGGCACCCGGCACGTTAGCCACCGTCCAGATGGAATCGGTGAGGTTGGCCGAACCGACGGATTCGAGACCGGTACCGGCCGCGGTGTGACAGTAGTAACAACCGCCTTCCTCGCCCTGGAAGATCTTCTGGCCCATGGCCACCTGCTCGGCATCGCCTTCGTGACCGGACAGGCTCAGGGTATAGGCCGCCACGGCGTCCAGCTGCTGCTCGTCGAAGGTCGCGGCGAACGCCGGCATGAAGCCCATGCGGCCGTGACGCAAGGTTTCCTCGATCTTCGCGGTGCTGCCACCCCACAGCCAGGCGTCGTCGACCAGGTTCGGGAACAGGCCGATGACACCCGTGCCGCCGGCACCGTGACAGGCCGCGCAGTTGTCACCAAACAGCCCCTTGGCGTAGGAGCGCATGAACGCGGACTTGTCCGGATCGGACAGGATTTCGTCATAGGACGCACCGATGATCAGGTCCAGGTATTCACGCTGCTTGACCGCGCCGTCCGAGAACTCCATGTCATAGGCGAGCTTGGCACGAGTGTTCCAGTGCGTGGTCACCGTTTCGCCGGCGTCATTCGTAAACGTGATGTTGTTACCGAACCCCTTGGTGAACGAGGTACCCACCGGCCAGGTCGGATAGATGAGCCAGTACACGATCGCGAAAACAAAGGTCGCGTAGAAGGCCCATACCCACCAGCGGGGCAACGGGTTGTTATATTCCTGCAGATCACCGTCCCAGGCATGACCTGTCGTCTGCACGGCACCGGTTTGCTTATCAGTCGCGTTGCTCATGATTGCTTTCCGCCTTCTTGTCTACGTCGGCACCTTCCTCATCTTGCAGAGGAATGTACTTGTAACTTTCGAGTCGCTTCGAACGTCGCTTGCTGGCATACACGTAGAGGAGAATCCCCACGTACGTGGTGAAGAAAATCACCAGCGCGACGATCTTGCTGTTACCCATCTGGGTGATCCAGTTCCACAGATCCTGCAACGTGTTCACCCCTTCAAATCAGGGCCGCCACGCAGGCGGCCCGGTTCGCGATCAACGGAACTGGACGAAATAGTCCTCGTCGTACCGGCTGAAGTCGACCATCGTACCCAAGACCTGCAGGTAGGCGACGAGCGCCTCCATCTCGGTCACACGACCGGGAATACCGTCGTAGTTGCCCGCCTGGGCCTGGGCCAGCAGATTGGCCTCGGCGTTGTTGATGTCCAGCAGCCTGGCGACATCTTCACCGAACTTCTCGACGTTGGCCTGGTACTCGTCATCCGTCAGGGAGTACGGCACGCCGACAGCCTTCAGCGCACGCATGCGGTTGGCGATGTCGGAGTAGGCCAGGTCGTTCTCCAGCAGCCATGGATAGTTAGGCATGATGGACTCCGGGACCACCGAACGGGGCGCGACCAGATGCTGGACGTGCCACTCGTTAGAGTACTTGCCACCCACGCGAGCCAGATCCGGACCGGTGCGCTTGGAGCCCCACTGGAACGGGTGGTCGTACTGCGACTCGGCCGCCAGGGAGTAGTGACCGTAGCGAAGATCCTCGTCGCGGAACGGGCGGACCATCTGCGAATGACAGGTGTAGCAGCCCTCGCGGACGTAGATGTCGCGACCGCGCTGCTCGAGGGGCGTGTACGGACGCACGCCCTCGACCTTCTCGATGGTCTCGTCGATGTAGAACAGCGGAACGATCTCGACCAGACCGCCGATGCTGATCGCGAGCATGGTCAGAACCAGGAGCAGACCCGCGTTCGTTTCGATACTTTCGTGCTTCATCATGGTCTTACAACTCCCGAATTAAGCGTTGGCCATCTTGGCGGCGATCTTGGCTTCGATCGCGGCCTGCTCGCGCTTGGCAGCGCGCACGGTCATGTAGAAGTTGTACGCCATGATCACGGCACCGGTGAGGAAGAACATGCCACCGATGGCGCGCACCACGTACGGGCCGTGCAGGAAGGTCACGGATTCGACGAAGGTGTAAGCCAGGTTGCCGTACTCATCGAAGGCGCGCAGCATCAGGCCCTGACCGATACCGGCGACCCACATCGAGGTGATGTAGAGCACGATGCCGATGGTGGCCAGGAAGAAGTGCACGTAGATCAGCTTGACGCTGTAGATCTTGGTATCCCAGAGGCGCGGCACCATGTGGTAGAACGAGCCGATGGACACCATCGCCACCCAGCCCAGCGCGCCGGAGTGTACGTGGCCCACGGTCCAGTCGGTGTAGTGCGACAGCGCGTTGACGCTCTTGAGCGACATCATCGGACCTTCGAAGGTCGACATGCCATAGAACGACAGCGAGGTGATCAGGAACAGCATGATCGGGTCGGAGCGCAGTTTGTCCCAGGCGCCCGACAGGGTCATGATGCCGTTGATCATGCCACCCCAGGACGGCAGCAGCAGCAGGATGGAGAAGGTCGCGGCCAGCGACGAGGTCCAGTCCGGCAGTGCGGTCCAGTGCAGGTGATGCGCGCCCACCCACATGTACAGGAAGATCAGCGCCCAGAAGTGGATGATCGACAGGCGATAGGAGTACACCGGGCGACCGGCCTGCTTGGGCACGAAGTAGTACATCATGCCGAGGAAGGCCGCCGTCAGGAAGAAGCCCACCGCGTTATGACCGTACCACCACTGGGTCATGGCATCCTGCACACCCGAGAACAGGCTGTAGGATTCCAGGCTGAACAGGGAGACCGGCACCGCCAGGTTGTTGAAGATGTGCAGCAGCGCGGTGGCCAGGATGAAGGCCAGGTAGAACCAGTTCGCCACATAGATATGCGGCTGGGAACGGCGGCGCAGCGTCTGGACGAAGACCCAGAAGTAGACCACCCAGGTCACGGCGATCAGGAGGTCGATCGGCCAGATGAACTCGGCGTATTCGCGACCCTGCGAGTAACCGGCCATGTAACCGACCACGCCGAGCACCAGGGAGAGGTTCCAGCCCCAGAAGGTGAAGCCGGCGAGCGCGTCGCTGTAGAGACGGGCCTGACAGGTACGTTGCACCACGTAATAAGATGTGGCGAACAGGGCGTTACCGCCGAAGCCGAAGATCACGAGCGTGGTGTGCACCGGACGCAGGCGCCCGAAGGTGATCTCCGCGATGTCGAAATTCAGGAACGGCCAGGCCAGCTCGCTGGCAATGTAAACCCCCGCCCCCATGCCCAGTACGGCCCAAACAACGGCCATAATGGCGAATTTCTTGATGATTTCGTAGTTATATTGGTCTGTCGATGTTACTGCCGAGTGCGCCATCGTGTGCCCCTTAAAGCCTGGTGATACGTCCAAAAGGCAAAAATTTAGCCTGCGAAGCATACAGAAAAATTTGCAAATGGCAAATCAAGGCCTAGCAGGACAGTAGGTTATAGGATGCCCGCAAGCATCCTACAACCCCGGCGTGACAGCGTTATTGAGGCAGATCAGATTTGGGCGATACGATCGCTCAGAACGGGGAGAAAGCGGTCGATGATCAGGAAGGCGAACAGGACCATGAGGTAGACGATTGAAAACACGAAAGTTTTGATCGCATCGCGGGGGTCGCGGGAGCGAAGCATGCGCACGGCATGGTGGACGAACACGCCGCCCAGCAACAGGGCACCCACCAGGTAGAGCACCCCGTTCTCGCCCATCAGGTAGGGCAGCAGGGTCACCAGCACCAGGAGGATGGTGTAGAACAGCACGTGCCAGCGGGTGAACTCGTCACCGTGAGTCACGGGCAGCATCGGGATCCCGACCTTGGCGTAGTCCTCCTTGCGGTAGATGGCGAGCGCCCAAAAGTGGGGCGGCGTCCACGTGAAGATGATGAGAAACAACACCAGCGCGTAGGCGTCGACCTGGCCGGTGACCGCCGTCCAGCCCAGGAGGGGCGGGGTGGCGCCGGCGGCGCCGCCAATGACGATGTTCTGCGGGGTCGCCCGCTTGAGGAACATGGTGTAGATGAAGGCATAGCCGACCAGCGACAGGAAGGTCAGCACGGCGGTGATGGTGTTGACCTGCAGCACCAGGATGGCCATGCCGATGGCGCCAATGGCACCGGCGAAGGTCAGGCAGCGACGCACATCGAGGTGCCCCGTCGGCAGGGGCCGGCGCTGGGTGCGACGCATGACGCCGTCGACGTGTCGATCGACCACGTGGTTGATGGCGGCGGCGGAACCGGCCACCAGGCCGATCCCCAGCGTGCCGAACACCAGCGCGTTCCAGGGCATGGCCTCCGGCGAGGCCAGAAACATCCCCACCCAGGCGGTGAACAGCATCAGGGCCACGACCTTGGGCTTGCACAGTTCGAGGTAGTCACGCCAGTGGGCCCATGGGCCGGTATTCAGATGGAGTGCGCGAATCAGTGACGACATGGTTCTAACCTCGCTGTTCGTAGGACGAAGCCCCCGCCCGCAGGATGGCGGCGAGCAGCGTGAGGAGGGCCAGCAGCAAGACGGCCGCAATCGCGTTGTGGGCGACGGCCACCGGCAGGGGGAGCTGGAAGACGATGTTGGAGATGCCGAGCAGCACCTGTGCACCCAGCGCCACCAGCACGGCCAGGGCCACCCCGCCGAGGCCGTGGTCACGGCGTCCGAGCAGCAGTACCAGTGCCAGCAGTCCGAGATAGGCGGCGGTGACCAGGGCGCCCAGGCGGTGCGAGAAGTGAATGGCGGTGCGCGCAGGATGATCCAGCACGCCGAACTCGTAGTTCACGCCGAGCCCGCGCCACAGCACGAAACCGTCACGAAAATCCATGTCGGGCCACCAGCGTGCCTGGCATTGGGGGAAATCGGGGCAGGCCAGGGCGGCGTAGTTGGAGCTGGTCCAGCCGCCGAGCGCGATCTGCCCCGCCAGGATGACGACGCCGATGGTGGCCCAGGGCAGAAAGCGCCGCGCGCCCGGTCGGGCGAGCAACGGGGTGGGTCGCCCCCCGACCGCCAGCCACCACAACAGCGACAGCGTGGCGAAGCCGCCCAGCAGGTGCCCCATCACCACCACCGGCTTCAGCTGCAGGGTGACGGTCCACATGCCCAGCAGGGCCTGGAAGATCACCAGCCCGACCAGCAGCAGCGGCAGCAGTACCGGCTGGCTCGGGTGCCGGCGGTTGACGAGCGCCAGCACCGCCAGCCCCAGGATCAGCAGGCCGAGGGTTCCGGCGAAGTAGCGATGCACCATCTCCTTCCACGCCTTGGGCGCCTCCACCGGGCGCTCGGGGAACGCGGCGTTGGCACGCGCCACCTCGTGGTCGGCTTGGGGCACCCCCAGGTGCCCGTAGCAGCCGGGCCAGTCGGGACAGCCCAGGCCGGCATCGGATAGACGCGTATAGGCACCGAGAATCACCACCACCATCGCGAAGAAGGTGGCGAACAGCGCGAGACGACGAAACCAGCGATGCAGATTGTCGTTAGCCAACTTTGGACACCTTCAGCAGACGTTTGAGGTCCTTCATGAGGCCCTTGGCGGTGGCGCTGTCGTCGTAGCCGAGCACCAGGTTGCCCATGGGGTCGACGAGATAGAGCTGCTGCGTCGGCAGCGCGGCGAACCCGGCGGGGTTCGCCCCTAGACGCGCCACCGTCATCCCCGGGTGCTCGCGGATGAGTCGCTCGCCGGGGTGCGCGGCCGGCGAGGCCTCGAGGTAGACGCGATGGATGCGCGGCGCGTCGCGACCCAGCGCCAGGCGCGTCTGCCGCGCTTTGAACAGGGCGGCCTCGCATTCGAGGTCGCAGGACTGGCCGGCGTAGAACACCAGGGTCCAGTGGCCCTCCCAGTAATCGGCCGGCAGGACCTTCCCGCCTTCGGCAATGGCCTCCAGGCCATCGACCGTGACCAGGGGCTCGATGAGCCGCCCATTGTTCGTGTGGGTCGGCGGCGCCCACTTGAGCACCATCATCAGCACGTACGCCAGCAGCAACGGGCCCACGAAAGCCGCGAGCACGCCGAGCAACAGCCAGCGCGACCGGTGCAGCGAGGACATTTCCGTGCCGTTGTTCAATGCCTGTTCACTCATGTGCACTCCTACGCTTGAGATTCACGACCAGGTAGATCATCAGCAGGGCAACGGCGAGCCCAAACCACTGCACCGCGTAAGCGATGTGCTTGGCAGGCGTCATCGGCACCACCTCCCAGTCCCGGATATACCCGGCAGGAGCATCGGCCGAGAGCCGAACGGTCAGCGCCAGCAACGGCTCACCGAGTCGCTGCCCGAAGGTCTCGAAGTCCAGGTGCTGCACGATGCGCGGCCAGCCGCTCGCCGGGTCATCAACGGCCCCCAGGCTGTAGGCCTCGCCGAGCGGCGCATAGAGCCATCCCTCCACGACCTCCGGCGGCGCCGCGATGCGAATATCGGGCAGTTCGGCGCGCACCCGGCCCATCGGCACCCAGCCACGGTTCACCAGCAGCACGCGACCATCGGTGAGTCGGAACGGCGTGAGCACCTCGAAGCCCGCCTGACGTTCGCGCACGCGGTTGTCGAGCAGGAACTGGCGGTCAGCGAGATAGTGACCGACGAGACGGACCTTGCGATAACGCAGCTCGTCGATGGGTAGCGCGGACAGAGATCCCGCGCCGAGGGCCGTCGCTTCCCGGCGCGCCTCGAAGCGCTCGATGAGGTCACGCTTTTCCTCGGCGCGGCCAAGCTGCCACATACCCAGGGAGATGAAGAGCGTCAGCAGCAGGATCACGGCAACACTCGGCAGCAGGTCAGGGGAAAATCGAAACGCCCCCAGGTGCATATCACGGGCGTCGGCCATCGCGGGGCACGCACTGCGTTATACTTCTGCCTGCAACACATCCGGAGCATTCCATGATCATCAAAATCGCGATTTTGCTTTTGTTTGCAGTCATTCTCGGCAGTCTCGGTTCCGCGTTGTTCTATCTGATTCGGGATCAGGGTGACTCCAAACGCACCGCCCGGGCCCTGACCGTACGCATCGCGGTCTCGATTGCCGCATTCCTGCTCCTGTTACTGGGCTACTGGACAGGGCTGATCGAGCCGCACGGCGTCCTGCCGCCTCCCCGCTAACCCCCGATGACACCCGGGGCAGGCTTCCGCCCCGGGTCCCTCGGCTCAGAGCCAGTAGACGAAAATGAACAGGCCGAGCCACACCACGTCGACGAAGTGCCAGTACCAGGCGGCCGCCTCGAAGGCGAAGTGGTTCTTGGACGTAAAGTGGCCCTTGAGCACCCGGATCAGCATGATCGCGAGCATGATGGCGCCGATGGTCACGTGCAGCCCATGGAACCCCGTGAGCATGAAGAAGGTCGAGCCGTAAATGCCCGAACTCAGCTTGAGGTTGAGGTCGCTGTAGGCATGGCCGTATTCGTAGGCCTGGAAACCGAGGAAGATCACGCCCAGCAGCACGGTCACCAGCAGCCCCAGGGCCAACTGGCCCCGCTTGTCTTCCTTCAGGGCATGATGCGCCCAGGTCAGGGTGGCACCGGAGGTGAGCAGGATCGCGGTGTTCAGCGCGGGAATCCCCCAGGCGCCCATGATCTCGAACTCTCCACCCACCTCGCCCGGACCGGCAGTGGGCCAGGCCGCCTCGAAGTTGGGCCACAGCACCGAGTTGGTCATCGCACCGTCACCCTCGCCGCCCAGCCACGGCACCGAGTACTGGCGCGCGTAGAACAGGGCCCCGAAGAAGGCGGCGAAGAACATCACCTCGGAGAAGATGAACCAGAACATGCCCCAGCGGAAGCTGAGATCCACCTGTGCGTTGTAGATGCCGGACTGGCTTTCGCGCACCACCGTGCCAAACCAGCCGAACATCATCACCAGCGTGATCACGACGCCAGCCAGCATCAGCAGCTGCCCGAACTCCGCGCCGTTCAGCCAGGACGCAAAGCCCACCAGCAAGGTCGTGAGACCGACCGAGCCGACCAGCGGCCAGTGGCTGCCATGCGGGATGTAATACTGCCCTTCTGCATGAGCCATGGTAAAACCCCCTTTGGTTGTTATCCCATCCGTTGCGCGGGCATCGCCGGTTTATTGCAAGGCGACCTTCTGACCCGCATCGAAAAACGTGTACGAAAGGGTGATGGTGGTGACATGGGCCGGCAGCTTCGGATTGATCACGAAGCTGACCGGCATGTCACGCCCCTCCCCCGCCTGAAACAGTTGCTGGGTGAAACAGAAGCACTCTGTCTTGCTGAAGTAACGGGATGCGACGTTGGGTGCGACGCTGGGTATCGCCTGCCCCGTGACGTCACGATCGGTCAGGTTGCGGGCATGGAAGTTCACCGTATACACCTTGCCCGGGTGCACCTTCATCTTCGCCACCTCGGGCAGGAACTCCCAGTTGAGCTCCTGGTTCAGGCTAGTCATGAACTCGACGACGATCTCCCGATCGGGATCGAACTCATAACGGGCGACCACTGACTCATCGACGACCCCCGTCTTGCCGTTCAGCCCGGTGATCTCGCAAAAGACGTTGTACAGCGGCACCAGTGCGAAACCGAAGCCAAACATGGCGATCACGAATACGCCAAGCTTGAATGGTGTCCGGTATGTTGCGCCACGTGCTGCCATGAGACGCCCTCAGCGACTACCCATCAGGAAGAAGAAGCCCACGTAAAACCCGATCGCCACCAGCGCGAGCACAGCCAGCGTGATGCGTATACGTAGTCGTCTGTCTGCATCGTGCATGCTGTTTCTCCGGTCGGGGGCGGCCGAAGCCGCCTCGTTTGCGGCGGTCACTTGACCTCCGGCGCCGTGGTGAAGCTGTGATAGGGCGGCGGCGAGGACAGGGTCCATTCCAGCCCATGCGCACCTTCCCACACCTGATCGCTCGCCTTTTCACCGCCGCGAATCGTCTGGAACACGAGATAGGCGAACAACAGCTGGGCGAAACCGAAGCCGAACGCCCCGATGGTCGCGATTGCGTTGAAGTCGGCAAACTGCAGCGCGTAGTCCGGAATACGCCGCGGCATGCCGGCCAGCCCCACGAAGTGCATCGGGAAGAAGGTCAGGTTGACGAAGATGGTCGAGAGCCAGAAGTGCCACTTGCCGAGCGTCTCGTTGTACATGTGTCCGGTCCACTTCGGCAGCCAGTAGTACACGGCGGCGATGATCGAGAACACTGCACCCGGCACCAGCACGTAGTGGAAGTGCGCCACCACGAAGTAGGTGTCGTGGTACTGGAAATCCACCGGCGCAATGGCGAGCATCAGCCCAGAGAACCCGCCAATGGTGAACATGATCACGAAGCCGAGCGCGAACAGCATGGGCGTCTCGAAGGTCATCGACCCCTTCCACATGGTGGCCACCCAGTTGAACACCTTCACCCCGGTGGGTACCGCGATCATCATGGTCGTGAGCATGAAGAACAGCTCGCCCGCCAGCGGCATGCCGACGGTGAACATGTGATGCGCCCACACGATGAAGGACAGGAACGCGATGCTGGCCGTGGCATAGACCATCGAGGCATAGCCGAACAGCGGCTTGCGCGCGAAGGTCGGGATGATGCTCGAGGCAATACCGAAGGCCGGCAGGATCAGGATGTACACCTCGGGGTGCCCAAAGAACCAGAAGATATGCTGGAACATCACCGGATCACCGCCGCCCGCGGCATTGAAGAAGCTGGTGCCGAAATACTTGTCGGTGAGCAGCATGGTGACCGCACCCGCCAGCACCGGCATGGTGGCGATGAGCAGGTAGGCGGTGATCAGCCAGGTCCACACGAACAAGGGCATCTTCATCAGGTTCATGCCCGGGGCCCGCATGTTGAGGATGGTCGCGATCACGTTGATGGAGCCCATGATCGACGAGATCCCCATCAGGTGGATGGCGAAGATGACGAACGGGAACGCATCACCTGTCTGCAGCATCAGCGGCGGATACATGGTCCAGCCGCCCGCCGGGCCACCGCCATCCATAAAGAGCGTCGACAGCAGCATGGTGAAGGCGAACGGCAGAATCCAGAAGCTCCAGTTGTTCATGCGTGGCAGGGCCATGTCGGTGGCTCCGACCATCATCGGAATGAGCCAGTTGGCCAGCCCGGTGAAAGCCGGCATGACCACACCGAAGATCATTACCAGCGCATGCATGGTGGTCATTGAATTGAAGAACTGGGGCTCCACCATCTGCAGACCGGGCTCGAAGAGCTCGGCGCGAATGACCAGCGCCATCGCCCCGCCGACGAAGAACATCAGCAACGCGAACAGCAGGTACAGGGTCCCGATATCCTTATGGTTGGTGGTGAACAGCCAGCGCTTGATGCCGCTCGGGTGTTCGTCGTGATGTGTCTCGGAAATCACAGCACTCATGATCAGATTCCTCCCGTCGCGCTCAGCGCGCCGCCTTGATATCGGTGGGTTGGATCACGTCGCCGGTATCGTTACCGAAGGCGTTCCGCTGGTAGGTGAGTACCGCCGCCAGGTCGACGTCGCCAAGCTGCGGCCCGTAGGCGGCCATCGCAGTCCCCTGCACCCCGTTCATAACCAGGTCGATATGGCCCTGGATGCTGCCGGTTGCCACGGCACTGCCCTTGATCGCCGGGAACACACTACCCATACCTTCACCATTGGCCTGGTGACAGGCGGCGCAGTTGGTGTTGTAGATCTTCTCGCCGCGGGCCATCAGGTCGCTCTTGCCCCACTCCTGGTCGGAGGCGAGCATCTCGGCCTCGCGCGCCGCCTTCTGCTCGGCCACCCAGTCGAGGTACTTGGGCTCTTCCATCGCCACGACCACGATCGGCATGAAGCCATGATCCTTGCCGCAAAGCTCGGCGCATTGACCGCGGTACACCCCGGGCTCGTCGATGCGCGTCCAGAGCTCGTTGACGAAGCCCGGGATGGCGTCCTTCTTCATGGCGAGATCCGGCACCCAGAAGGCGTGGATCACGTCGTTGGCGGTCACCAAAAAGCGGATCTTCTTGTTAACGGGCACCACGATCGGGTTGTCGACGTCGAGCAGGTAGTGTTCACCCTTCTCGGCACGGTTCTCGATCGCGGCGCGCGACGTGGCGAGATTGCTGAAGAAGCCGATGCCCTCGTCCATGTAGTCGTAGTGCCACTTCCACTGATAGCCGGTGACCTTGATGGTCATGTCGGCATTACTCGTGTCCTCCATGGCGATCAGCGTCTTGGTGGCAGGAATCGCCATGCCCACGAGAATCAGGAACGGCACGAGGGTCCACAGGACCTCGACCGTGGTGCTCTCGTGGAACTGGGCGGCCTGGTGGCCTTTCGACTTGCGGTGCTTGACGATGCTGTAGAACATCGCCCCGAACACGACGATACCGATCACGACGCAGATCCAGAAAATCAGCATGTGCAGGTCATAGACGGTACGACTGATCTCCGTCACGCCCTGCGGCATGTTGACTTCCCAGGCCGCGACGGCCCCTCCGGCCGACACGGCCAGCGCGGCCCCAGACAACGCCGCCACTGCCGGTTTCAAATGCGCATTGCTCATGCGTCCCTCCTAAGTGGTGGTGGGATGGCACTGTCGCGCCACCCGGTTTCCCCGAATCCTCATGCGATTCGCTTGTTGTTATGTCGTTGTTATTGTTTTGTAGGGCGCGCCCGCAACGCGGGCACCCCGGGCCCTGCCCGAACTCGCTCAGCAACCGGCCCGCCATGCCGCGGCTGCGCGACATGGCGAATACGGGACGAGACATCGGTGTCGTCGCAGCATCAGAGACAGTGACGACACACACCACCCGCAGGTGCGGGTGATGGCAAGACATGGGGCAAGCACGCAGACGGGGCGTCGAACGGCAAAGAATCGAGACGGGGAAGCCGGCAAGGCGTGGCCGGCAAAAACGGAAGACAGGTACCGAAGGCTTTCCAACAACAGCACCCCGAGCCGGCTCGATGACCGGCACCTCTGGGCCTGGTTGTTTTGATGGTTCGCTGCCATGCGCCTCCGGGTCCCCTCCTGTCTCTTATACACATCTCCGAGCCCACGAGACCGTACTAGATCTCGTATGCCGTCTTCTGCTTGAAAA
>OMKS01000712.1_pt1 | contig 30608 bp, 27 predicted proteins | sample 1674721 | NCBI WGS metagenome assembly OMKS01 (sample SAMN06264996, study PRJEB25208) | sediment metagenome | isolation source: hot spring sediment | place: USA: California | collected 2014-09-02 | reverse complement strand
ATTCCCGCCTGCAGCGCCGCCAGGATGGACGACGACGCGACCCGCTTCGTCTCGTGGAGGTGGCACAGATGGGCTTCCGGGTTCGGCATGGCATCGAGGATCATGGAGAAATACCGGTACACGTCGGCGGCGTTGGCCGAACCGTCGTGATCGGCGTGCTCGATGTCGTGGGCGCCGATCTCGAACCAGCGCTTGGTGAACTCCACGGCATCCTCAAGTTTTGTGGCGCCGCTGATGGGGCTTCCCCAGATCGTGCTGACGGTGCCGACCATCTTCATCCCCGCGTCACGGGCCTTCTTGATGCACCGTTCCGCTTCCCGCCAGTACTCGGTCAAGGTGGTCCCGGAATTGGCGAAATGGTGTTCCGGATCGGTGGAAACCATCATGAGGATCCGGTCGGGACCGTATCCTTCCTTCCGCCACTCAATGGCCAGATCCACCGACGGCTCCCGGATCGTGACGGCCGTCAGACACACGTCCTTGTCCAGGTCGATTCCCTTACGGGAGGCCCGCTTACGGAACTCGTCGTTCCGCATCGCCTTCATGACTTCCGCGCCGTCGACGAACTGCGGGGTCGTCCCGTGGGCCATGTTGGTCACCTCGAGCTCCCGGCAGCCCGCCAGAATAATCTCCTGGCCGTAAAAAATCTTGGCCCGGGTGGAAATGAACTTCTCTTCATGCTGGAAACCATCACGGATGGTAATGTCCCCGATGCTCACCTTCTTCGGCATCCGGGGGAATATCTTCCAGTAATCATATTCTGTTGCCATACTTATACTTACCTCCTGCTGCTTTCTCCTTTATTCACTCTCTCTCATTTGCCCTTAAATACAGGTTTTCGCTTCTCCGCGAATGCGGCAAGCGCTTCCAACCTGTCTTCGGTAGGAATTGTTACTTCATATGCTTTTGATTCCAGCGGCAGCGCAACGCCGAGGCTTGCTTCAGAGCCGTAATTCAATACGAACTTCGCCTGGGCAACGCCGATGGGACCGTTCTTTGCAATCTCCCGAGCCATTTCGAGAGCGGCATCCATCAATTGATCAGGCTCGACCACTCTGCTGACAAGGCCGATTTCCAGTGCCGTCTGAGCATTGAATCTCCGGGCTGTGTAAATCAGCTCTTTTGCCTTTGCAACACCCACTATGCGGGGAAGTCTCTGCGTTCCGCCGGCTCCGGGGATAATCGCCAGACTTGTTTCCGTAAGACCCATCAACACATTGGATGAGGCAATGCGGATGTCGCATGCAAGGGCCAATTCCGTTCCACCGCCGAAGGCAAATCCGTTAATCGCCGCAATAACAGGCACGCGAACCTGTTCCACCGCCGTAAAGGCATTCCGAATCGTAAAAATGAATCGTCGTACCTGATCCTGCGTCAGAGATCTTCTCTCCTTCAGGTCGGCCCCGGTCGAGAACGACCACTTCTTGGGATCATCCCCTCGTTTGGATCCTGTGATGATGATACATCTCAGATCCATATCGAAATTACATTCTCTGATGGCATCAGCCAACTCGGCCAGAAGGTCAAAGTTGAAGCAGTTCATCGCATCAGGTCTGTTCAGCGTGAGAATCAAAATGCCATCATCGGTTCTTTCCTGCAAAAGTATATCTGACATGGTTTCTACTCCTCCTCTTAAGAGCTTACCGGGTTATACCTTCAGATCGCCCCAATCAGACCCCTGAACAGGAACACGGAGTGAAATCTCAAACGCCCTGGCGATCTTCTCACGGGCCTCGCTGAATGCGACGACGCCGTCATGGAAGTTGAGCGCTCCGGTATAGAAGGGATGGCCTTCCGAATCGTAGCGGTCTCTCATCATCTGACGGAATTTTGCCATATCGTCTTCATCCACTTTTGCGCCTTTCGCTTCAATGTTCTTCCGGCGGACGGTTTCAACGATAAACCCGGCAGTCTCACCGGACATAACGGTCGTCCGTCCTCTCATATTAGTGAAGGCAAATTTTGGTTTGAATGCTCTTCCGCACATACCGTAGTTCGCAGCGCCGTGATCCGGTCCGATAACGTAGGTAACCTTCGGTGAATTCAAGCATGTACAGGCACGAACCATATCGGAACCGTATTTTCCGATACCTCCCCACTCTTCAGCCCGCCCGACCATATAACCTGGTGAACCCTGCAGGAAGAGAACGGGCAGTTTGGAGTTACCACAGCGGATCATCCATTCCGTTGCTTTCCGTGCAGCGTCGATATAGATAACACCACTGGCATTCGACGCCACGACGCCCACCGGAATACCTTTCATCCACATTTTTCCGCATACGACGGAATCACCGCGGCCGGGACCGTAGGTCGGCTTGTACTCATGGAAATAACTGTCGTCTGCAAGGCACTTGATGGTGTCTTTGATATTGATGTACTTGTACGTATCAATCGGCGAAACCCGCATCATTTCCTTGTAATCGAATTTCGGCTCTCGATTTTCTCTTCGATCCGTATAGAGACTCTGAGAAGGCTCGAATTCTATAATGTCTCTCAACTTCTGGATACCTTCGGACTGGGTTCTGACGAAGTGATCGCAACCGCCGGAATGCTGGGTGTGAACATAAGCGCCACCGAGGTCTTCCATGGAGACGGTCTCACCGATGGCCGACTTGACCATGGGAGGGCCGGCCAGGAAGGCATACGCCATCTTCTCGATCATGATTGATTCCGTTGCCAGATAAACAATATAGGCGCCACCCGCTGTATTTCCACCGGTGGAAAGGGTGTACTGTTTGATGCCTTTTGCCGACATGCGGCACATGTTGTAGAACATGGTTCCGAAATGACCGTCATCGGCGAAGCAGCCCACTTGCAACGGCAGATTAATTCCACCTGAATCGGCAATGTAAACACAGGGAAGGGCGCAATTCTCGGCGATTGCCTGGGCACGCATGTGCTTCTTCAATGTAATGGGGAAATATGTTCCCGCGGCATAGCGATTCTCATTGGCAAAAATCATGACGTCTTTTCCGTGGATGACACCGACACCGGTAACCATACCGCCACCGGGAATATGGTCGCGCTTCTCGGACTCGTAAATTTCTCCACCGTAAAGGCGGATTTTGCCGATATTGTAACCGACATCCAGACCGAGCTCATAGAACTCCGTACCGGGATCAATGAGATCTGTGATCAGTTCACGCACCGACCGTTTGTTCTGTTTCGTAAGACGATCAAGCTGTTTCTGACCGCCCACATTGTAGGCTTCATCGCGGTGCTTAAGCAGGATTTCATCCTGTTCGGTCCAATACTGTAAATTGGCCTCTCGTTCCGCCTCAAGCCTTTCAGCCCTTGTCATTTTCTTTTTCTCTGCCATTCATACTCCTCCTTTTCCTCTCTAAAATAAGCAGGTTACTTTACACAAGCAAACACACCTATATTTAACAATGACCGCAAGATCAAATGCACTTACCACCATAACTACAAAAAATCAAGACAAAACAAATCGTGTGTGCAATTTTGGTTTTTTGACAGGTTGATCCATTCGTGTTAGAAAGACATGCAATTAATATCTCAATTACCCATATTGCACAAGGAAAGAAATATGAAAAAAACGGGTGAATGGAAAGTTGAATCACTCATCGATATCATTGATCGACTGCGGGCTCCCGATGGATGCATGTGGGACAGGCAGCAGACGGTTCAGACGGTATCCCGATATCTCATTGACGAAGCCTACGAAGTCCTTGAAGCAATCGGAGAGGGAACTGCCGATGACCTGAAGGAAGAGTTGGGCGATCTCCTCTTCCAGATCATCTTCATGGTAAAAATATCGGAAGAGGAAGGTCTGTTTGACCTGTCCGATGTCATAGAGTGTATATCGGAAAAGATGATCCGTCGACATCCTCACGTATTCGGCGACACCGCGGTCAGTTCCGTTGAAGAAATCAAGAGCAACTGGGAAACCATAAAAAAACAGCTTGAGGGGAAGGAAGACCGCAATGCCTTTCTTTTAAGCGGCATCCCGATTTCTCTCCCGTCGCTGACCCTCGCACGAAAAATAACAGAAAAAGCTTCCCGAATCGGATTCGACTGGAAGAATACCGATGATGTTCTTCATAAAATATACGAAGAAATTGATGAGCTCAAAACCGCTATCAGCTGCGACACACCGGAACTGATCAGTGATGAAATGGGAGACATCCTCTTTTCTCTGGTAAATTTGAGCAGATTTCTGAATGTCGATCCCGAGGCGGCCCTGCGATCAACCGTGAATAAGTTCAAGCGAAGATTCACTTTTATAGAATCGGCGTTGAAAGACCGAGGGAGCGATATCCTTTCCTCAACACTTGAGGAGATGGACGACCTCTGGAACCAATGTAAAAAAAACGAAGAGCCGGGAGACTGATAACCGGCTTTCTGTCAAAATCATAGCTGAGGGATACAACACATGAAATTCTTTCTCTGCGTTTTGGGATTGGTTTTTGTCATCGAAGGACTCCCCTATTTTGCATTCCCCAATAAGATGAAGTCATATCTTATGGCGGTGTATCAAGCCCCGAACAAAACATTGCGGGTGTTCGGCTTCTTCTCCGTCGTCATCGGGCTGCTTCTCGTCTTTTTCGGAAGAAATTGAATGAACAGAACCGAATATATTTGACATTTTGATCCGATCTGATAATCTCCCCGTTCTATTCTCATATTATTATTTGGTTTCTCGTATGAATATTGAAGAGTTCAGTTTCAATTTACCCGAAAAATTAATAGCTCAACGGCCATGTGAGCCTCGGGATAATTCCCGGATGATGGTGGTAGACAGGTCGCGACAAACCATCGAGTGCAGACATTTCTATAACCTGCCCGATTACTTTCATCACGATGATGTCCTGGTCATCAACAACTCAAAAGTCATACCGGCACGGCTGTATGGAACAAAGACAACGGGTGGCACGATTGAAATACTTCTGCTTTCGGAGATCAGCAGGAACCTGAATGCACACCGGCAGTGGGAGGTCCTGGTGCGACCGGGCAAACGGGTCAGGCCCGGAACAACAATCGTGTTCGACGAGAATTCCCATGCCGAGATTGTGAAGCGGGTATCCGATAAAAAATGGATTCTTACATTCCACACCAACGGGGACTTTGAAACATTTCTCACCATCCATGGAACAGCCCCATTGCCCCCATATATAAAAAGGAAGAAACACTCACCGGACGCCCCCTATGACCTGGAAAGATATCAAACGGTGTATGCATCGATGCCCGGCTCGGTGGCTGCCCCCACAGCAGGACTTCACTTCTCCCCGGATATCCTGAAAGATCTTGAAAACCTGGGAACCAGGATCATACCGGTCACACTGCATGTCGGTTATGGAACATTCCTCCCCATAGAAACCGAATCCATAGAAAACCACACCATGGAAACGGAATATTACGAAATTGACCGTCTTAACGCCATCACCCTTAACAAGGCACATCGGATAACCGCAGTCGGCACAACGTCAACACGAGTTCTTGAATCGGCGACAGACGAAAATGGAATGATACCTGCCATGAAAGGGCGGACAGACCTTTTTATTTATCCCGGGTATCATTTCAGGAAGGTGGACAGACTCATTACCAATTTTCACCTCCCCCGTTCGTCACTCTTTCTTCTTGTCTGCGCCTTTGCCGGAAAAGATCTGGTAATGGAAGCATATGAACAGGCCGTCCGTGAAGGATTCCGTTTTTACAGTTACGGAGACTGTATGCTCATAGTATAGGCAAACGGTCAAAGGCACCGGTCTTTTTTTTCGCCCTTCGCCATGTGCCGACGGCCGACTGATCAAAGTAATGGGATATGAAGTTTCATTTTCAGCTGATTAAAAAAGACGGCATGTCGAATGCGAGACTGGGCAGGATCTCGACGCCTCACGGCGAGGTGAAGACCCCCATCTTCATGCCCGTGGGAACACAGGGAACGGTTAAGGGGCTCCTTCCGGAAACGGTCCGTGATCTCGGAGCGGAAATAATCCTGGGGAACACTTATCATCTTTACCTCAGGCCGGGTCATGACCTTATACAAAACTTCGGGGGGCTTCATCGGTTCATGAACTGGCACAAACCCATTTTGACAGACAGCGGCGGTTTCCAGGTTTACAGCCTCGGCGCCCTGCGGAAGATCTCAGAACAAGGCGTAGCTTTTCAATCTCACATTGACGGATCGCGGCATTTTATCAGCCCCGAATTCGCTATCGAGATACAGGAAGCCCTCGGCGCTGATATCATGATGTGTTTTGATGAGTGCACCCCGTATCCTGCGGACTTTGACTATGCTAAAAAATCGCTCGATCTGACCAATCAGTGGGCACGGCGATGCAGGGCTGCACGGACAAACACCCGCCAGGCTCTCTTCGGCATCGTTCAGGGGGGAATCTATCATGAGCTCAGGAGAAAAGGAGTCGACGAAATTACATCAATCGGATTTGACGGATATGCCCTCGGAGGATTAAGTGTGGGAGAGCCCAAAGATCTCATGCTGGAAGTCGTCGAAGCAACAGCACCGCTCCTGCCGTCTGAACAACCTCGATATCTCATGGGCGTCGGCACGCCTGAGGATATAGTTGATTGTGTTTACCACGGTATCGATATGTTCGATTGTGTCCTGCCGACACGAAACGGACGAAACGGAATGTTATTTACAAACAGCGGAAAGGTTGTTATAAAGCACGCGCGTTATCGCAATGATGAATCACCCGTCGATACCACCTGTGATTGTTACACATGTCGGAATTATTCCCGGGCGTATTTGCGTCATCTCTTTATTGCAAAAGAGATCCTCGGGGTGATATTGAATACCATTCACAATGTCAGATATTTTGTCCGACTGATGGAACAGATAAAAGACGCCCTACACAGTAATGACTATGCGGCATTCAGACGGCGATTCAAACAACAGGCATCGGATATAACGACATAACATATTGATTATTTACAACGAAAAGGAGACATGACCATGACAGGCACGGCGTATGCGATGGGATCGAGCGGCATGGGAGCGCAGCAGGGAGGAGAACTACATTTTATCATTTTAATGATTCTTATATTCGGTATTTTCTATTTTCTGCTGATACGACCCCAGCATAAAAGACAAAAACAGGTTCGGGAGATGATCGACAATCTCGGCCACGGCGATATGGTGATAACGGCGGGAGGATTGCACGGAAAAGTTACCGGTCTCACGGAGACAATCGTCACCCTTGAAATTTCCGAAAAAGTACGAGTAAAAGTTTCCCGTAATCATATAGCGGCGGTAACTGAAAAAGCTCAGAAGGAATAACGCCGAGAGGAAGAGCGAATGGAGAAAAATATCAAGGTACGTGCTGTTGTCGCGGCAATCGTCATACTTGCCGGTATTTTTTATTTGATGCCGTCGCTTACAACATCCCTGCCGGCTTTCTGGAAAAACCACGTGGATACGATTCATCTTGGTCTCGATCTCAGAGGCGGCATGCATCTGGTCCTGGAGGTTGAAACGGATAAAGCGGTTGAAAGCTCTGTGGAACGGGCGGCAAATTCTCTTAAGAACCTTCTCATGGAGAAGCGAGTCAGATTCAGAGACCTTAATCGAATCAACGGCTCCATGATATCCATCCAACTGCCGAACCAGGAAGCCAGTGATCGTTTTGACGAGATTTTAAAGAACATGTTCCCCAATATTGAGAAAAAGTCCTCCCGGTGGGAAGACGGTAGAGAAACGGTCATCCTTGCGTTTACACCACAGCATGTTGACTCCATTAAAAAGTTCTCCGTCGAGCAGAGCCTCGAAACCATTCGAAACAGGGTTGACCAGTTCGGTGTGACCGAACCCGATATAATCCCTCAGGGCGATGATCGGATCCTCATTCAGCTCCCGGGGATACAGGATCCGAAACGAGCAATCAACCTCATCGGTAAGACCGCTCTTCTCGAATTTAAACTGGTTAATGACGAACACAGCCTTGATGAGGCCCTCAAAAGCGGGATGCCGCCAGTCGGAAGCGTCATAGCCTATGGTTATCGATTCGACAGTTCATCGCAGCAGAGGAGAAGGCTTCCGTACCTGCTGTATGACAGAACACTCCTGACCGGCGATTCCCTTGAGAACGCCCAGGTCAAGATCAGTGACAGATTCGGCGAACCTTACGTTGCGCTGACATTTAACGCCCAGGGCGCGAAGGATTTTGAACGAATAACGGGAGAACATGTAAGGAAGCGACTCGCCATCGTGCTCGACGGTATTGTCCATTCAGCACCGGAAATCAGGGAAAAGATTTCAGGCGGCAACGCCATGATCGAGGGTGCCTTTACCATGGAGGAAGCTCGCGACCTTGCCATCGTCCTCAGGGCTGGTGCGCTGCCGGCTCCGGTTAAAATCCTTGAACAGCGGACGGTCGGTCCATCCCTCGGGCAGGATTCCATTGATAAGGGGGTGCTGTCCATTATTGTCGGGGGACTGCTTGTCATCGGGTTCATGATTCTGTACTATCGCTACTCTGGAATCGTCGCAAACATTGCGCTCGTTCTGAACCTTATCCTTATTCTCGGAGCGTTGGCCGCCTTCAAGGCAACGCTGACGCTTCCCGGCATTGCCGGTATCGTTCTCACAATCGGCATGGCTGTGGATGCCAATGTCCTCATCTTTGAACGAATCAGGGAAGAACTTCGATTGGGGAAATCGCCACGGGCGTCGATTGCCGGCGGATACTCCAAGGCACTGCTGACAATTGTCGATGCAAATGTAACGACATTGATCGCGGCGCTGGTTCTGTTTCAGTTCGGCACAGGTCCCGTCAAGGGATTTGCCGTCACGTTGAGTATCGGCATCGCATGCAGTATGTTCACGGCGATTTTTGTAACCAGAATTGTTTATGACTATTATGTATGGCAGAGAAAGGTCGACACCATAAGCATATAAGAACAGGTCGAGGAATGACGGCACAGGATAAAAAAACAACCGATTATCCTTATTCCTTCTTTCTTCCTCACTAACCCTGACCAAGAGGAGCCTCGGATGGAACTGATCAAACCCGGAACGAATATAAATTTTGTCGGAAGCATGAAACTCTCCTTTTTCATATCTCTGGCAATGATCATCATCAGCATTGCATCACTGATCCTCCACAACGGACCGAATCTGGGCATAGACTTTGCCGGTGGAACGCTCGTCGAGGTCAAATTCAAGGAAGATACCACGGCTGATACGATACGCAGCGCGCTGAACACCGTCAACCTTGGGAACAGCGTCATCCAGCGATTCGGATATAAAGGTGACAATGAATTCCTCATTAAAACTGAAAAAACATCGTCTGAGCTTAAGGGGCTGTCCGATATGATTGAAGAGGCGCTGTCGACCGCCTATCCGGCCGGAGCGTTTGAAATATGGAGGGTTGAAGTTGTCGGTCCCAAGGTAGGCAAAGACCTCCGTGAAAAGGGCATGCTGGCCATGATTTATGCAATGATCGGCATATTAATCTATATCACATGGCGGTTCGAATTCCGTTATGCCGTCGGATCAATCATTGCTCTGGTTCATGACGTCACCATCACCGTGGGAATTTTTTCACTTCTCAACAAGGAATTCACCCTCCCGATAATCGCGGCGCTCCTGGCAATAATCGGATATTCCCTGAATGACACTATTGTCGTTTATGACCGCATACGGGAAAACTTGAGGACCCAGCGGCGGCAATCGCTGGGAGAAACCATTAACGGAAGCATAAACCAGGTGTTGAGCAGAACCGTACTGACATCCGGGACAACGCTTCTTGTCGTCGGCGCGCTGTTCTTCCTGGGAGGCGCAGTCATTCACGACTTTGCGTTTGCCCTCCTGGTCGGCATCATCGTCGGAACGTATTCATCCATCTTCATAGCAAGTCCGACAATTCTGGCATGGGAAACATGGAAGCCATCGAAGAAAAAGAGGAAATGATGCGGTGCCCCCGTTAGAAGTCGCCGGGTTGACCATATTTATTCTGACACTGTTCGCGGGGGTCTTTATGACCATATTCGGTCTTCCCGGAACGGTCGTCATAGTAATCGATGTCATCGTTTACTCGTGGATAAACGGGTTTGACCAGATCGGGCTGACAATCATCGTTCTTTTGATCATCATGGCTGTCATTGCCGAATCGCTTGACTTTGCGCTCGGCGCTGCCACACCGGGAAGGTTCGGGATTTCAAAACAGAACGTTATTGCCGCCGCTATGGGCGGTATCGCCGGTATTGCCCTATTAACCCCGCTTATGATGGGGCTCGGAACGATTACCGGCATGTTTCTGGGCGGTGCCTGTGGCTCGCTGGGTGTCGATTACTTTAATGAACGACGATTCAAGCCTGCCTTGAGAACTGGGCATAAAGCATTTCTCGGAAGAATATTCAGCGTCTTCATAAAGGGATTGCTTGCTATCATTATGACAATTATCGTACTTTCAGCCATATATTCATAGGAATGTAAACAGTGGAAAAGAAAAAAACAGTCATCAAAGAATATGCAAAGGCTATCTTCATTGCCATTCTCATAGCATTTTTTATCCGCACATTTATCGTGCAGGCTTTCAAGATACCCTCGGGTTCGATGTTACCGACGCTCCAGGTAGGTGATTGGCTCCTGGTCAATAAATTTATCTACGGGGTTAAAATTCCCGCAATACGGAATACGATGATCCCCATTAAAAATCCCGAAAGGGGTGATATCGTGGTCTTCATCTATCCGATGGACCGATCGATCGATTTCATCAAGCGGGTTATCGGCATTGCAGGAGACACTATCGAAATAAAAGACAAGAAAATCTTCATCAACGGTTCCCCCCTTGATGACCCGTACGGGGTGTTCACCGATAACCTTGTCATCCCCCCCTCGGTTCAACCACGGGACAATTTCGGGCCGGTCACGGTCCCCGATGACCACATTTTTGTTATGGGGGATAATCGTGACAGCAGTTATGACAGCAGGTTCTGGGGTTTTGTCAATTGTCGAGATGTTCTCGGCAAGGCCTTTGTTATTTACTGGTCATGGAATGGCGACGAAAACTCGGTGCGATGGAACCGTCTGGCCAAAATTATACGTTAAAACAGCTTGACTTTTTTTTGAGTGCATTGCTATATGATAAAAAAATAAATACAAGAGTGCTGTGGGTGTCAACAATGCTCGACATGATTCCGACATACAGGTGCCGGGGGAGCCTTCTCAGATAACGGGAAGGCTTTTTTTGTAATTATCGAGAGCGCGATGTCTTCCGAAGAGGGTAATGCCATGAAAACAGCTAAAACCGTCATGGATGCTGATGGAATTGAACGGTCACTGACAAGAATTGCCTCTGAAATCCTTGAAGAAAACAAGGGGGTACAGGATCTTGTTATCATCGGAATCCAAAAGGGAGGTGTGTCTCTCGCAAAGAGAATCGCCCAAAAAATCTCCAAAAGCGAAAAAAGCGCGGTTCCTTTCGGAATTCTGGACATAACCCTTTATAGAGATGATATCTTGACATCCAACAAAAAGCCGAAACTCGGGATAACCGATATCTCATTTTCACTTGATAATAAGAAAATTATCCTTGTGGATGATGTCCTTTTTACCGGAAGAACAATCAGGGCGGCCATGGATGCACTCATGGACTTTGGAAGGCCGAAACTTATCCGACTCGCCGTACTGATCGACAGGGGTCACCGCGAATTGCCGATTCGTGCAGATTTTGTCGGCAAGAACCTCCCCTCATCCCTCTGGGAAGAAGTAGCAGTCCATCTCACTGAATCCGACGGCGTTGATGAAGTTATTATTGAAGAGGGGTGACGTACTCTCTGCACATCGATAAAATCAGATTCGGGAATATGACGCAGGAATCCGTACTTTAAAACTCTGAGGCACTGTCATGAAATTATCGAAGAAAGATATTCTCGGCATAAAGGAACTTTCGCAAGATGAGATACATCTCATCCTCGACACGGCGGAATCTTTTCTCGAAGTATCAACGCGAAAGATAAAAAAAGTACCGACACTGAGGGGCAAGACGGTCATTAACTTTTTCGTTGAAGCCAGCACGAGAACGCGCACATCTTTTGAAATCGCTGGGAAACGGCTCAGCGCCGATACGGTGAATATATCCGCATCCACCAGCAGCCTGGTTAAGGGCGAAACATTGACAGATACGGCAAAGACTCTGGAAGCAATGAACCCGGACATTATTGTTATCAGACACAGTGCAGCCGGAGCTCCCCATATGCTTGCACGCCTCGTCAGACAATCCATCATCAATGCCGGCGACGGGGCACATGAGCATCCGACACAGGCCCTTCTTGATATGATGACCATACGGATGGAGAAGGGAACGCTTCGTGGCCTTAATGTCGCCATCATCGGTGATATAGCCCACAGCAGGGTTGCCCGGTCCAATATTCTGGGCCTTACCATGATGGGCGCCAACGTAACCGTTTGCGGTCCGGCAATGATGATACCCCGGGATGTTGTCAAGCTGAGCGTCCGTGTATCCTATCATATGGAACAAGCGGTAAAAGACGCCGATATTATTATGATGTTGAGGATTCAACTTGAACGGCAAAACGATAATTTCTTCCCGTCTGATCGGGAATACGCTCGTTATTACTGTCTGAACAGCAACAACATCCGACTCGCCAAACCTGATGTGCTCGTCATGCACCCGGGACCGATTAACAGGGGAATTGAAATTGCTCCCGACATTGCCGACGGCGCTCAATCGCTCATCCTCAAACAGGTAACGAACGGCGTTGCAGTGAGAATGGCGTTGCTGTATCTTCTGGCAGGAGGAGAAGAATGAAACTGCTGCTTACCGGAGGAAGGGTTATCGATCCTTCGCGGAACATAGATGAAAAACTCGACCTGTTGATCGAAAACGGCTTTATTGCACGCTGTGACAGAAACAGTGTGGCGTCTGCAGACATCTCTCAGGATACGCAGACACTTGATCTGACGGATATGATCATTGTGCCGGGGCTTGTCGACATGCATACCCATCTTCGAGAACCGGGACACGAATATAAGGAAACGATTCTGACGGGCAGCGAAGCCGCCGTCACCGGCGGATTTACATCAATTGCCTGCATGCCGAATACGAAACCGGTCAACGATAACCGATCCGTAACGGAATTTATACTGAAACAGGCTGCGATTGCAGATATGGCACGGGTTTACCCCGTGGCAGCAATCAGCAGAAATTCCGAGGGAACCCTCTTGACCGAATTCGGAGATCTGCATGAAGCCGGTGCTGTTGCATATTCCGACGACGGACTGCCCGTGATGAACAGCAGACTAATGAGAAGTGCTCTGGAATATGCCCATTCCCTGGCAGTTCCCGTTATTTCCCACTGCGAAGATCTCAATCTTTCGAAGGGCGGGCATATGAATGAGGGAATTATATCAACCGAACTCGGCCTCACGGGAATCCCGTCAGTTGCGGAAGATGTCATGGTGGAACGTGACATCGCCCTCGCAGCCTTTACAAACACATCCGTCCATATCGCCCACGTCAGCACAGCCGGCTCTGTCGAGGCCATCCGCCGGGCCAAGGATAAAGGAGTCCGTGTCACCGCTGAAACGGCTCCTCATTATTTCACACTGACCGATGAATTCCTGCGGAGCTTTTCCACCAATGCAAAGATGTACCCACCGCTCAGAAGTCATGAAGATACAGCGGCGATAAAGCAGGGGCTGAGAGACGGCACCATCGATGCCATCGCCAGTGATCATGCACCCCACTCCTCAATCGAAAAAGATGTCGAGTTTATGTTCGCCGCGAGCGGCATCATCGGCATGGAAACGTCTCTGGCAATCTGTTTGAAGCTGGTGGATGAAGGAATTCTTTCTTTGTCGCAACTGATCGAGAAAATGACGACAGCACCGGCAGCCATACTGAACATTGCCGGTGGAACATTGGCTGCCGGATCAGTCGCCGATGTGACCGTCATCGACCCTCGCAGAAAATGGACCATCGATGTGTCCCGGTTCCGCTCAAAGAGCAGAAACTCACCCTACAACGGGTGGCAGGTGAAGGGGAAGACGATACTGACAATCGTTGGCGGCGTAATCAAATATCGCGACATATAACGGACGATCGACAACTGAAGCAGCAATATCGTCATCGATAACATCTATATCTTCAAAATCGGATAGGCTTCACTTTCAGTATACTTCATCGTCCATGTCGCCCCGTGATTCTCCACCGATTACAAGCCTCGGGATTTCGTTTTCACCCATTGAGAACACCAAGAAATCTTTCCGGCCGGATTTCATTTTCTCTACTCCGACGGCGATTCGTATTCGCTGTTCCATTCTTAAAATAGAATTCACCTTGTTGTAACATTGCAAGTATGATAGTTTGTATCGATTTTATAATCCCTTATCTTTTAACAACGCGGTCGGATATATGGCACGGCAACAGAGAGAGGAAATTAAATATCTCGGACAGTTGAAGGAATGGATTGAGCAGAATCGGGAATTCGACATAATCGATCTTTTTTCATCCCTCCATCCCGCCGATATCGCCGAACTCATCGACAACCTCGAGGAAGAGGAGAAATTTCGTCTTTTTTCTCTTCTGGAGGTGGAGAAGGCCTCCGACGTCATTCTGGAATTGAGCGATATATCAAGAGAACAGATTCTCGAAGATATCTCCCAGGAAAAACTGACCGAGATCATCGACGAAATGGATTCGGACGACGCCGCCGACTTCATTGCGGAACTCAGTGATGATCAGGCACAGGCGGTTCTGGAAAGCATCGAACCGGAGGAATCGGAAGACGTCAAAAAACTCCTGGAGTACGATGAAGAAAGCGCCGGCGGCATCATGCAGTCGGAGCTTGTCAAAGTTCCGAAGAACGCGACGATCCGAGATGCCCTGCAGGCTGTTATCGATGCCTCCGATGAGGTTGAACATATCTATAACGTATTTATTGTCGATGATACGATGCATCTTGTAGGATCGGTTCCACTGCAAAGTCTTATTACAACAAGCAGGCTGACCAGCGTCATCAATGCCGTCGACAAATCCATCCCCAGTGTTTACGTCGATGTTGATCAGGAGGAAGTTGCCAGGATGTTTGTGAAGTACGACCTGGTTTCTCTTCCCGTTGTCGACTACGATAATAAGCTTCTCGGTCGAATCACCGTGGACGACATCGTCGACGTCATGCAGGAGGAAACATCGGAAGACATCTACCGCATTGCCGGTCTCGGCGAAGATGACAACATCTTTAACAGCCCGCTTCAATCAGTAAAAAAGAGGCTGCCGTGGCTCTATATCAATCTCTTGACGGCGCTTGTTTCCGCCGTGGTCATCGGTTTCTTCGAAGATACGATCAAGATGATGGTTGTCCTCGCCGCGTTTATGCCTGTTGTCGCAGGTCTCGGCGGCAACGCGGGTAGCCAGACCCTCACGTTAATCGTCAGGGGCCTCGCGCTTGGAGAAATAACCTTTGAGAATTCCAAAAAAGCCCTGTTGCGACAGGTTTCCGTAGGTATTGCCAACGGTGTGGCTATCGGCGTTGTCATCGGGACCATCGCCTACCTCTGGAAGGGACTTCCCGTTCTCGGCCTGGTCCTGGGACTCGCAATGATTATCAACATTTTTGTAGGGACACTGGTGGGAACACTGATACCACTGAGTCTCAAGTGGCTCAGAGCCGATCCGGCTCTTGGATCGCATATCTTTTTGACAGCCTTCACCGATGCATTCGGTTTTCTTTCATTCCTCGGCCTGGCTGCTATTTTCATGAAGATCTTATCGTGATTGACGACGGCATCAGAAAATGATACGCCGAGGTCAGAGCATGGCAATGGTAAAAAGTAGAGGAAGATCTACATACAAAACTATGGGCTTTGTACTTGGAGCCGTTGATTACGGTGATTCCGACCGTATCGTCACTTTCTATACCGATCGCTTCGGCAAGCTGAAGGGCATTGCCAAGGGCGCCCGCCGGAGTGTAAAGCGATTTGCCAATGCCATTGAACTCTTCTCCCTGTCGACCATCATCTTCTCGCGTACCAGGGAAACGGGGTTTGCTTTCATTGACAATTGCGACGTCATGAACCACTATCCCGGAATTCGGCATGATCTTGAAAAACTTCTTTCCGCATCCTATATTGTCGAACTGATTGATCAAATGACGGTCGAGGGGAAAAATAATCACATGCTTTTTCAACATGTCCGGACATTTCTCGATCTCATTGAAACAAACTTATATTCCGATAATCTGATTCGCTTCTTTGAATTGCGACTCTTGAGGCATTCGGGATATGATCCCGTATTGGACCACTGTATCATCTGCAATACACCGATTGACGCAATGGAGAACCCATGCTTCAGCGCCATGGATGCAGGAATTCGATGCACACGATGCCGTAACGGCGGAAATGCTCATATTCCAGTGTCCGTTGGAACACTCAAGGCACTTATTATGAGCAGGCAGATTGATATCGACAAGATCAACCGCCTGTCTCTCTCACGGCAGTCTTTGAAAGAAAGCGAAGAACTCCTCGGCAGTCTCATTGAACACACCATCGGCAAACAGTTAAAATCCCTCAAAATCCTTCGCCAGATTCAAAAAATGGTGGAATAAGAGAAGAACCGGCACGCTCGCATTTATTCCGGCAACTCCCCTCTCCTGCAGTGTATTTTTTGATTTCCGGTCGTAACAGCGGAAAAGTGTCGGAATCCTTTACACTTGTCTCATATTATGCATAATCAACATATAGTGCTGATATATATAAACTTATCACGTTTTACATCACCGAAATTTCCCTGATACGTGCTGAAACTGTCGGATTACTTTACATATTCGCCACAGCAACAGCCATCTATTATAAACCTTTCAAAGACATGAACATGATGATTCAGTACCGGAACAATGTGTAAGATCAATTGGTTATTATCTCGGACCACCATAAATGACCTGAAGAAAGCCGCTCTCGTACATTTTTTGCATGACGATTGTCGATAGTTTGTCGGCAGCTTACCACACTGTCGACCGGGCAAGCATGTTCGATTACTGTTCGAACCGGTCATGACACGCTACAGATAGTGCCGCTGAGATGTCCGGAAGGATGGTTGCTGCAAAAATCGAAATGCACATTACTGAAGAGGTCAACCGCTGATTGTAACGCGACTATGTTTCATTTGGCATTGCTTCTCTATTTATGCTACCTTGGGCGCTGCCCGGAATCGCATCTACAGGGACTAAAAAGAGGCTGCCGTACGGTATCACTCTTATCCTTGATCACGTGAAAGACAGGCCGTTCATTTGACGATTCAGTATTTCGAAAGCTCAACATACGGAGGCCCGGATATCAGCCGGGTTAGTTTTTCAGACAGTCTCGCGGTAAAGATTTTTTGAGCAGCCCTTCTCATATTCCTGCCCTGCACTCGGGTCAGGCGGTGTTGATCATGATGAAAGAAGATCCGACAACGTTCGATGCATCACAACAGGAAGTGAGTGTCTTGAGCAAAGCACTTTCAAAATCAGTTGAGATGTCGTTGCGCAATCGATATATCTGGACAGCATTGCTCGCGGGATTCATTGTCGGAGCAGCAGTTGCTGTAGCAGTTTTCATGCTTGCCGGGTCGCAACAACAGAAAACAGCACATGATGAAATTCTTCTCAAGAGATCCCGGGAAACACTCCAGACCGTAATACAACTTCAGTCTCAGGTCGATCGATTAATCGGTGACAAACGGACGATACCGATGAGCACGGAGAGCGAGCGGACCGCATCGGAAACACAAACGGCGAGTGAAGCATTAGAAAACAATGGTCCGCGTGATTTGAAAGATAAGGATAAAGCCGTGGTTGAAACAGGAAATGACGGTATAGATCTCGGGAGATTCACGGTGTACATCCATTTCAGCGGAAAGATACAGAAACAGACGATGAAAAGGCTTGCCGCATTCCTCAGAACAAAGGGATACACCGTTCCCGAGATGGAGCGTGTCACCAATAGAAGGCGGGATGTCAGGTACTTTCATAAAGAAGACCGTGAGGGAGCTGAATATCTGCTGAGAGATACTCAGGACTTCATGAAAACTACCCCGGGGATTCATGACATCCACTTGGATAGTATTGATCTTTCCAGGGTTTACCCGGAGGCATCCAAGGGAGCTCTTGAACTTTGGATATATTTTTGAAATGACCGGAGCAATGCTTACAAACAGGTGCTATTAGATACTTGTTTACAATCGGCGTAATAAGACGATTTCATGCGACAATGTGATCCTTAACACACCGTTGATAATGCCTATGAGCGATCCGACACATACCGATATTCTGAACGCCGCGTCTCACATTGACGGTTCGATGATTCTCCTCATCATGACTATCATGGTTATCTCGGGATTCCTCGGCGGATCGGTAAATTACTTCACCGGTATACGGTCTGAACGCGAGGAACGGCTCTCACTGCTGAAATATTTCTTTCTCGGTGGAGTGGCGTCACTGACCGTCCCGTTGTTTCTCAATATGGTTTCCAGCGATCTGCTGCTCACCGTGGGAAGAAAACCGCTCAACATTTTCATTCTGTCAGGCTTATGCATTGTCTTCTCGGCGGCGACATGCCGACTTCTCGATACCTTCACGGAAAAACAGCCGGTTGTGAGTCAATCCGTTCCACAAACGCATGAACACACAACCGTCGTTTCATCACAACCGGATAAGACGGAAACGATCAAACCGGCTCGACCGCTTATCACGGCAGGGTTATCGGAAAACGATATTATTGTAATGTCTCTCATGTTGGATAATGGCATGTATGTCGATCGAAGCATCGATGATATATTGAAAAAATCTCCCCTCCCCCGCGACCAGTTCAATGAAACTATTGCCGTCCTGATGGCGAAGGGGCTGATCGGGCAAAAACTTAATGAGGATAACCGGTTGCTCTTTTCTCTGACACCGAAAGGAAAACAATTGCTCGCAAAGGTGCTTAACTGACAATGGTTAACGACTGAATCCCGTTGTCGTCACCAGCCGATTCTCATAAACCCGCATGATAAAAACACTTCAAGAATTAAACAGTTACATTTATCTTGACACGATATTTTCATAATGATAGTTTCGCCGAATCAAATACGTACGGCTCAGAGCCGTTCTCTAACGGAGGAAGCTCCATGACCTTTCAGGAATTGATATTAGCCTTGGATACGTACTGGGTGGACCAGGGATGCATCATACAGCAACCGTACGACATCGAAGTCGGCGCGGGCACCTTCAATCCCGCAACCTTTTTACGTGCTCTCGGTCCGGAACCATGGAATGTGGCCTACGTCGAACCGTCACGCCGGCCCACCGACGGGAGATACGGTGAAAACCCGAACAGGCTTCAGCACTATTATCAGTATCAGGTCATCATGAAACCTTCACCTCTGGAAATTCAGGACCTTTACATACATTCACTCAAGAGCTTCGGCATTGATCCCCTTGACCATGATATCAGATTTGTAGAAGATGACTGGGAATCCCCCACACTGGGAGCGTGGGGTCTCGGATGGGAGATCTGGCTTGATGGTATGGAAATCACCCAGTTTACTTATTTCCAGCAGGTGGGAGGATTCGACCTGCATCCCGTCTGTGTTGAAATCACCTATGGCATTGAGCGAATAGCCATGTATCTCCAGAAAGTGGACAATGTATACGACCTTGAGTGGGGACACGGCATCAAATACGGAGACGTTCACCACAAAGGAGAGGTTGAATTTTCCATATACAACTTCGAAGAAGCGGATATGGACATGCTGAGAAAGCTTTTCGATATGTATGAATCCGAATCGGAAAGAATGGCCGAACGCAGGCTCGTCCTCCCCACCTATGACTACTGCCTGAAATGTTCTCATGTATTTAACATTCTTGATGCCCGCGGGGCGATCAGTGTCACCGAACGAACCAGTTATATTCAGCGAGTCAGAAATCTCGCACGACTCAGCGCCGAAGGATATATGAAACAGCGAGAGGAAATGGGATATCCCCTGATCGGCAGGTGGAGTAACCGATAGCACAGGAAACGCACCACCGTAACAACTACATGGAGGAGATGTCATTCTCATGGGCAAGGAACTATTACTTGAAATCGGAACTGAAGAAATACCGGCTGCCTTTCTTCCTAAGGCTATTGAAGATATGAAAAAAAATATTTCCCGTGAACTGTCGGAAATCCGTATAGCGTGCGGTGAAGTGACCTCCCTGGCCACTCCACGCCGCCTGTGCCTGTGTGTAAAGGATGTAGCAGAGCGTCAGGATGATCAGGTTGTGGAAAAGCTGGGACCGGCAAAGCGTGTCGCCTTTGATGAAAACGGGAATCCGACGAAAGCCGCCCTCGGCTTTGCGAAGGGTCAGGGGCTCGACATTTCAGACGTGGAGACGATGCAGACAGACAAGGGAGAATACCTCTGTGCACGAAAACATATTTCAGGAGAAGACACAAAGGTTCTGTTGTCTGAACTGCTGCCGAAATTTATCCTCTCACTCCCTTTTAAGAAATCAATGCGCTGGATGAATCTTGATCTTCGTTTCGCCCGGCCACTTCACTGGATACTCGCCCTATTCGGAGGCGACGTTATTCCCTTCAAGCTTGAAAACATTTCAAGTGACAACAAGAGTCACGGTCATCGCTTTATGAGTCCCGAAAGGTTTGAAGTCACCGGATTTGATGACTATCTTACGAAAACGCGGGCCCATTATGTCATTGTCAATCCCGATGAGCGGCGGGTGGTTATCCTGGAGGAAGCAAAAAACGCAGCGGAAGAAATAGAAGGAACCATCCTTGAAAACGATGATCTTCTGGAGGAAGTTACGTTTCTTGTGGAATATCCGTCGGTTGTCCGTGGAACTTTTGAAAAGGAATATCTCTCACTTCCCAAGGAAGTGCTGATCACATCAATGATGTCGCACCAGAAATATTTCCCGATTACGAACAAAAAAGGAGATCTTCTCCCCTATTTCATCACGATCAACAACACTGTAGCACGAGACCCCGCCGTCGTTGCCGCGGGAAATGAAAAAGTTATTCGTGCCCGTCTTGCCGATGCCCGATTCTTCTTCGAAGAAGATCAGAAAATCCCCCTCGAGGAAAAGCTTGAAGAACTCAAGGATGTGGTTTTCCACAGCCAGCTCGGCACATCATATGATAAAGTCATGCAATTTCGGGAACTTGCTGAATATATAACGCGGCACATCAAACCTGATTTGAAAGATACGGTTTACCGGGCGGCAACCCTCTGCAAAGCGGATCTGGAAATGCAGATGATTTATGAATTCCCGGAACTTCAGGGTATCATGGGAAGAGAATATGCCCTTATCCAGGGTGAGGCTCCCGTTGTAGCCACTGCAATCCATGAACACTACCTTCCCACTGCAGCCGGCGGGGATCTTCCCAAAACGGATGAAGGGGCGATCATCAGCATTGCCGATAAGATAGATACCATTGTCGGGTTCTTCGGCATTAATGTCATTCCCACTGGGACGGCGGATCCATATGCACTGAGACGACAGGCGCTGGGAATCATCAATATTATCCTGGATAAGCAGTATCCTGTCCGCCTTGATGAACTCATCGAGGAAAGTATCGCCATCCTGGGCAAGAAGCTTAAACGATCTCCCGAAGATATCCGATCTGACGTTTTGGCCTTCTTCAAGGGAAGGTTTGAAAATCAACTTATTTCCCAAGGCCACCCCTACGATGTGGTTGATGCCGTTCTTTCCGTCGATATTGCCGATCTTGTCAAGGCGGTGAAGAAAATCGATGCGATGGAAGCATTCAAGTCACATCCGGATTTTGAACCGCTCGCCATTGCATTCAAGCGGGTAGGAAACATTCTCAAGGATTTTGAAGGCGGGACCGTCGATTCCACCTTATTTGAAACGGATTCGGAAAAGAATCTCTACGATACATTTCTGGAAATAAGGGAAAAAGCCGCCGCGTATCTCGATAACGGCAATGATAGAGATGCCTTGATCGAGATGGCCAGGCTGAGAGAACCGGTGGATGCCTTTTTCGATTCCGTTCTTGTAATGGCAAAGGACGAAAAAGTGAAGTTCAACAGACTGTCCCTGCTGGATAAAATATCAAAACTGTTCCATCGGGTAGCGGATTTTTCAAAGATCGTCACCGAACATTAGCGGCATTTGTTTCGAATGTAATGATTGGTCATAGACAGAGGATCGGTGCCGATGACACGCCGATGTCATTCCGGCCCGAATCTTCCGGCATCTTTATAAGAATGAGCTCCGCCCTGAATTTTCGGCAGATGTTTGCGGTACGGACGAACGGCGGTTTAAACGGATCGGCTTCCCTGCTATTGTTTGTATTTCCCGGATCACTCTCTGTTCGGCACCAGATTCGGATCGGTCAGAATGACCTTCACCTCACTGCCTGCCTTACTGAAGGTATAGGCGACAGCATCTTTCAAATTCTGTTTCAATTCCGGATCTTGTAAAGTTTTTCGGAATTCTGCCGCGGCACTCCCGAAAGTATAATCGATGCACTGCGTTACATTCTTTTCGACTTCCCTGGCGATATCCGGATCCGTCATGACCTGACGTATCGTCTGCGCCGCATTCGAATGGGCATACGTAATCAGCTTCTTCCCCGTATAGTTAACAAAGCCCAGACAGATCAACACCACAATGATGATCATCAAACCCCATGGTGTCGCCCGGGCTACCTCTCTCATAAAAACCGTCGACACAGAATCATTTTTGCCACTCGTCATTTATCATACCTCCTTTTCCGTTATTGTAGCGCCGTGTTTTGCAACTTCGAACACGTCTATATTAACCGTTCCGCTGCATCCGTTATCCATTTTCACGGGGAAGAGTCCTGGTGTACGTCGATGCATGGATCAACTCTCAAAATTCGCGCATTCCATCACTGAAGCCTTTTTCACAGCTGCTCCATGCATGACCGTTTTGAGACGTTCCGCAATAGTGACAAGTTCAGCAAGACAATGAAAACCCTTAATTTATACAGGAATTCTCCCTGCATTCTTGAAAATATATCGAACCCGTTCTTTTCTTGAAGCGGTCAGGGTTTCCAGCGGCGTCATTCTTGATGGTGGTGAAGGATCATGCTGTAAAAGTCCGGCCTTCTGTCCTGAAACAGGTTGTTGTATTCATTCAGTTGCTTGTCCGCCGCACGGTTGAAATCAATATCAACAACACCTACTTCTTCAGTCTCTGATTCGGCCCGATAGAGTACCTCAGCCGCGGGGTCTGTTATCTGACTCTTTCCGGTAAACCGCAATGACTTTTCATTCCTGCTTTCAGTTCCCGTACGATTCGATGTCACGGCGAAGACATGGTTTTCAAGACACCTGGTCTTCATGGCGTCCTGGCAGAAGGGAAGAACGAGATTGGCGCAGTGACAGATGACATGAGCACCCTGCAACGACATAACCCGCATGGATTCCGGGAAGATCCAGTCGAAACAAATCATAACGCCGAATTTATGATCACCTAACGAATAGACGGGGAAGGGAGTGTCACCGGGATCGAACCAGCGTTTTTCTTCAAAGAACAGGTGAATTTTCCGGTAGGTACCGAGATAACCCTGGGGTGACACGATGACTGCGGAATTGAAGAATCGGTCACCGCTTCGCTCGGCCAATCCCGCCACAAGATACACATCGTTGTTTTTTGCCATCCGCAGGAGCGCCCGTGTCGTTACTCCGTCAGGAATTTTTTCAGAAAGCGCCCGAACTTCATCCATCGATGCAAACACGTATCCGGTGTTGAAAAGCTCGGGTAGGACCAGGAGATCGGCATTGGTACCTTCGATCAGTTTTTCAGCCCTTTCAATATTCCTCTCAACCTCGCCGAATAACGGTTCGAATTGCACAAAGCCTACCTTCATGGGAACACCTCGCCATTGATCTGTCAGAGGGCAGTCGTCAGCCTGCCGGAGGTAATGGGAAAATGCCGGCCGCCGGCTACCGTGTACTTTAAATACTCGTATTTTATGTGTTCTGTCAACATGATCTTAATGAATCGTGTACCAAAAAGGCCGCGGTCATGAATGACCGCGGCCTTTTCCGATATTCCTTATAAAAAAAGTTTCACATTACAGCATTTCATAAATGGCTGCAGCACCCATTCCGCCACCGATACACATGGACACGATCCCTCTCTTCGCTTTGCGACGCTTCAGCTCATGGAGCAGTTGTGCTGTCAGCTTGGCTCCCGTACATCCCAAGGGATGTCCAAGGGCAATGGCGCCACCATTAGGATTGACGTCACCGTCCCAGTATCGTTTCTCAATGCCCGCTTCCCTCAGGGAATAAATAAATTGAGAAGCAAACGCCTCATTTATCTCAAAAACATCAATGTCTATCGCTTTGAGACCGGCCATTGCGAGAACTTTGGGAACCGAGTAGGCAGGTCCCACACCCATCTCTTCCGGTTTTACACCGGCCACGGCATAATGGGTCAACTTTGCAATGGGTTTGACTTTCAGCTCTTTCGCTTTATCCTCGGACATGATAAGCGAAAAAGCGGCTCCGTCAGTCATTTGAGAAGCATTAGCTGCGGTTACCGATCCTCCCTGTTTAAAGGGGGATTTGAGTTTGGCCATACCCTCAAGCGTTGCGGGCCATCTGACACCGTCGTCGATGTCAAAAACGACTTCTTCACGAATATTATGGCCGTGTTTGTCTTTTGCATATTTCCACGCCTTAATGGGAACGATCTCGTTTTTGAATTTTCCTGCCTTGATTGCCTCGAAAGCCCGCCGATTACTTTCCAGGCCCACCTTATCCTGATCTTCCCGGGAAATGTTGTAATTGGCAGCGACATTTTCCGCCGTGATACCCATCGACACATAGGTGTTCGGCAAATCTCCCCAGTATGGATGAGGCCTGAAAATAGAACCACCCATGGGTATGTGACTCATCGTCTCACAACCTCCGGCGATAATAACATCAGACCATCCGGCACGGATTTTCGCCGTGGCATCGGCAATGGCCTGGACTCCCGACGAGCAGAAACGGTTGATCGTCATACCGCACACCGTAATGGGCAGGCCGGCGCCAAGGGCTAATACTCTGCCCAGATTCATTCCCTGCTCCCCTTCAGGAAAGGAGCATCCGCAAATCAAATCATCAACATCTTCCGGTTTTACCGAGGCAACCCGCTCCATAAGCCCTTTTACAACCTGAATTCCGATCTCATCGCCTCTGGTTTGGGCAAGCCCTCCTCTTTTATATCGTCCACCGGGACTTCTAACGGCTTCAACGATAACAGCTTCACGCATGATTTTCCTCCTTATCATCAAATGCCACTCCGGTCTTTATTATATGGACCGTACATCAGTGACAGATTGGTTGTCGTTTAGTTACGCAGCGGTTTACCTGTCGTCAGCATGTGCATGATCCGATCTTGCGTCTTTGATTCGCCGGCAAGACTCAGAAAAGCTTCTCTTTCCAGATCAAGAATCACGTCTTCCGTAACATAGGTACCCTCGGCACAATCGCCTCCGGAAATAACACCGGCAAGTTTTGTCGCTACATGAACATCATAGTCTGATACGAAATTACCATGCCTCATGTTATACAAGATCGACTCCGCCATGCCCTTAAAATTATCGCCCATGACCGGAATCATTGCTGGTTTCGGCTTTTTATAAAATTTCGACAGTCCCAGGACAACTTCTTTCGCATCCCAGATCTGCTGATCCCGATTGAGGCTGATGCCATCCGTCTTCCTGATATACCCAAGGTCCATTGCTTCCATTGCGCTGGTGGCAACTTTCGCCATTCCGATATTTTCAAAGACCTTTTGATAGTACGTCTGCATGTTCAGGCCATTTGCAACGGCTCCGTCCGGTATCCCCTCGGTAACACGGACCATTAACTCCTTTGTTCCTCCTCCTGCGGGGATCACACCGACACCGACTTCAACCAGGCCAATGTACGTTTCGCCGCAGGGCTGGCATTTTGCACCATGCATGGCCATTTCACAGCCACCGCCCAGGGCCATACCTGCTGGAGCGGTTACAACCGGTTTTTCGCAGTATTTCATTCTCATGTTCGCATACTGGAAATCATGAACAAGCTTGTCGAGGAGATCCCAGTCACCCCGTTGAATTCCCAACAGCACCTGGAAAATATTCGCACCGACTGAAAAATTTGTTCCGTGATTCGCCACAACCAGTCCGAGGAAATCTTTCTCTGCGATATCACAACTTTCATTAATCATGCTGATAATATCTCCGTCAACGGCATTCATCTTGGTATGAAATTCGAGGCAGGCAACGCCATCGCCGATATCAACCAGAGAAGCACCGAGATTTGATGTGATTACTTTCTGACGTTCCTTGAGAGACGGCAACAGAATGACTTTCGGGTTGTCCTCGAGCTTGGCATAACCCTTTGTCTCAAAATCATAGTAATACTTCCCGTCGTCCTTCTTGAGGTAGAAGGTCTCGCACTTGGCTTTCAGCATGTCGGTAATCTTCTTGGGAACCTTCAGCTTGAGTTGTTTCATTACATCGACGGCTTCTTTGACTCCAATAGCATCCCAGGTTTCAAACGGTCCCAATCGGTGATTGAATCCCCATTTCATTGCATTATCGATACCGACAATGGTATCGCTGATTTCGGGAATACGGTTGGCAGCGTAAATAAAATTCTTGCAGAGATATTCCCGAACCACTTCGGCGGCAACATCGCTGCCGTTGAAAAGTACTTTCAGCTTTTCGCCAAAACCGCCTTCTTTTTTGCCGGAGTCGGAAACAGAACCAAACTTCGGCTTTTCAAAAGGAACGTATTCCATTGTCTTGTAATCGAGAGCAAGTTTTGTTTTCTTGCCTTTTTCGTCCTTCGTGCGCTTGTAAAAGCCCTGTTTTGTTTTGTTACCAAGCCACTTGTGATCAATCATCTTCTGCATAAAATCGTTTGGTTTGAAATACTCTCTCATTTCATCATCAGGAACAGCTTCATAGAGGTTGTTCATGACATGATATCCCGTATCCAGGCCGACGAGATCGAGTGTTCCGAATATTGACGATCCCGGCCTCCCGACGGATTTACCGATAACGGCATCAAGTTCCGGAACGGTAAGCCCCTTATCCACCATGATGTTGATTGCATTGGAAATATCAAACACCCCGATTCGATTTGCTATAAAGTTCGGGACATCCTTACAAATAACAACACCTTTACCAAGGACATCTTCACAGAATTTTGTTATGTAATCAACGACCTCAGATTTTGTTTCTTCACCGGGAATTATTTCGAGCAGTTTCATATACCGCGGTGGATTGAAAAAATGTGTTCCCAGAAATCGTTCTTTCAGGCTTTTGCTGAAGTTTGCCGATATATCCTTGATCGGAATACCCGATGTATTCGTGGTTACAATACAGTCCGGGCGAACGATTTTTTCGACTCTTGCGAAAAGGTCCTGCTTAATTTTAAGGTTTTCGATAACAACCTCTATGACCCAGTCAACCTCAACCAACTTTTTGAGATCATCTTCAAAATTACCAATTGTGATCATCGATGCATTCTTCTTGGAATAAAAACTGGCCGGTTTCGATTTTAATGCGCCATTCAGGCCGTTCGATGCAAACCTGTTTCGCCACTCAGGGCTCTGTTCCGTCAATCCCTTCTTCTTATCCTCATCCGTCAGCTCGAACGGAATAATATCGAGCAGCAGGCACTCGATGCCCGCATTTGTCAGATGAGCCGCTATTGTGGCACCCATGACTCCTGCCCCTAGAACGGCAGCTTTCTTGATTTCATACGCCATATCATTCCTCCTTTAGATGAAACGTTACCACATCCGGTTCACAACCGGTATGATGAGTAACCTTTCTCAATTTAACTTACTGAATACATTATACTAAGAGCTGAAAGAATCCTCCAGAACTTCAAGCGGTATCCGCTCGCCATGGTGAATAGCATTGCAACGCCCTGCAATGACCGGAGCCATCGTCGTCATGAAAAAACGCGCTGAAGCGATTTTCCCCTGATAGAAGGCAACTTCTTTATTTTCCCGTGCAAGCGCCCGTTGCTGTGCCTTTGTCTCGGCCCCGGCTTCCTCATATATCACATCAAGTTTAGCAGAAGCTATATTCGCCGCCTGCAACAGCAACCAGCCAACACAGAGATCACCTAAAATCATGAGATATGGTCGAGCGTTCATAACCGGCAGAATGAAGCCGGCGCTCTTTCCCCACTTTGCAAATTGCTGTGTGAGACCATTCACCGCATTGAATGCTTCCTCCAGATTCTGGGCATAGCTTTTGAGATCTTCATTTTCCTTAGCTTTCCTTATTGCGGTACCGATTTCGCTGAAGAGATTCATGACATTCTGCCCTCTGTTCATCGCAAGCTTCCTGCCTACGAGGTCGAGCGACTGAATGGCGTTCGTCCCCTCGTAGAGGCAGGCGATCTTGCAGTCTCTCATATACTGTTCTACCGGATATTCCTGGCAGTACCCATAACCACCATGCACATCGATTGCAAACGAGCATATTTCCATAGCCTTATCCGACGAAAATGCTTTACAGATTGGGATAAGAGTGTCGACGAAACCCTGGTAATTCTTTCGCGTTGCTTCGTCTTCACCGGCATGGGTCATATCAATGCAGAACCCGGTAAAGAAATTGAGTGCTCGTATGCCTTCAACATAGGCCTTCATCCAGAGGAGCGTCCGCCGGATATCGGGGTGTTCGATGATGGAAACCGGCTTCGCCGAGGGATTTTTCATCTCCCATACCGGTGCACTCTGAATTCTTTCTTTTGCGTATTGGAGCGCCCGTTCATACGCCGCGGTTGCATGCCCGAGGGCTTGCATGCCGACCTCAAGCCGTGCCTCATTCATCATCTGGAACATGATTCTCATGCCTTCGCGCTCCCTGCCGAGAAGCTCGCCGATGCACTTTCCTTCATCACCGAAATTGAGCGTGCAGGTTGCAGAACCTTTAATGCCCATCTTGTGTTCGATATTGCCGGTATTCACATCGTTGAACTCGCCGAGCGTTCCGTCATCATTGATTCTGTATTTAGGAACGATAAAAATAGATATTCCGCCGGTCCCCGGGGGATCGCCTTCAATCCTTGCGAGAACCGGGTGAATAATATTGTCTGCAAGATCATGATCCCCGCAGGAAATAAAACATTTTGTTCCGGTAATGCTGAATGTACCGTCTGGCAATCGTTTTGCCGTCGTTCTCAATGCACCGACATCGGTACCCGCCCCCGGCTCGGTAAGACACATGGTCCCTGTCCATTCACCGGTAAACATCCTGAACATATACTTGTTCTTCTGCTCTTCCGTGCCGTGCTCTTCAATCAGTCCCGCCGCTCCTGCCGTTAAACCCGGATACATCATGAATGCAAAGTTGGCTGCATCGAAATATTCCGCACAGGCTGAATAGGCCACGATTGGCATGTTCTGCCCTCCCACCTCGACATCTTTGTGCGCACAGAGCCAGCCGGCTTCACAAAATTTCTTGAATACGTCGTGATAACACGCGGGGACCCTAACTTTACCGTCCTCAAAGATACATCCTGCACGGTCTCCTACATCGTATGTCGGCAGGATGAGATCAACGGCCATCTTTTCAGCCTCAGTAAGCATCATGTCCAAGACTTCTTCATTATAATCAGCATACTTCTCTGAGGAGAACAGCTTTTGTATCTCAAGCTGCTCATACAGAACAAATTTCTGATCTCTCGTATTTACCAACAAATTACCCATACAAGCCTCCTCTCTTTATCTGACGGAATGATCCGATAGCAGCGGGAAACCCTTCAGTCCCTCGATAAAAACTTTCAGACCTTCCTTCACATTAGAATATATTCGCTTCTCCCTCGTAGCTTCCTTACCGGTAAAGAGGTGAAGAGATATAACGCCATTCAGCAATCCCCAAACGGCATTCCTGCTTTTTCTGATACTTTCTCGGCACGTAAACTCTCCCGTACTGAGACCGTACTGAAATATTCTGTCTATTATTTCAACTGTTTGAGTTGTCGCCTGAATCATGCGCTGCCGCATTTCATCAGAAAACCTGAGATCATCGGTATGAAGCATGAAAGTCATCAATATTCTAAACAATTCCCTTTCGTTCAGAAAGAAATCAGAATAGATATAAGCATAATTAAAGAGCATTTCGGAAGCACTTGCCCTCGTTTCGACAATGTTGCTTATCCGTTCCTGGAATTTTTCCACCTCGTTGAGCAGCACCTGGGCATATAGCTCTTCCTTGTTGTTAAAATAAAGATAAACCGTCCCCTTACTCAACCGGGCCTGCTTGGCAATGCTTTCGACAGTGACAGATCGAAAGCCCTTTTTATAGAAAAGCTGCTGTGCAGCCCGGAGAATTACTTTCCGTCTTTGCTCTTTTTCCTTTTTTCGTCTTGCTATCGGCGCCATTGGATACCCTTAATGGAAGGTTGACCCTGGCTTGCATCATTGCAACGGGACGGGCAAGTCATAATCCAGCAACCTTAATGACTGGGGTTCATTTAATGAATCGTGGTCAAATTATGACCACCGGTCATTCACTTAATAAGGAACTTTCCATTGCCTGTCAAGAGAAATATTCAAATAATGTTCATTACTAGAGTTTAGAGTCTCCACGTAAAAAATGGTTAAAATTTATAAAAAATACTTGACTTTGCCGCGCATTCGCG
>OMKS01000711.1_pt1 | contig 30623 bp, 23 predicted proteins | sample 1674721 | NCBI WGS metagenome assembly OMKS01 (sample SAMN06264996, study PRJEB25208) | sediment metagenome | isolation source: hot spring sediment | place: USA: California | collected 2014-09-02 | reverse complement strand
ATGGTTGGGGTGATTCTCGTTCTGATGTTTGTTTGTGCGTTCATGGCCTGGTCAAGCGCAAGAAAGACAGCCCTGTCTGTCCTGTTCTTGCGCTTGCTTGATGATCAGAGGGCTGTTTTGCGCATTGTTTTACCCTTGGCGATGATAACGGTTGGCAATGTTTTGTTGATTCCTGGTGTACGCTTTGGTGACTGGCAGGCGTATTTTCTGCGCTTGCAACCGCTGCTGGCATGGTTGTTTGCCAGCCTTTTATGGGCCTGGTTGTACATGTTGCTGTGTTTTGGCAGCGGCTGGGCTGCCTTGTGCAGCGCCTGGCAGGATCAGCGCCGCGAACTGCTCATCAGTGGGGCAGTGCTGGCCGGATTCGGTGTGCTGTGGCTGGTGATGGTTATCACCGGCCTAGGTTTGGTGCCGGATATATTCTGGAACGAAGGCAGCGTGCCGCTCGTGGCACTGCAGGTGTGGCTGGCGTTGCTGCTGGCAGGATTGTTTTTCGTGTTCGAGCGCCAGGTTATGAAAAAGAAACAAGACGCCAAAAAGCTTTGGTACTTTGACCTGGGGATCATGCTGTTGATCTGGGTGATTACGGCATTGGTGTGGCAGGCGCAGCCCATGCTGCGTCACTACATGCTGACGGAGCCATCCGCACCGAATTATGAGTACTATTCTTTCTCTGACGCAGCCTCCTACGACATCGGGGCGCGCTATGTGAGTTTGGGGCAGGGCATCAACAACCAGCGAGCCACCGACAAGCCCTTTTACCTGTTCGTGCTGGGTATCTTTCAGGCGATCGCGGGATATGGCTATGCTGAGGTGATCCTGCTGCAGACCCTCATGCTGGCACTGCTGCCCGCCATTCTGTACAGGGTTGGCATGCTCATGCACAGCCGCAGCGCGGGCCTGTTGATTGCAGCATTGGCCTTGTTCAAAGAAGTCAATGCCATGCGTGCCACACTGGACATCCAGGTATCCCATTCCAAATTAATGATGACGGAGTTTCCCACCGCCCTGATGCTGGCGCTGACCGTCTGGGCGCTGCTGGAATGGTGGCACACAACCGGGGGAAAGCAAGCTTCGGCGTGGCTGGTGTGGGCGGGCGGCCTGGCTGCCATGGCAGCGATGACGCGCGCCAATGCCTATGTGGTGGTGGCGGCCGCGGTAGGGGTGGTATTTCTATCGGGTAAAATTTCCTGGAAACAGGTGAGGTTGGCGGGGTTGTTTCTGCTGGGTTTTCTGTTGGTGGCGGCTCCCTGGTTTCTTTCAGGCAGGGCGGGGCGCAGCGCCTTCGCCAAGTTCCGCTTCCTGACGCAAGCACGCTATGAACAGACAGCGTCCTTGCCAGAGGCACCTGATGAGACGCTGCGCTATGCGCCTGAGACAGAAATTGCTGGTGGAGATGAACGTGGTATGGCCTGGCTGACCGCCACGCATTTTCTGCATAACCTGCTGGGCAGTACGCTGGCATTTCCGGTGCAGATTCCTTATCATGATTTGAAAACCACACTGCAAACACCACGCTGGGATTCAGATTGGGATGGCCGTCTGCCCGCCGATGCTGCGTTATTGATGATCACCAATCTGGCCATCGTGGCGATCGGGGTGGGGTTTGCCCGTAAGAACAACACCTTTGCCGGGTGGCTGCCGCTGTTGTTCTTCCTCGCCTACCATGCTGCCAATGGGGTTGTACGCAACTCGGGCAGCCGTTATCTGGTGCCGGTGGAATGGGCGGGGCTGGTATACTACGGCATCGGCCTCACCCAGCTGGCTGGCTGGTTTGGGGTATGGGCTTTTCGCCTTGACGCAGGGGCTTCTGCTGACAAGCCTTGTGCTTTTCCAGATAAAAAATCCACAATAAAATCCTGGGCGGTTGCGGTGATTATGCTGCTGATTGTGGGATTAAGTCTGCCGCTGGCAGGTGTGCTGGTGCCTGACCGCCTGTCCTATCTTGCGGAAGCTGAAAGCCGGCAGCTGTTGTCAGATCTTGGTTTTGATTATGCGTTAAGGCAAGCGGGCGTGGAGGAAGCAGCATGGGAAGCCTTCCTGGCGGATGAGCGCGTGATCATTTTCCAGGGGATTGCTGTCAACCCGCGTTATATGCAGGGCGGCGAGGGCATGGCTTCTAACTGGTATGTGTTCGGAACACAGGTATATCCCCGTCTGGCGTTTATCGGACTGGGCTTATATGACGCCGGGGTGATCCTGCCGTATGATGAGGACCCCGGTCCATTCCCTGCCGGCTCAGAAATTTTGGCCGCCGGTTGTGTCAACCCGGTGCGGGAGGCACGGTCGCGCAGCGGGCAGAGCAACCGTGGGATTATGCTGCGTGCGGTTGCTGTGGTGCGGCTGACCGAAGACGGCGCGGTTCACTACCTGCACCCGCAGATTGCATCCCAACTGACCTGTCCGGAGTATTGATCTGCGAACGGTAAACTGAAAACGGAGTTGTGTTTCACCGCAACTCCGTTGTTTGGCTCCTTTTTGGCTGTGTTATTGATCCAGCACAGTGACGGCGTATTCTGCGAAGGAAGTGTCGATGAAGGAATTCAGGTCAACCACTTCATCCAGTAGTTCGCGTTGTACCAGAAATGCCTGGTATTCATTCAGTGAATCGATATTGAGAGAGCCAGTGGGGGAGGCGTCAGACCAGCAGATCTGCGCCACCAGGGCAGGATCGAGGCCAGACAACTGCACTGCATACTGCACATTGGCGGGCGTGCCACCCTGCAGGAAATGGCGCACTGCTTTCAGATAGGCGATGGCAAAGCGGTTGGCAACATCTGAATCGTCGTAGACTTTCGGACCGACAGCGATCACACTGGATGCCAGTCCGGGGGCGTATTGTTCGGCGTTATCCAACAAAGCCATATCGCCATCGGCGGTAAGGCGGGTGATGTTGGGTTCAATGGCATAAACGATATCAACCTGGCCTGAGCGTAAGGCTTCCTGCTGGGCCGGCACATCGACAATGACAACATTCATTTCATCAATGGTCACACCTGAACCTTCCAGGGCTTTGGCGAGAACAAAACCGGGCACGCTGTTGAGTGCCTGTAATGAAATCACCAGGTCGGCTTCGGCCCAGCTTTGTTTGTCGGCCCAAATACCGGTTTCCACGTCCTCTGCGCGGGCGACATACCCGATCGAGGTGCATTCTTTGACCTTGAAATCAGTGAGGGGCAGGATGACCTTGAGGTTACCGCCGCGGGCAGCAGCGTTGAACAGGGCAGCATTGATGCCGGGGGCGCCAACATCGATCTCATCTGCCAGCAGCATTGGTACCAGATCGGCTGAATTGGTGAATTGTACAAACTCTATATTGAGACCTTGTTCGGCGAAATAGCCTTCTTCCTGCGCGATGAGAAAAACAGTATTGGAAAGGTAAGGCATGATGCCGATTTTGAGGATTACCTCCTGCATGGGGGTGTCAACGAGGGTTTCATTTTGCGGTGAGGAAACCGCTGGGGTTTCAGGGGGCTGGTTGCAGGCGGCAACTAAAAACAGCATGACAACCACGAGCACGAATAACATGTTTCGATTTTTCATTGAGTTTTCCTTTGGTCTGGGGGCAGTTTGATTGGCAGCTGCCGGTAGAAATTATACTTTATTCATGCCTTTTGTTCGTTATTGATCCAGCACAGTGACGGCGTATTCGGCAAAGGAAGTATCAACAAAAGAAGAAAGGTCAACCAGTTCATCCAGCAACCCGCGCTGAAGGAGAAACGCCTGGTATTCGTTGAACGAATCCAGATTCAAAGTGCCCGTAGGGGAGATATCCGGCCAGCAAATCTTCTCCACCAGCGTGGAGTCAAGGCCAGATAACTGCACCGCATATTGGACATTGGCAGGCGTGGCGCCCTGCAGAGTCTGACGTACTGCTTTCAGGTAGGCAATGGCAAAGCGGTTGGCGACATCTGGGTCAGAATATACCCTGGGTCCGACAGTGATCATGCTGGCAGCCAGGCCGGCGGCATATTGTTCGGCATTATCCAGCAAAGCAAGGTCGCCATCGGCGGTCAGGCGGGTGACGCTGGGTTCGATGGCATAAACGATGTCGACCTGTCCGGTGCGCAAGGCTTCCAGTTGGGCTGGCACATCCACAATGACAACATTTAGATCATCGATGGTCACACCAGAGCCCTCCAGGGCTTTGGCGACATTAAAACCGGGTATGCTATTCAAACCCTGTAATGAGATTACCATTTTTGCTTCCACCCAGCTTTTTTTGTCAGCCCAGATGCCGGCTTCTACGTCCTCAGTGCGCGCGACAAAACCAATATAGGGACACTCTTTGGCGGCAAAATTTGAAAGGGGCAGGATGACCTTGAAGTCACCGCCACGGGCAGCGGCGTTGAATAGACCGGCGTTGAGACCAGGTGTGCCGGCATCTATTTCATTCGCCAGTATCATCGGGATGACGTCAGCTGTGTTGGTGAACTGGACAAATTCGATATTCAAACCCTGTTCGGCAAAAAAACCTTCTTCCTGTGCAACAATCAAAACTGTATTGGATAGATAGGGCAGGATACCCATTTTCAGGGTCACTTCTTCTCGTGGCTGGCCTACGGCAGTTTCGTCTTGTAAGGCGGGAGTTTCCACCGCTTCTGGTTGTTGGGCGCAGGCAGCCAACAGGCTGACCAAAAGCAACGAGAAAAAAATGGTTGTGAAGATTGCCTTGCGATTCATAATATCTCCTTTTGCAAAATAATGATTGCGGAGGTTGTATTCGCGCTGACAGGTAATGCCCCTGTGAATTTTCAAGTAAGCACTATCAATGTTCAGGTTTGCTTAAATTAAATTGTGGATAGGTGTAGTGGTTTTGCATGATCTTCCAGCGCAGAGATTCTGGATATTGGCGGAAGGCCCCCGAAAGGAAGTCCGCAAATTGTTGCATTAATTGGGCAGTTTGATCAAATGTATCAGTATTCTCCTTATTCCACAAGAACGGTGGCAGAAAATTTACCTCAATGGTTCCTGCAGGCTGCAGGGTGCTGATCACAGGAATTACAGCGGCCCCGGTCTGGATGGCGAGGTCAGCCCAACCGGTGCGCGCCTGGTATTGCCTGCCGCACACGTTGACGGGATAGTCACCGCGCGAGCTGAATCCGTTGTCAACGTAGGCACGCACGATCTGCCCCTGGCTGAGGTAGCGATAACCGCGCAGCAAGGCATAAGCGCCATGGCGCGCCTGCTCTTTTTCAATGGAAAGGCGCAGGTTTTCCTGGCGCAGGTTGCGCTCAAAGCGTTCACTTTCCCAGCGCAGGCTGAGACGCGGGCTGACCACAGGAACAGGTTCGCAGCCAAGCCACTTTTCTACAAACACGGTGGCAAGGCGGGTGATAATACCATGATAAGAAAGCAGGATCACCCCGCTGCCCTGCTGGTAAGCCTCGTGCAGATGGTCAAAGCCGTTAACCCGGGCAAAGCGATTGCCTGCCTGTGGGGTAACGTCTTCGATGAGCGCGGCAAAACTGGTCCAGAAGCGGTGACCGGTATCCTCATAGGTTATTGCGCCAGCTTTGTTCATTTTGGGAGCAACACTCGCCCACAAGTTACCCGCCAGCGTAAGCGAAAAGACCGACGAGAAATCTTCTGGATGCACCTCGATGCTGTTCAGGAAGTTGTGCAGGATGGTTTTTTCGCGGTGGAACAGCAGGCGAAGCACCAGCGGGTTCTGTGACCAATTCAGCAGCCAGTCCAAAGCTTCAGGATACGGCATGGAAAGCATTTTGGTTTGAAAGGGCCTTCTGGCGCGCACTGAAAGCGAGTACAGCAGGTCATCGGGATGACGCAGTTTGGCGAGCACTTTGGATGGGAGTGATTCGTGAGTGAGCGGCGCCGAACGGGGTACGCGTTCTTTGCGAATATCCAGCGACTCGGAATGCCGGTCATCTACATACCCGGTCAGTATGGCAATGGTCGGTTGTTTGAAGTATTCGTTGGGAATCGTAGCGCCGGTGGCGTTCTCTACCTCCAATACCATTTGCATGCTGATGAGCGAATCACCGCCCAGTTCAAAGAAGTTATCATCGATACCGATGTCAGTCACATCCAATAGTTTTTCCCAGATGCCTGTCAGTTGTTTCTCAAGCGCCGTGCGCGGGGCGCGGAAAGGCACCTCTAAGGAGGCACGGGTCAAGGAAGGCATTGGCAGCGCTTTGCGGTCTACCTTGCTGCTGGGTGTCAACGGCAGTTTGTCCAGCGGCAGGATCACAGAAGGGATCATATGCTGCGGCAGGCGTTTTGCCAGGCTGCTTCGTAGATGTCCAGCACTGGCTTTGTGCCCATCTTTGGTGGTGTAATAGGCCACCAGGCGTTTGTTGCCGCTGGGCAGAGGCTGTACGATCACAGCGGCGTCGCTGATGGCGGGGATGCTGCGAAAAGCATGTTCAATGGCTTCCAGCTCGATGGTGAAACCGCGCACCTTGACGCGGAAATCACGCCGCCCCAGAAACGTGACCATGCCGTCCGGCGACAACTTGCCCATGTCGCCGGTGTAGTAGGTTTGCAGGGCAGGGTCCTGGAGGTCAACCACAAAACGGGCGCGGGTCTGTTCAGGATCGTTGAGATAGCCGGCTGCCATGAAGCGGCCGCGTACTGCCAGTTCGCCCTCTTCGCCAAACGGCAGCGGTTGGCGGTCTTCGTCCACTACCAGCACCTCGGTAAAGGGGGGCACAAAGCCGGCGGGATTGCGCTCGCCTTCCCAGACGTGATGATGACCGATGCGAAAAACAGCGTAATTGCCTGCTTCGCTGGAAGCCAGACGTACGTTGAGGATGCCTTCTTCTGGCAGCAGTGTGAAGATACTTTCGATCTCGCTGCGTGAGAACCCCTCTCCGCCGGTGTCGATCAGGCGCAGGTCAGGCAGCGCGGGCGTGCCGGGGGGCAGGCTGATCAGGCTGCGCATCAACCCGGCTGGTGCGCGCGCGATGGTGATGTGATCATCCGCCAGCCACTGGTAAAAAGCGGTCGGACTGGTCAGACGATCCAGCCGACGGTAAATGGTGACACCATTCATCAGGGCGCCAACGGTTGGTGTGGAGGCCATGGCGAGGGTGATGTCAGAGGTCAGGGTGATACGGTCAGAGGGTGTGAACCCCAGTCCTGTGTTTGAAAGGTAGGAAGTCAGCAAGCCCATGGCATGTGTGCGGATCACCCCGCGGGGTTTGCCGGTGGAACCGGAGGTGAAGGTCACCATCTGCTGGGCACGATAGGTGATTTGCGGAGGCGCAAAACCAGCGCCATCGCCTGCCAGTTCGTCGAGTGAAACGATATGACACTCGGGCAGGTTGGCAGAAATGCGTTGGGCGAATGACAGCAGGTCACGGGTGGTGATCAGGGCTTTAATGGGATAATCCTGCAGATATTGGCGGATCTGCTGCTCATCGTGATCGTGCCCTAACGGAAAGAAGAAATGGCCTGCCATGGCAATGCCCATTATCGCCTGCAACTCACGCCAGTCAGGCTTGAGCAGGGTGGCGGTCAACTGTTGTTCACGGGAGCATCCATTGCCGAGAAGTTGCTGCAGATGGGCAGCCAGCGACAGGCTTGCCTTCCATAACTGCTGGTAACTCACCTGGTCATTCTGATCGCAGTAGGCGGGATGGTCGGATGGAAGGTGGTTAACCACCTTTTGGAAGCGATCGCCTAAGGATTTGTATAATTCTTCTTCCTGGAAGGGGATGGCGGGGATTGTCATTGGTATCAAGGAGCCTTATTCTGGTGCATAACATTTCTCATTGTATCAAACTTGATGATGGCAGGTAAGGGGGGTTATGTTAAAATGCAAGCATGAAACCAATCACGCGGGAAGTTACGGGTTGTGAAGCGATGACGCGGCGGGAGAGACGATGAAACAGCCTGCTGTTACCGTCATCATTCCCAACTACAACAATGCGGCCGTCATCCGCCGCGCAATTGACAGCGTGTTGGCGCAGAACTTCACTGACTTTGAACTGCTGGTGTTGGACGATGCTTCCACGGATGAGAGCGTTGAGGTGGTCAGGGGTTATGAAGACCCACGGCTGCGGCTGCTGGTGAATGAGGAAAATGTCGGTGTGGCTGGGGTGTGGAACCGCGCCGTCAGAGAAGCCCGGGGAGCTTGGGTTGCTCTGCTGGATTCTGATGATAGTTGGGAACCAGACAAGTTGGTGCGCCAGATGGCATTCCTTAACGAGCATCCCAACCTGGCAGGCTGCACCTGCGGCTACCGCCATGTGCGCCTGGATGGCATACAGATTGTGATGCCCAGGGAGAAGGATACCCGCACGCGACAGGTGCTTTTTCACAATATTCTGCATATTGGCACGACCCTGGTGGTGCGCAGGGAGGTTTTTGAGGAGATCGGCTGGTTTGATGAAACCTTGCGGCGAGGGCAGGATACAGACCTGCTGCTGCGCTTGCTGGAGAAGGAACAACTGGCAGTCGTGCCGGAGGCATTGGCAAGCGTATATCAGCACACCCAGCGCTCTGCGGATGCCCTGGCGCAGTCACGCGCTCTGATGCTGGACAAACACCACGCGGCGTATACCCGGCAAGGCTGGTTGTTCATGCGGCGCAAAATCGCGCATATGTGGGCAGATGTCGCCTACCAGTATGCACGTGAAGGCAACCGCGCCCAGATGCGTACCTATGCGGTCAGATCAATCACATCCTTTCCTTTTCAACCGCCGGGGATTTATTTGATCCTGCTGGACGGCATCACGGGATGGCGACTGTACCGGTTTTCTGTGTCTGCGAAACGAAAACTATCTCGCAAATTGCACGAAAGAAGGGCGCCATGAAAACATCATTGCCCACCTTTTTTGTGATCGGGGCTGCCAAGGCAGGTACGACCACATTGCATGACGCCCTGGCACATCACCCGCAGGTGTATGTGCCTTACAAAAAAGAACCTACCTTTTTCGCCAGTGATGACTATGACCATGGACTGGCGTGGTATCTGGACACCTATTTCCGCAATGCTGAGCGGTATGCAGCGCGCGGCGAGTGTTCGGTGGGTTATTTGTTCTGGCATAGAAAAACAGCCTTGCGCATGGCTGAGGCATATGATGAGCAACCACTGCCGCGCATTATCGTTATTATGCGCGACCCGGTGGCACGGGCATACTCCGCCTACTGGCATTTGCGTAACTATGGCGGGGAGAGGCTTTCCTTTGAGGAGGCGCTGGCGGCAGAAGACGAACGTTTTGCCCAACAAAAAGAGCGATTAAGCGCAGAAGGTATCCTGCGGTTCGCTTACTTCCGTGGTGGTTGCTATGACCGGCAATTACGTTCTTTTCTGGACCGTTTCCCGCGGGAACAATGCCTGTTCCTGCTGACCGAAGACCTGCAGCAGGATTATGCCGGCACGATGTATACGCTGTTCGCTTTTCTTGGGGTAGAAACAGAGGTTGTGACGGCGGCGCGCGCCAGCAACAGCGCCCGTCAGGTGCGCAACCGCGAATTCTATCGTGCCATCAGGCAGCCTTCGGTGCTCAAAGAACTGATCAAACCGCTATTGCCACAGCGCCTGCGTTACCGGCTCAAACAGCGATTGCTCAGTCTGAACATGAAGCCCGCGCCTTATCCGCCCATCAACCCGGACACGGCCCGCCAGTTGCGCGCACGCTACCTGCCGCACATCGAAGCGTTGGAAACCATGATCGGGCGTGACCTTTCGGCCTGGAAAAGCGAACCGGCAGGCGGCGAGAAGGAGGGTGGTATCGATGATTGACCAGGAAATGCGTGAATGCCTGCCCAATCTCTTCATTTTGGGGGCGGCCAAGGCCGGTACCACCACCCTGTTTGAACAACTGCGCCAGCTGCCCGACGTATATTTTCCCTTTTCCAAGGAACCTCTGTTCTTCAGCCAGGACAGATTGTATGAAAAAGGCCTGTCGTGGTATGCTAACACTTTCTATAAAGAGGCCAAAGGGTATCCTGTGCGGGGAGATGCCAGTCCGCATTATCTATATTGGGGGGAAAAGGCCGCGCCGCGCCTGGCGCAGGCCTATGATGAACCGCCCAAAATGATCGTGCTGCTGCGTGACCCGGTTGATCGCGCCTATTCATGGTATTGGAACATGGTGCGTGAAGGCAACGAAACCCTGTCTTTTGAGGAGGCACTGGCCTGTGAAACAGAACGATTGCAGACGCATCAGGGTATGCTTGAGAAACAAGGTTCGATGAAATACGGATATGTGAGGGGCAGTCGCTATGCCACCCAGCTGAAACCTTTTCTGGATAGCTTCCCCCGGGAGAATTTTCAGTTCATCTTATACGATGAATTGAAAGACGATCCGCAAACTACTCTTCAGGTTGTGTTGCAATTTCTGGAGCTGGAAAATACGCAGCGCCGGTTTGAACAGGTGCAAAGCAACCCGGCGGCTATGCCGCGCAGCATGAACTTGCAGCGCTGGCTGCGCAGGCAATCCACCTGGCGCGAATGGCTGAAACCGCTCATTCCCATCAAGATTCGGTATCGGATGAAGGAAAAACTGCTGCAGATGAACCTGCGTGAGAGCAGTTACCCGCCGATCAACCCAAAGACAGCCACTGCACTCCGCGAACAACTGGCGAGCGAGGTGAGGCAGTTGCAAGACATCATCCAACGAGACCTGACAAGGTGGCTGCCGTGATGAAACCAAGGGTTGCCCTGTTGATCCCTTCGCTGCGCGGCGGGGGAGTGTTTCGGGTGATGACCAACCTGGCGTTGGGGTTGCAGGAACACGGCTGCCGGGTCAGTTTGATCGTCGGTACTGTAGAGGGGTGTGTTGATGACAGCCTGCTGGCGCGGTTGACTATTGTTGACCTGGGGGTGGAGAAGATGGCGGCGGGCATGCCGAAACTTACCCGCTGGCTGCACGCCAACCAGCCCGATTTTCTCATTTCGGCGCAGATGCACGTCAATTTGACCGCGATTGCTGCTTGCGCCCTTGCTGGAACAGCAACCCGCCTGATCGTTACTGAACACAATGATGTCGATTCCGTGTATCGCCACGCCCCCACGCTGAAGCAGCGTGTGGTTCCCTGGCTGGCAAAGGTGCTGTATCCGCGTGCCGACCGCATCATTGCGGTGTCACAGGGCGTGGCGGACAGCCTGGCAGCCTGGTTGAAAAGACCCGTCGAAAGCATCGCCGTGATCTACAATCCGCTGGTTGATACGGCGCTGCTCGATCACGCGCAAGAACTGCCGAACCATGTCTGGTTTCAGGATGGTGGGCTGCCGGTGATTCTGGGGGTGGGGCGGCTGGAGGAGCAGAAAGATTTTGCCACCCTGCTCAGGGCTTTTGCGCTGCTTATTGAACAAGTGCCTGCACGCTTGATGATCCTGGGGGAGGGCAGCCAACGTAAGATGTTGGAAACGCTGGCGCAAGACCTGGGGGTGTCCGAACGTGTGGCGATGCCCGGCTATGTCAGCAATCCTTATGCCTGTATGCAGCGCGCGGCGCTGTTCGTGCTATCCTCCGCCTGGGAAGGCTTCCCCAGTGTGTTGGTGGAAGCCATGGCGTGCGGCTGCCGGATGGTTTCAACCGACTGCCCCAGCGGTCCGCGTGAAATTCTGGAAAATGGGCGTTGGGGGGCGCTGACGCCGGTGGGTGATGCTGGCGCTATGGCATCCGCCATGCTGGCTGCGTTGCAAACCCCGCCACCTGATGCGGTGGTGCAGGCAGCGCAGCGTTTTTCGGTGGATGCCGCCGTAGCACAGTATCTGCAGGTGATGGAGGCGATGCAGAACACATGAAGATTCTGCACCTGATAACGGGATTGAATTATGGCGGGGCGGAATCCATGCTGCTGGGGGTGGTGCAACATCTGCAAAAGCAAGGCATCCAGCAGGATGTCATCTCGCTTAGCACTAACGGAGCAATCGGAGAACGCCTGCAAAATTTGGGTATCAAGGTTTCTGCCCTACACCTGCCGCGTGGACGCATGACAGTCAAAGGCTGGCGGACATTACGGCGCTTGGTTAAAGAATCACAGCCAGACCTGATGCAGACATGGCTGTATCACGCTGATTTTGCCGGGGCGCTGTTGCGCCTGAGCGGTATACGCTGCCCGCTGGTGTGGGGCGTGCATCATAGCGCTGACAACTGGCGGGAAATGAAAGCCACCACGCGGTTGGTGCTGTGTGCCAATCGTTTGCTTGCCAGATGGCTGCCGGATGCGATTGTGTGTTGTTCAGAGAGCGCGTCTCAATCCCATGCAGCGCTGGGCTATCCCGCAAAGAAAATGGTGATTATACCCAACGGCATTGATACACAGCGCTTTCAGCCGCATGATCAGGGCGGTGAACGCCTGCGCAATCGGCTGGGTGTACCAGCAGGCAGCCTTATGGTAGGGCATTGCGGGCGCTGGATTCCATTGAAAGGGCATCGGATTTATGTCGAAATGGCCGCCAGGCTGCGGGCAGGTTTTGCGGACATGCATTTTGTGATGTGCGGTGAAGGCATTGATGTTGATAACGACCCTTTGATGGCATGGATTGAGGAAAACGGGTTGAGTGGGAACGTGCATCTGATGGGCGGGCAGGCAGCCATGGAGGAGATCTATCAAGGACTGGACCTGTTCGTATCATCTTCTTTGAGCGAAGCCATGCCGCTGACAGTGATGGAAGCCATGGCCTGCGGTGTGCCCTGTGTGGTGACCGATGTTGGCGACCAGGGGACGCTGGTGGCGGAATGGGGCGTGGTGGTGATGCCCGGTTCGGCAGATGCGTTGATTCATGGCTGCGAGCAGGTTCTTGGCCTAACTTGTGAGGAACAAGAACGGCTGGGGCAAGGCGCCCGTCAGCGCATCGTTAACGACTACTCACTGGATGCCGCCGCCCAAAAATACCTGACTGTGTATCAAAGACTCCTGGCAGAATGAACGGGAAAAGTTTTCCCATTGGTCAGGCTTGTTGAATCAGTTACAATAGCCTTGACTGGATGAATTGCCAGTAAGAATGAGACCGATAGGTTCATGAAAATTCTGTTTTTCGCCAACACCAGTTGGAATTTGTACAACTTCCGCCTGCCCTTGATGAAAGCGCTGGGCGATCTTGGGCATACCCTGGTGGCAGTGGCGCCCAAAGACCGTTTTACAGATCACATCCAGGCGCAAGGTTTCCACTGGCGCAATCTCCTGCTGCAGCAGCATGGATTGAACCCTTTGGTGGATGTGTGGACACTATGGCAGATTTGGCGGATCTATCGAGCAGAAAAACCGGATATCGTCAGCCATTTCACGGTTAAATGCGTGCTCTATGGTTCAATTGCCGCCCATGTATGTGGTGTGAAACACATTGTCAATACTATCACCGGGCTTGGGTTGCTCTTTACCCATCCTCATCTCCATTACCGTATGCTGCGGGGTGTGGTGATGCTGGCCTACAAGCGTGTGCTGCGCAACACAACCGTCATCTTTCAAAATGTGGAGGACCGTGAGCTGTTCATTAGCAGGGGTATTGTCAAGGCAGCGCAGACTCATCTGGTGCGCGGCTCCGGTGTCGAAATGCCGGAAACAACCGCGCCGCCTGCTGAAAATGCAAAGGTGCGGGTAATCCTGCCGGGCAGGCTGGTGTGGACCAAGGGTGTGCGGGTGTTTGCCGAAGCAGCGCGGTTGCTTAAAGCGAAGCAAGTGCCGGTGGAAATGGTGCTGGTCGGCCAGATCCCGCATAACGACCGTACAGCCATTGCAGAAGCACAGGTGAAACAGTGGGAGCAAGATGGTGTGCTGGCATGGTGGGGCTGGCGCGATGATATGGACCAGGTGTATGCACAGGCTGATATTGTCTGTATGCCTTCGCTGTATGGAGAAGGAGTGCCGCGTACGTTAATTGAAGCAGCTGCCCATGGCCGTGCGGTGATCGCTGCAGATAACCGCGGCTGCCGCGATATTGTACGTGATGGGGTGAATGGCTGCCTGGTGCCGCAGGATGACGCTGAAGCACTGGCAAACGCCATCCGCCAGCTGGCAGCCGATCCTTCTTTGCGGCGCCAGATGGGGGCAGCCGGGCGTGAGATGGTGCGTAGAAGTTTTTCAGCAGACAACATCATTGCACAAAGCATGGCGGTGTATCTGGCGCCGTTTGGGGGACAGGAAGGTATCGAGCCTGCGCCGGGCGATCAAAATCTGCGGTAGGGTGCGGTGATTGTCATTTGATGGCGGTAGATGTTTGGCCTGTATGTTCAGGGCTCCAGGGTGCCAGACGGGCAAACAGAACTCGCAACCCGCTGTTGATGACAATGCCCAGCAATGCTACCACGATCAGGGTGGCGAATAATTCTTCCACGCGCAGGGTCTGCCAGGAGAACCAGATCATGACGCCCAGTCCTTGTTTGGCGGAGAGTAGTTCCACGGCGATGGTCAGCAGCAGGGCGGTGGTAAGGCCAAGGCGCACACCGCTGAGAATGGAGGGCAGGCTGCCGGGCAGCAGGATGCGGGAAAAAGTTTTCCAGCGGCTGGCGCCATAATTTTTGGCGACTTCGAAATAGACCTGATCCAACTGCGCCACGCCGGTCATACTGGTGACCAGGGCGGGGAAAAAAGCGGAAATGGCGATCACGATCACAATAGAAATTTCGCCGATGCCGAAGATGATCAGGATCAGCGGGAAAATGGAGATTTTGGGGATAGGGTGGGTGGCGGCAATCAGGGGGTCAAACAAAGCACGCAGGCGGCGTGACCAGCCCATCAGCACACCCAACAAGATGCCGGGGGTGATACCCAGCAACGACCCCAACACAAGGCGGTTGAGGGTAGCGCGGGCGCTGTCAATGACCCTGCCGTTGGCGATCAGGCGGTAGAGGGTTTGCAGAATGGTGGAAGGAGGCGGGAAGAACATACGCGAGATCAGTCCCAACCGTGAACCGGCTTCCCACAGCAGCAGGAAACCAACCACCAGGATCAGGGTGCCATAAGAGAAATGGTTGGCACTGCCATTGGCTTTGTTCTTTTTTCTGGCCATCAGCGCGTGATCCCTTCGCGCACTTCGGTTTCAATGATCTGCCAGACCTGCTGGTAGATGGCGTCAAATTGCGGGTGCTGGCGGAAGCTAAGCGTGCGCGGGCGGGGCAGGTCGATGGGAATATCAGCTTGAATGGTGCCCGGGCGCCCGCTCATCACCAGGATGCGGTCACCCAGCAGAATGGCTTCTTCGATGTCATGGGTGATGTAGATGACGGTTTTGGGGTTATCGCGCCAGGTGGTGAGCAATTCCTGCTGCATGAGGATGCGGGTTTGTGCGTCAAGGGCGCCGAACGGTTCATCCATCAGGAGCACATGCGGGTCGGTGAGAAAGGCGCGCAAGATGGCAACACGCTGGCGCATCCCGCCGGAGAGTTCATAAGGAAAGGCGGTGAGGAATTCACTCAATCCCACGCGGCTGAGGAAGTCAGCTGCCAGGGTGGTACGTTCTTTTTTGGGCACACCGCGGGTTTCGAGGCCGAAAGCGACATTGTCGACCACCGTCATCCAGGGGAACAGTCCCTGCTGCTGAAACACCATGGCGGTTGCCGGTCGTTGACAGTCGTCATTGCCGGAAAATACAATTTCGCCGCGCGAGGGCGGCAGCAGGCCGGCGATGATGCGCAGAAGGGTGGTCTTGCCGCAACCACTGGGCCCGACGATGCACACAAATTCGTTCTGCTCAACGGTGAAGGACACGTTGGCGAGTGCTTCCGTGGTGCGTGGATTAGAAAATACGAGCGAGAGGTCGTTGCACGCAAAAATCATGATGGTCTGGTTGTCTCCTGCGGCTGAATTATAACATGGGGTTAATCAGCTGGTAGTTGAGAGATGTGTATTTTGGTGAAGGTAGGTAAACCTTTGTTGGTCAATCATGGGATTTTGGGCGTTTGATCGGCATGTCTGGTGCTTGACAATCATATGGCGGATGAAGTACGATGGTTTTTCTGATGAAGAATTTATCGAGCAAAACCACCATTTGGCTTCTCATTTCTGTTCTGTTTGGCATGGTTATAATCGCCAGTGGACTGATTATGTTTGTGTTGCGGCTACAGGTTGAGGTTGCCTGCACGAACAGCGACGACTGTCGCCAGATGGGGGTGATGGGGGGCGTGGTTTTCTCTTTCTCTAAACCTTATGATGCCAAACAGTTTACGGCGTTGGTTAGCGTGGAAGGGGCGGATACGGGGGACTGGGTAATTGAAGATCAGCAGAATGTGCGCTGGCTGGCTTCAACGCCGCTGGTGCCCGGATCGACGGTGACCTTCTTGCTGGAAAAAGGTCAACTTGGATCGTCGGGTGAACGGCTGCGCCGGACGCAGAGGTGGGACATCGAGGTGCGTGCGCCAGAGATCGCCGTATTGGGGGAAAGCAGAGCGGGATACGAGGTGTTTGTGTTGGATGAAGACGGTGTGTCCGTGTCATTGACGCAGACTGGCGGTAAGATTCAAGCGTTCGAACCATCACCAGACGGGGAACAACTGGCGCTGGCGGTGGAAAATGACTTCGGCGGGGTTGACCTGTGGCTGGCAACACGCAATGGCTCTGACCTGCGCGTGGAGGTGGCATGCGGCGAGGAGCGTTGCCATTCCCCGGCCTGGTCGCCGGATGGCATGGTTTTGGTATATGTGCGTTCCAGCAATGCTTCCGCTGATGGAGGCGGAAATGTGTGGATGAAAGGGCTGCACAGGGGAACTGAACAGTTGGCAACGGAGGTGCAGGCAGACAATGCCACCCAGCCGCGCTGGTCGCCGGATGGACAATGGATCAGTTATGTGGTGAAAGATGATATCTTCCTGGTCGAAATACCGACACTTGAAACCGCCCAGCTGACTTCCTCGGATGGCTCTGAGGGTTGTTGGACGGCAGATGGCTCCTCATATCTATATACGGCGACACTGGCAGATGAACTGAGTATCCGCAATGGTGTTTTGCGCTGGAACGTGGAGGATGGGTCACTCTCCTGTTTGTGCGAAGCGGTTTCTATCGAGGATTTCGGCAATTTGGACCGGCCGGTCTGCCACCCGCGCGAAAATCTGGCTGTGATTCGGGTCCAGCCCAATCTGCGCATCAGCGGCTACCAGTTGACCCTGGTGGATTTGACCGAGTTGAACGATCAGTTGATTGTCAGCGATTTTACCAGGATATTCAGTCAATTGACCTGGTCGCCATCCGGTGAGCAATTGTTGTATCAGGCGTTTCAGCCGGGCAGCGGTGATAGCGAACCGGAGATCTGGTTGTGGCAACGCGATAGTGATGAATTGCAGCAGGTCGCCAGCGGTTTCTTCAGCCCGCGCTGGCTGCCTTGATGCTTAAGGGCGTGGCGGCTTGACGGGTTCTTTGCGCAGGCTGTCGAACAGGTGCAGGATCGTCAGCCAGGGATGGGCAAACAGCATACGCGGACCAGCAAAGCGCATCACCCGCCTGATCTCTTCGCGGCGGTCATGCGTATAGCAATGCACCGGGCAGCGTGCGCAGGTGGTTTTGCCTTCTTGAAAAGGGCATTTCTCTAATCGCTGCAATGCGTACGCTTGCAATGACTGGCAATCCGGGCATAAGTCTGACGAGGTGGAATGCTGATGGCGGCAGTACAGGCGGATCATGGCGGAGACCGTGTGCGTTTCGCGGTTCAAGCGGGTGTTGTTTCTCATGGGGTGATTGTACTTCAGGAAATCGATCCGTTTCAACACTGGCGGTGTTTTTTTATTTTCACAGACCGGCACAAGAACTTGGTTTCCAGTTAGAATTAGGCCATACCCAAGGAGTGACGTATGGCTGGCATTCTCGATCCATTGATACGGCTGCATCCCCATGATAACGTGGCGGTGGCGCTGCAGGAACTGTTTCCAGGCGGTAGAATTGTTATCGCTGACATAACCATTGACGTACGCGAGCGGATTCCTGTCGGGCATAAGGTGGCTTTGACGGTTATTGAGGCTGGTGCAGCGGTCATCCGCTACGGGTTTCCCATCGGGAGCGCGCTGGAAGATATCCAACCCGGGGGGTGGGTGCATTCTCACAACCTCGGCATCCAGGATTTTTCCCGTGACTTTGCTGCGACGCAGGTGTCAACGCAGGACGTGCAAGCCATAACACAAATGCCGGATCACTTTTGGGGCTATGAACGCCCTGACGGCCGGGTCGGCACCCGCAATTACATCGCCGTGGTCTCGGCGGTGAACTGTGTCAATCCCTTGGTGCGGGCCGTGCAGCAGCAGTTCACCCCGCAGAGGCTTGCCGCCTACCCGCGGGTGGATGGCGTGCTAGCGATCACTATCGATTCGGGCTGTTCGCTGCCGTTGGAGGGGCTTGACCATCAAAACCTGCGGCGGGTGCTGCTCAACATTGTCCAGCATCCCAATATCGCCGCCAGTCTGGTGATCGGGCTGGGCTGCGAGGTCAACCAGATGGCGGAAGAACTGGCGCCCTTGGGTGTACCGCTGCTGGTCGCTCAGCAGGAACGGGGTTCACAATCTGTCATACATCAGGCAACCGATTGGGTGTCGTCGCAACTGCCACACGTCAATGCGCTGCAGCGCACACAGCAGCCTGTGAACAAACTGCGCGTGGCGTTGCAGTGCGGGGGCAGCGACGCTTTTTCGGGCATCACTGCCAACCCACTGGTAGGGGCGCTATCTGACCGCATCGTGACGCAGGGCGGGGCGGTGGTGATCGCGGAAACGACAGAAATTTTCGGGGCGGAGCAACTGTTGCTAAGCCGCTGTGAAACATCTGACACACAAGGAAAATTGCGGTCGATATTGGACTGGTGGCAGGATTACACGGCGCAGATGGGGGTGACCGTGGATAACAACCCTTCGCCGGGCAACAAGCGCGGCGGGCTGACCACCATCTTCGAGAAATCGCTGGGCGCGGTCAGCAAGTGCGGCACTTCTGCGCTGGCGGATGTGCTTGACTATGGCGAACGCTCAACCCGCAGCGGGGTGGTCTTCATGGATTCACCCGGCAACGATGCGGTCTCTCTAACTGGCCAGCTGGCGGCAGGCTGCAATCTGGTGCTGTTCACCACCGGCTGCGGCAGCACCTATGCGCCGGGAATCGCACCTTGCCTGAAGATCGCCACTACCAGCGCCCTGTATGAGCGCATGACGGGCGACATGGATTTCAACGCCGGAATCGTGCTGGAAGGATTGACACAGGCGGAAGCGGCCAGTGATCTGCTGGCAATGGTAATTGATACGGCTTCAGGCGAGATGACCAAAAGTGATCCCTACTGCCAGCAGGTGGTGGAGTTGGTGCCGTGGCGGCGCGGGGCGATTCTGTGAACCATCGATAAGGAGTAAACATGCCGAGAACACCCGAACAACGCAACGGGAAGAAATTCTACTGGCAGGACCTGGCATGGATAGCGCTATTGGGTGTGGTGTTGGTGTTGATGCTGGTGCCGCCCATGGCGGACTGGTACCAGGCCATCAACGCTGAAGCACCTTATCTGTCAGCTTTTTTGAAATTCATGCTGCTGGCGCCGATGGGCGAACTGCTGGCGGCGCGCCTGCGACTGGGTGAATGGACAAAACCGTCCTTTTTGGCGGGCAGGGCGCTGGTATGGGGTTTTCTGGGCATGGTGATTGCGCTGGCGTTTGTGTTGTTCCGGGGGGGCGTGGCGGCGGCTTCACAAAGCGGCCTGCTGCCCGCCGGTATGCCACCTTTGTTGATGGCTTTCACCACCTCGGTGTTGATCAATGTGTTGTTCGCGCCGGGCATGATGGCTTTTCACCGCTTGAGCGATGCCTATTTCGACCTGCGTGGGGAAGGTCATGGCAAACCCACCATACAGGCTATCGCGCAGCGTATCCACTGGGGCAGTTTTTTGGGGGTGGTGATCGCGAAAACCATTCCCCTGTTCTGGATTCCGGCGCACACGATCACGTTCCTGCTGCCGGCAGGCTACCGCGTGCTGATGGCAGCCCTGCTGTCAATCGCATTGGGGCTGATCATGGCGCTGGTGAAACCGAAGTAAGGGTTTGCGCTTAGGGCAAGACACCCCAATCCATCTGCCAGGAAGCGGTGAAAGGCAGCATGGCGGTGGTTCCACTGAGCAGGTCATAAATGTAGGGGGTGCCGGAGCTCCAATCACCGCGGCGGAAGAGGATCTGGCTGCCATCCGGCGACCAGTTGGCCAGTTCCGCGTTGTCATCAGCGATCTCTAATTGCACACTGCCATCGAGGTTGATCAACATGACACGGATATCGCTGAGTGTATCTTGATCAGCGATATCAAGGATGGTAAATGCCACCCAACCACCGTCGGGGGAGAATAGTGGGCCGGTAACGGCTGTGTTGGGAGCAGAGTAGAGAATTGTCAGGCCGCTAAAATCGCTGTTGGCGATGTACAGCGGGCTTTCAAAATAGCCGTACATCTGCCACTGGCTGGTCACCAGGCGGGTGCTGTCGGGCGAAAAATCAACATTGCCGGCATACACATCGGTAGGCGACGCCATGGCGGTGGCGGACGGCAAGTGCCAGACCACATAACTTCCGCACTCGGAATAGCAGGCGCAGTAGAGGATGCTGGCGTATTGTTCGTCATCGCTGATGGTTTGGGGGAACTTCAAACCCCCGCCGATGGTTGCCATGACGGGCGGGGTGACCGGATCATCGGCATCGTAGCGCAGCAGGTCGAAACTGATCAGCGCCTGATCTTCAAGGTCTTCTACAGCAGGGCACGTGAAACTGCCGCTGGCGGCATAAAAAGTCGCTGGCTGGGTGCGCGACCATTGGAAGATCATCACCGGCAGGCTGATAACGCTGTTGTCTTGCAGGTTGTGCAGGAAGGATACGTCGTTTTTCATGTAACTGAGATAGCGCCCATCCGCTGAAAACAGCGGTGAACCGTATCCGCCTTCGTAACTGTCTGCCACACCGTCGAAGGTCAACTGGATCATTTCGCCACTATCAACCAGATAACGCCAGATATTGCCTTCGAAGACATAGGCGATCTGGCCGGGTTCGGGCGGTGTTTCGGTGGGTTCCAGCGGCGGGCCGGGTTCATCGGTCGGGGTCGGCTCGGGGTCAGGTTCAGTCGGCTCGATCACCGGGGTTTCGATTTCCTCCGTCGGCACAGGCGGTTGAGGTGGGTTCAATAGATTGATCAATGAACACGCCATGGCAACGGCAAGGAGCAGGGTCAATAAAGCAAACAGGGGCAGGCGCATTTTTTTCATCGGGGAATTTCCTTCCGTGGGGGGCTGAATTTATGTGAGAAATGTTAAAGATATTATACGGTGTTCGTGAGAAGTGTCAAAATGGAGATTAATAGATGTTGTTTTCACTTACCCCATTCGTCTTTTCGGCAGGGCGCAACTAAGGCATAATTAGCTTGCTGACAACGAAAAAGGAGACCAACAATGGGCAAGCAGGACAAATTGCATATGATCGGGCATGGGCATATCGACCCGGTGTGGCTGTGGGTGTGGCAGGAGGGCTATCACGAGGTGCACGCCACCTTCCAGAGCGCGCTGGAGCGCATGCGCGAGTTCGACGATTTCACCTTCACCTCCAGTTCGGCGGCGTTCTATGCCTGGGCGGAGGAGATGGATCCACCGATGTTTGCTGAGATCCAGCAGCGTGTGGCGGAAGGGCGCTGGCATTTCACCGGCGGGTGGTGGATAGAGCCGGACTGCAACATCCCCTGCGGGGAGAGTTTCGTGCGCCAGGGGTTGTATGGCCAGCGTTTTTTCCAGGAGAAGTTCGGGCGTAAAGCCAGCGAGGGTTTCAATCCTGACAGTTTCGGCCATCACGCCGTGCTGCCGCAGATCCTCAACAAGCAGGGATTGTCACGCTATGTCTTCATGCGCCCGGGGCCGCACGAAAAAGATTTACCCGGGCCGTTGTTCTGGTGGCAGGCGGCGGATGGCTCGCGCGTGTTGTGCTTCCGCATCATCCGCTCGTACAATGATTGGGAAGGCGACATCATGCCGCAGATTGATGCTGCGCGTCAGCACCTGCAAGCGCCGCTGCATGACCTGATGTGTTTCTACGGCGTGGGCAACCACGGTGGCGGCCCGACCATTGCCAATATTGAGCAAATTCACCGGTATCAGCAGGATGAAAGCCTGCCGCAACTGGTGTTCAGTTCGCCGCATGAGTTCTTCGAGGCATTGGATTTTGACCTGTCTTCTCTGCCGGTGGTGAGAGATGACCTGCAGCACCACGCCAGCGGCTGTTATGCCGCCCATTCAGGGGTAAAACAATGGAATCGTCAGGCGGAAAATGCCCTGATGGTGGCGGAAAAGTGGTCTGCCATGGCAAACGCCGTGCTGGGCACGCCCTATCCGCGCGAGGAGTTCAGCCACGCCTGGAAACTGGTGTTGTTCAACCAGTTCCATGACATCATGGCAGGTACCAGCTTGAAAGAAGCCTATGATGATGCCGAACGCAGTTATGGCGAAGCCATCAACATCGCCCAGCGGGCGTTGAACCGCGCGCTGCAGGCATTCACCTGGCAGATCGGGCTGGCGCATGAGGAAGCCACCCCGGTGGTGGTCTTTAACCCGCACACCTGGCAGGCTACGCTGCCGGCGGAGGTGGAGGTGCACAACAGCGGGGGCGAGGTGACTTTGCTGGACGCGCAGGGCAATGAGGTGCCTGTGCAGCGGGTTCAGCCGCACCCCACGCTGGATTGGGCGATGCGCTTGCAGTTTTTGGCAGACCTACCGCCACTGGGCTACCAGGTCTATCGCGTGCACCAGAAAGAAGGCACGCGCACCAAACTGCCGCAGCCTGCGCTGCGGACAACATTTGAAAATGAATGGCTGCGCCTGTGCTTCGATGAACAGACTGGCTTGATCGTTTCATTGTATGACAAACGCAGCCAGCGCGAGGTATTCAGCGCGCCTACCGCTAACGCGGTTGTGATCGATGACCCCAGCGACACCTGGTCGCATGGCGTGTTCAGGTTCGACCGGCAGGTTGGATCGTTTGCGCTGGCATCCATGCGTATGCTGACCGATGGCGCGGTGCAAGCCACTCTGCGGGTGGAGAGCGAGTACGGGCGTTCGCGGCTGATTCAGGATTTCACGGTGTATAAAGACCTGCCGCGCATCGACGTGGCGGTGCAGGTGGACTGGCACGAGCAATTCAAGCTGTTGAAATTGCTGTTCCCGGTGAATGTCGAAGAAGCGACCGCCACCTACGAGGTGCCTTATGGGCACATCGTGCGGCCGTGCGACGGGCTGGAAGAAGCCGGGCAGCGCTGGGTGGATGTGTCGGGTGAGGGGCTGGGGGTCAGTTTTCTCAACGATGGCAAATACAGCTTCAGTGTAGACGACAATGTTTTCGGACTGACCGTACTGCGCAGCCCGATCTACGCTCACCACGACCCCACCGTGCCGGACATGGATGCGGTGTATGACTTCATTGACCAGGGGCAGCAGTTCTTCCAGTATAGCATCCTGCCGCATCAGGGTGATTGGCGCAAAGCCGGCACTCTGCGCGCCGCGGCGGAGATCAACCAGGCGGCGATAGTGTTGAAAACCACCGGTCATGAAGGACCTTTGCCGACCGCGGCAGCCATGCTTGGCGATCTGCCGCCTGCGGTGGAGATCAGCGTGATCAAACAAGCGGAGCAAGGCGAAGGCCTCATTCTGCGGCTGGTGGAAACCCATGGCGAAGCATTAAACTTTGACCTGACCTTGCCGGTTTGGCAAATAAAAGTTTCTGTGGTGATGAAGCCGTATGAGATCAAGACCCTGAAGGCGATGCCTGACGGAACGGTCGGCGAGGTCAATTTACTGGAAGAATGAAAGGGCTGACAGGCCGAGGATCACACCTATGATAACGTTGCTGAACGGCATCCAACTGCCTGAAGAATTTATTGACCAAATCCGGCGCGGTTTCCAGCAAAAAGGAGAACGCTGGCTGAAAGAACTGCCAGTATTGACTGAGCGCTGCGTGCAGAAATGGCAGCTGACGCAGGTGCACTTGAGCGATGAACTTTCCTATAATTTGGTGCTGTTTGCGCGCCACCCTGAGCAGGGTGAGGTGGTATTGAAGATTGGTGTGCCGCATCTGGACCTGTTCTCTGAGATGCGTGCCATCCGCCTGTTTGAAGGACACGGGCTGTGCCGCTGTTTTTCTTTGGATGAAGCACTGGGGGCGATGCTGCTGGAGCGCATCCTGCCCGGTGAGAACCTGTGGACGATGAACGATGCGGAAGAGCGTTACAGGATTACAGCTGACCTCTACCGGCAGGTGCTGGTGCATCCGCTTGCGGATCACGGTCTGCCGTTATTTGGGGAGTTGATCGCCACTGCCATTGAACGCTCAGCGGATGTGCCTGAGACGCCGCCGTTTCTGGTTGATTGGCTGAGAGAGGTGCAATCAGATTATGCCCAACTGGAGGCTGAGAGCGGAGAACCGGTGGTACTGCATTGCGACCTGCACCACGGCAATATCCTGCGCGACCAGCATGCATATGAAGCCAATTTGGGCTGGCGGGTCAGTCCCGGCTGGCGTGTGATTGACCCTAAAGGGTTTGTCGGCGTGCGTCCGGTTGAATGTGCGCGCTTCATCGAGAACGAACTGGATCTCTTCGAGAGGGATGATGCCAAATTGGCAGCGCTGGATCGCATGCTGGCGGTTTTCTCCCCCGCGTTGGGATTTCCAGAGAGAACGCTGGCACAGGCATTGGCGATTGACAATGTGCTCAACACCTACTGGTCGGTGGAGAGCCATTCCTCGCAAGTATGGATCGACAGCGGGTATCGGCAACATGCCCTGTTTGCCAAATATCTGGAAAGTGCCTGATCGAGTTTCATTAGAATTTGTGTAAAAATTCACGAACTCGTTGAAAAATACCACCATTTTCCTATATAATGGTAACAGAGGAAGGTTGGTATGCCCGACCGATTCATGACCCTCCGCTCTGAAAGTCTGTTTTCCCAATAGAACTCAACTGAATACACACTTTCCATCGATGCTCCATTGAACATTGCGCATTTTTTCTCCCTTTGTCGATACCGCCTGACATCCTCTGCCATACACCGGTCATTGCACTGAACGAAAGGAGTTACGATGCCATCTTCACCTTTGGATGAACACGCCATCAAAGAAATGGTCAGGGGAGTGATAGAGCAGCATGGTGGCGAGCGCAGCGCGCTGGTGGATATGCTGCATGAACTGACGCGCAAATTGGGATATCTCTCCGGGGCTGTTTTCGTGGCACTGGCGGAAGGGCTGGATGTGCCGGTGGGGGAGGTGTATTCGGTGGCGAGTTTTTATACCATGCTGCTGACGGAACCGCGCGGCAAGCATCTGGTGCAGTTCTGCGAAAGCGCGCCTTGCCACCTGGCGGGCGGCAACGCCATGTTGGCCATGCTGCAGGAAGTATTGGGAATCTCGGCGGGAGAGACCAGCACAGACGGCAACTGGACACTGATCAAGACCTCGTGTTTGGGTCAGTGTGCTGAGGGGCCCATTCTGGTGATCGACGACCACATCTACAGCCGCGTTACACGAGAGCGTTTGTGGAAGATACTGGCGCAGTATGCCGAGGAGGTGGAAGTATGAACGATCTGTTGGCGAAACAAACACGCATTGTCCTGCGGCGGGTGGGCAAGACTGACCCGGAAAAGATCGAATATTACCTTGCGTACGATGGTTATAAGGCGCTTGAGAAAGCGATTAAGCAACTCACCCCGATGGAAGTGATCGAAGAGATCAGCCGCTCAGGCTTGCGCGGAAGGGGTGGGGCGGGTTTTCCGACCGGCACCAAGTGGAAGTATGTGCGTTCCAGCCAGAGCGATCAGCGCTATATTGTCTGCAATGCCGATGAAAGCGAGCCAGGCGCGTTCAAAGACCGCCTTATATTAGAAAATGACCCGCACAGTATCATCGAGGCTATGATAATCGCCGGGTATGCGTGCGGTGCCACAGAAGGCTTCATCTATATCCGCGGTGAATACAAATTGTGTCAGGAGCGGGTGCGTTTGGCGCTGCAGAAGGCGCAGGAATTCGGCTTTCTGGGTGAAAACATCTTTGGCGGTGATTTTTCTTTCCATATTCACCTGCATGTGGGGGCGGGTGGATATGTGTGCGGCGAAGAAACGGCTTTGATCGAATCAATCGAGGGCAAACGCGCTGAACCACGCCGCCGTCCGCCCTATCCGACTACCTCAGGTTTGTGGGGCAAACCGACCGTGGTCAACAATGTGGAAACGCTGGCGAACGTGGCGCCGATCCTGTTGAATGGGGCGGAATGGTATCAAAAAATCGGCACTGAAAAGAGCAAAGGCACCAAGGTATTCACATTGCTGGGGCATGTGCAGCAGCGTGGCTTCATCGAAGTACCGATGGGCACCACTATGCGCGAGATTGTGGATGAATTTGCAGGCGGCATGCTGCCCGGCTCCACCATGAAACTTGCCATGACCGGCGGTTCCAGCGGTTCGATTGTACCTGCCAGCTTGCAGGATGTTCCATTGGCGTATGAGGCTTTTCAGGAGGCGGGCATATTCCTGGGTTCAGGTTCGCTGTTAATCTGTGACCAGAGCACCTGTATCGTCGATCTGGTGCGGGTGGTGTTCAACTTCTTCAGCAAAGAGAGTTGCGGGCGCTGCGCTCCCTGCCGCATCGGCTCACGCAAAGGACGGGAAATACTCACGCGCATTGCGGCAGGTGAGGGCAGGCATGACGATGTTGACAATTTGGCCTGGTTCGCCTCGCATCTGACCGAAGGGGCTAACTGCGGGTTGGGCAACGCCATCGGGATTCCGTTAGGCGGTGCAATTAAATACTTCCGTGAAGAGATTGAGGCGCATATTGAAGAACGGCGCTGTCCGGCGGATGCATGCCGCATGCAGCCGGTTCAAACCCTTCAGGCAGAAAGGTATGGTGTGCGATGATTAACCTGACCATTGATAAACAGCAGGTAGCTGTAGAAGAGAACACCACCATTTTTCGCGCCGCAAAACAGGCGGGCATCGAAATCCCACACCTTTGTGAATTCGAAGCGTTGACCTCGCACGGCGGCTGCCGCATGTGTGTGGTTGAAGTGGATGGGGTTAATACGCTGCAAACGTCCTGCACCTATCCGGCGCAGGAAGGCATGGTAGTGCACACCGACACGCCCAAGGTGCGCGAAGCGCGCCGCTTTGTGCTTTCGTTGATCTTCAGCGAGCGCAATCATTTCTGCATGTATTGCCCCAAAACTTCCAGCACCTGTGAATTGCAGGCGGCCGCTTACCAGATCGATATGGATCATTGGGACGTGCATCCCAACTGGGATGTGTATCCGCTGGATACCTCACACCCCTATATGGCGTGGGACCACAACCGTTGTATTCTGTGCCAGCGTTGTGTGCGGGCGTGTGAAGAACTGGCAGGGCGGCATGTGATTGTGCCAGAACACCGCGGGGCTGCCATGACCCTGACCACCGATTACGGGCTGCCGTGGGGTGAAAGCTCATGCGTCAACTGCGGCACCTGTTTGCAGGTATGCCCCACCGGCGCGATTTTGGAAAAGCGCAACCCGATGATGGACTTTGCCCAGGCATTGGAGGGCGAGCCGGGAGTTTGCGTGGAATGCGGCCTTGGCTGCCAGACCATGGTCTATAGCCTGCATAACCAACTGGTGCGCATCAGCGGCGATTGGGAGGGCGCGGTCAATCACGGGGTGTTATGCGAAAAAGGCCGTTTTACAGCGGTGGCGAACCTGTCGCAGACGCGGGTCAAACAGCCATTGATGCGTATGGATGGCAGGCTGGAACCGGTGTCGTGGCAGGAGGCGCTGGCGGCACTGCACGAGCAGATGTCAGGCAAACCTGCCGCGGCGGTCATTTCGGCACGCCAGCCGCAGGAAGTACTGGCGCGATTTCAGCAGGTCTTCGGTGAGCTGGGCTGCCAGACTGTGACCAGCAGTGAATGGCTGGCGGATGGGTATGAGGCGGTGCTGGCGGTGGCGCATGACCCCAGGCTGGCGGTGGTAGAGCCGGAGATGTTCGGCAAACGCGGCAAAGCCAACAGCGCTGTGGCACGTAAGATAGGCCTGACAGACCCGTTGACGGTCGATGGCGGCACAGTATTCGTGATGCTGGGCGATGACCCTGACCATGAAGCGCTGGCTGCGGCATGCCGTCAGGTGGATTTTTCGGCGGTACAGAGTGCTTATCTTTATGATTGGCTGGAGGAGGTCGACCTTGTGCTGCCGGCGCCGACCTGGCTGGAACAAGGCGGTACTTACGTTAACCTGATGGGCAGGGAACAGACCCATCAGGCGCACTTGCAGGCTCCGGAAGGGGTGCTTTCATCGGTGGCTTTGCTGGCACTTTTGGAGGAGATGATGAGGTAGATATTGATGGCAGGCCTGTGCCAGACATGGTAGACTGACAGCAACATTCCCACAGGAGGTGTGCAGGTGCAGTACTGGATGTTCGGCGCGGGCAGTGATATCCCAAAATCGTTGGCTTTATTGAAGGATCTGGGTTTTCAGGCGGTGGTCGGCAACGATCCCGCCCTGATCGAAGAAGCCGGACGGCTTGGTTTGGCTGTCTACCTGTGCAGCGGTGCTTATAGCGCCAGTGCGCCATTTGACGGAGAAGAATACCTGGCGCGCGATATCAACGGCAATCCGCAGTTGTGGTTCGGCTCCACCTGCCCCAACCAGCCGGATGTGCGCCGCCATAATTTGGCGTGGATCGCTGAGATGGCAAGGACGGAAGGCATCCGGGGAGTGTTCCTCGATGGAGCGCGCTTCGCTTCGCCAGCCTCCAGCCCCGCGGCAGATGCTTTTTACACCTGTTTCTGCCTGGTGTGCGAGGAGAAAGCGGAAAAATTGGGCTTTGACTTCGCGCGCATGCGGGCGGCGGTGAAGGTGCTGTATGATAATACACCGGCACAGGGGCTGTCGCTGATCCTGGATCATCTGGCGGGCCTGACAGACTGGCTGGCATTCCGGCGGGTGTGCACCAGTGAGCATCTGCAGAATTTTGCGCACACAGTCAAGGAAGTCAATCCGTCTTTGGAAACCGGCATCTTCATCTTTTCGCCCTCGCTGGCACCGCTGGTCGGGCAGCATTATGGCGATCTGCGCGGGCATATGGACATCTTCTCACCCATGATCTATCGTCATTATCAGGCGCAGCAGGGGCCGGCCTGCCTGAACTTTGAATTGAGCGTTTTGGCAGATGAATTAACCAAACGACTGCTGCCATTCGAGCGTGTCCTGTCGCTGCTGCATGTGCTGACCGGACTGGACATGACAGGTTTCGATGATCCCGTTTCCATCCGTGAAAATGGATTTGCGCCTTTGGCAGTGGCATCGGAAACGCGCAAGGCGCGGCAGTTAATCGGCGATGACGGACGCTTGATCCCCATCATTCAATTGGCTGATGATAGCCTCGATGAGAGCATGCAACAGGCGGCGGCAGGTGGGGCAGACGGGGTTAATTTCTTTGTCTATCAGGATGCAGTCATGGCAAGCCAGCAGGAAAGCCTCAGGAAAACAATCGACCAATTATTGTTGTGAAATGGCAACTTCCCTACGAATTTCGGTTTTTGGGACAGATATCAAAATCATCGTTTACAATCAACATATCATTCTGCCCTCTGATCCCAAGGAGGTTTCGCATGCAAGTTCGAGAACTACCCACCAACAACCGCAGGCATGCCAGGCGGCAATTCTTTCAGGAAGCTGCCACCATTGAGGGGTTTTCCTGGTTTGACCGTCTGCACGGTTTTTTGTATATCACGTTTCCCTACCTGTATATAGAGGTAGGAACGGGCAACCACTGGCTGGCAAAGGCCGTTATTCCATTATTGAATGCCTGGTCAAAACTTCACCCCAAAAAGCACGATACTCGCCTTCATTCGCTCACAGTGAAGAGCCGCACAATCGCAGATACGTACCATGGCAAAGCGCTGCCGCTAGAAAGCGCTAAAACTCTGGTGCAGGTCAAAGAAGATATCCACATTGAGGACCTCGAACAGGTGATTCCGTATGTGGACGCGCGCGCCTTGATCATGCATCACCCCGATCATATTGTGGTGTTGGACTGCCCCTGCCGCGAGGCGCAGGAAAATCCCTGTCTGCCGCTGGATGTGTGCCTGATCGTGGGGGAGCCGTTCGCTTCCTATGTGCTGGCGCACCACCCTGAAAAATCACGCCAAATCAACGCAGCAGAGGCGGAGAAGATACTGGAAGAAGAAGACCAGCGCGGGCACGTGCATCACGCGTTTTTCAAAGATGCCATGCTGGGGCGCTTCTACGCCATCTGCAATTGCTGCGCGTGCTGCTGTGGGGCGATGCGCGCGCACCGCAATGCAGTGCCGATGCTGGCATCCTCTGGGTATCTGGTATCCGTTGCCCAACAGCAATGCCAGGCCTGCGGCACCTGCGTTACCTATTGCCAGTTCGGCGCGCTTGCGCTTCTCGACGGTGTGCTGCAGGTGAACGAAGCTGAGTGCATGGGCTGCGGGGTGTGTGTCAGCAAGTGTGAACAGGGGGCTCTTTCGCTGCAGTTGGCGCCGGAGAAAGGTGCGCCGTTCGAACTGTCGCAGTTGATGGAACAAGCAGCAAACAAGGTGTCTGCCTTGCCGTAATTTAATCACAATTTTCTTGAGTGATGGGGGAATCTGGCAAGAAAAGCTTGTATTTGTTTCGGTTATGGCGGACAATATAGCTATAAAATCCTGTCTCTTATACACATCTGACGCTGCCGACGAAGAGGATAGTGTAG
>OMKS01000710.1_pt1 | contig 30630 bp, 27 predicted proteins | sample 1674721 | NCBI WGS metagenome assembly OMKS01 (sample SAMN06264996, study PRJEB25208) | sediment metagenome | isolation source: hot spring sediment | place: USA: California | collected 2014-09-02 | reverse complement strand
TGATGGCTTTTAATAATGAAAAATGGCTCATAGCTTATTCCCATGCTCAGGCTGTCCAAACGGTGGGGTCCACCGCAGCCAACGAAGTGATCGAGCAGGCGTTGCGGCGCTCCGTGCCCATGTTTCCGGAACTGGCGGTTCGTGAACTAGTGGCTAACGCCCTGATCCATCAGGACTTGTTCGTGACCGGCGCGGGACCGATGGTGGAGATAAATGAGATGGATAAGGCGGATCGTGTGCGCGCCTGCTACCTCCACGCCTGTCTGAAGTGGGTAATGCGTGACTATTTGACCAACGCTTCGTTGCGGGCACGATTTGGTGTCGAGGAGAAGAACAAGGCGGCTGTTTCCAGATATATCCGCGAGGCGGTCGAGGATGGGGCGATCAAGCCGTTTGACGAGGGGGCGTCAAGAAAGCTCATGAAGTATGTTCCGTTCTGGGCAAAAGTTTAATTGACGGGTAATTGATGAATCGCCGGGAAAAACCTGAGTAAAAATTTTAAATTATTGATATATAAAGGAATTTTAGTTTTAGGCTAATTGATCGGTAATTGCCCGAAACACGAATTCCGGCGGTGAGCCGGTGCTGATTGAAGAAGGAGTGAAATCATGAGCAAACAGACGATTGATTCCGGCAAGGGCAATAAAGAACGCGACCCCGACCTGGCCATCGCGGACACCCTCTGCCTTTCCCTCTTTAATCTGAAGATTCTGCAGAAGGAGGATTTTCACTGCGAGATTCCGCAACCCGCCGGAGGAGCGGACCATCACCTACGCCGATGCTCTGGTGGCCCAAGCCTCCATGTACCGGAAGGTGGTCGAGGGCTCACTCCGGGTCTACCAACCCCTGCTGCTCAAGTAAGCTGGCCATGAACACGGTGGGACCGAACTGACCTGATTTCAGGAGGAATTACGACAGGACCGTTGTAAAACGGTCCTTCACGGGGTAGATTGACCGAACTGACCTGATTTCAGAAGGGATTACGACAGGCAGAAGTTTTCGTCAAATTGCCCTGAAATTTCACGACAAGGACGCGGTGCGTTCCTCGGTGGCTCGGCGTTTGGAGTTGCCGCAAGCCGCATCAGCCGGGACTCAAAAAGGGGGTCCTGAAGGTCAGGTATTCGCCCGCAACCTCTTCCGCAAGGGGAACTCCATGAAAATCGCCATTGCCGGAACCGGGTACGTTGGCCTTTCCAACGCGGTGCTGCTGGCTCGCCACCATGAGGTGGCGGCGCTGGATATCATCCCCGAAAAGATCGGAATGCTGCGCCGTCGGCAGTCGCCGATCATCGACCCCGAGCTGGAGCAGTATCTGCGCGATGAGCCGCTGAATCTGCATCCCACCCTGGACAAGGAAGAGGCCTATGCCGGGGCCGATTTCATCATCATCGCCACCCCCACCAACTACGACCCGGAAACCAACTGCTTCAATACCTCCTCGGTGGAGGCGGTTATCCGGGATGCCCTGGCCATCAACCCCCGGGCCTTGCTGGTGATCAAGTCCACGGTGCCGGTGGGTTATACCGTTGCGACCCGGCGGCGGTTCAACTGCGACAACCTGATCTTTTCCCCCGAATTTCTCCGGGAGGGGAGGGCGTTGTACGACAACCTCCATCCCTCGCGGATTGTGGTGGGCGGGCGTTCCTCCCAGGCGGCGGCCTTTGCCGAGCTGTTGCGGCAGGGGGCGCTCAAACCCGAGGTGCCGGTGCTGCTGACCGGCTCCACCGAGGCCGAGGCGATCAAGCTTTTCGCCAACGCCTACCTGGCCCTGCGGGTGGCCTACTTCAACGAGTTGGACACCTACGCCGCCGTCCACGGCCTGGATCCCCGTCAGATTATCGACGGGGTTTGCCTGGATCCCCGGATCGGCTCCCACTACAACAACCCCTCCTTTGGTTTCGGCGGCTACTGCCTGCCCAAGGACACCAAGCAGCTTTTGGCCAACTACCGGGATGTTCCCCAGAACATCATCCGGGCCATTGTCGAGGCCAATGTTACCCGCAAGGATTTTATCGCCGAAAGCATTTGGCGCCGCAACCCCCAGGTGGTGGGGATATACCGCCTGATCATGAAGGCCGGTTCCGATAACTACCGCGATTCCAGTGTCCAGGGGGTGATGAAGCGGCTCAAGGCCAAGGGGATCGAGGTGATCGTTTACGAGCCGGTTCTCTCCGAGGCGGAGTTTTTCCGCTCCCCGGTAATCAACGACCTGGCCGAGTTCAAGGCCCGGGCCGACCTCATAGTTGCCAACCGAATCACCCCCGAGCTGCGGGATGTAACCGCCAAGGTCTATTCACGGGATCTCTTCGGCGGCGATCTTTAACTTCCCACGCATTAACTTCCCCACGACCGCCGTCGTTGTTGATATCGTTGATCAGATGGAGGGGGTCGCCGTCGGCGTCCAGCACCTGCCATTTAACCACCGGGGTGGCGCCGTAAACCGCGTTCTCCACGCTGACCAGCTCAAAGGAGCAATCCTCGCGCCGGGCCCGCAACTGCTCCAGACGTGTGCTGACGCCGTGATACTCGTCGGCAACCTCCTGGAAGGCAAGGCCGCCGCCGCGCTGGCATCCTTACGGTTCCAGCTGCTGTCCGCCGCCCGCGGTCGCCTCCGAGGCCGCCTGTTTGGGTTGCCATGATCCCCATTCCGCTGGTAAACTGATGCTGCCTGCGGTAGAATGAAGCTTCGCGAGGTAAGTTGTCCTGCCTTAACCCGGGTAGGGCGGATCAATTTGGAGGCGGGGCGGTAATTGGAGTAACCGTGGAAAAAGACGTGAAAAGAAGATCAGGCCATCCGGGCGGGCGCGCCAATCTGGTCTTTCTGCAGGGCTTTCTCCGCCATCCCGAGCAGGTGGCCTCCATCATCCCCAGCTCCCGTTTTCTGGAGCGGCGCCTGATTGAATGGGCCGGAATCAACGAGGCCGGGGTGGTGGTGGAACTGGGTCCCGGCACCGGCGGCACCACCCGGGCGATCCTGGAGGCCCTGGGCTCTGAAGCCCGCCTGCTCAGTATCGAGATCACCCCCGAATTTGTCAACCTGCTGCAAACCCATCCCGACCCCCGCCTGATTGTGCATCTGGGCAGCGCCGAGCATATTCGGTCCGCCCTGGCCCGGTACGGCCTGGGGGCGCCCCAGGTGGTGGTTTCCGGAATTCCCTTCTCCACCATGCCCCTTGCCCTGGGACGCCGGATCATCGGCGAGGTTTGGAAATCCCTGCCGCCGGGGGGCTGTTTCGTCGCTTATCAGGTGCGGGACCGGGTGGCCACCCTGGGGCGTCGGCTGCTGGGCAAGCCGGAGGTGGAGATCGAGCTGCTCAATGTGCCGCCCATGCGCCTTTTCCGCTGGCGCAAAACCTGAAAGAGGCCGCCATGCTCGCCATGCTCCGGCTGTGGCACCGCCGCTACTTTAGTGACCCCCAGGCGATTATTCTGACCTTTCTGCTGCTGCTGGGGTTCGCGGTGATGCTTTTTTTCGGGCGGATGCTGGCCCCGCTGCTCACCGCCATCATCATCGCCTATCTGCTGGAGGGGCCCATCGCCTGGATGGAGAAGCGGGGGATCGGGCGGATCATCGGGGTCAGCCTGGTGCTGCTGCTCTTCTGCCTTTTTGTGCTGATCGGCTCCCTGGCGGTTTTCCCCCGGCTCTGGAGCCAGGTCGGGGAACTGGTCAGGGAACTACCCCTCTATCTCACCCAGGGGCAGCAGGCGCTGCTCAACCTGCCGGAGCGCTACCCCATTATCACCGAGGAACAGGTTCGGGAGCTGGTCGGCGCTCTGCGGGCCCAGGTGGGCAATCTCGGCCAGCGTGTGCTGGCCATCTCCCTGGCCTCGGTGACCAACGTCATCACCCTGCTGGTCTATCTGGTGCTGGTCCCTTTTCTGGTCTTCTTTCTGCTCAAGGATAAGGAGCTGATCCTGGGCTGGATCAGCCTGCGCCTGCCCAAGGAGCGGCGGGTAGCCAGCGATCTCTGGCGGGATCTCGATCTGCAGATGGGTAACTATGTGCGGGGCAAATTCTGGGAGATCCTGATTGTCGGGGCGGTGGCTTATCTCTGCTTTGTTTTGTTCCGGGTCGAATACGCCCTGCTGCTGGCCACCCTGACCGGGCTGTCGGTGCTGATTCCTTACGTGGGGGCGGTGGTGGTTACCCTGCCGGTGGCCCTGATCGGTTATTTTCAATGGGGGCTCGGCAGTGACCTGGCCTGGCTGCTGCTGGCCTACGCCGTGATCCAGGGCCTGGACGGCAATGTTCTGAATCCGCTGCTCTTCGCCAGGGTGGTAAATCTCCACCCGGTGGCGATTATCGTCGCCATCTTGATTTTCGGCGGCCTCTGGGGTTTTTGGGGCATCTTCTTCGCCATTCCCTTGGCCACCTTGGTCAACGCCGTGCTGATCTCCTGGCCCCGCACGCCGGAGGAAAAATAGATCTGTAGCCGTTTTACCCATTTTGCAAACCAAAAAGGGGAATCGGGCACTGGCCTGATTCCCCTTGGTTTTTTTTGCTGGCGCACCCGGCACGATTCGAACGTGCGACCTACGGATTCGTAGTCCGGTACTCTATCCAGCTGAGCTACGGGTGCGTTGATCAAACGAAACCGGTTTATACCCGGTTTTGCCCGGTGGGGCAACCGGAAACTTTTACTGCCCCAGGGGGGCCGGTTGCGGTCGGGGTCGCGATTGGCTGCCAGGCGCGCAGGTCAAAACCCGAAGGGTACTGGAAGACCCGCAGGCCGAAGTGAGGCAGGGCGGCCAGCAGGTGATCGAAGATATCGGCCTGGATCCCTTCGTAGTTGGCCCAGACCTGATCCCGGCTGAAAACGTAGATCTCCAGGGGCAGGCCCTGGGGGGTGGGCTGGAGGTGACGAACCAGAAAGGTCATCTCCTGGTGGATCTTGGGGTGTTGGCGCAGGTAGGCGATTACGTAGGCCCGGAACACCCCGATATTGGTCTGGTGGCGTCCGTTGACTATGTTTTCCGGGATGCGGCAATGGTTGGCGTTGTAGGCGGCGATCTCCCGTTCCTTGGCTGCCAGGTAGTCGGTGAGCAGTTCGATCTTATGGAACTGCTCCAGCATCTCCGGGGAGCAGTAGCTGATGGAGTTCATGTCGATATAGATAGCCCGCTTGATCCGCCGGCCGCCCGATTCGCTCATCCCCCGCCAGTTTTTGAAGGCGTCGGAGACCAGGGCGTAGGTGGGGATGGTGGCGATGGTCCGGTCCCAGTTCTGGACCTTGACGGTGTGGATGGTCACGTCGATCACGTCGCCGTCGGCCCCGTATTTGGGCATCTCTATCCAGTCGCCCACCCGGACCATGTCGTGGGCCGAGAGCTGGATGCCGGCCACGAAACCCAGAATGGTGTCCTTGAAGATCAGTAGAATTACCGCGGTCAGGCCGCCCATCAGGGTCAGCAGACCCCAGGGAGATTTGTCGGTGATGATCCCGATGATGAAGATCACGGCCAGGATATAGGCGATGATGGTCAGGGCCTGGGTGTAGCCCTTGACCGGTTTGCCGCGGGTTCCGGGCTTGTCGGCCAGGATCAGGTTGAGGGCTTGGAGCAGGGCATCCAGGCTGCGAAGGACCACCAGCACGAAGGCGGCCAGCAGCAGGCGGCGCAGAATCTCGCCCAACGGGTTGGCCTCGGCGGGAAAGAGGATGTCGATGGCGAAATAGAGGAGCGCCACCGGCAGCAGATTGGCCAGGCACCGGAAGAAGCCCTTCTGGGCCAGGATGTTGTCCCAGGTGATGGAACTTCTGGCCGCCTGGGCCTCCAGGAAGGGGACCAGCCAGCGACGGGCTCCCCAGAAGGTGACGGCGGCCAGGGTCAGAAAGAAGAGCAGGGCGTAGAGGTGGGTGGTGCCGGCCACCAGGGCTTCGGAAAACCCTTGCCTTTGCAGCCAGGCTTCAATGTGTTGGGGCATGATAATCCACCTTGTTGTTCAATGATCAATGCTCCAGGATAAACTCGTGGGTGAGGCCGGTTTTGGCCAGGTGTTGGAGCAGGTGTTTCAGGCCCAGCAGGTTTTCGATGGTGAAGTGGACCTGCCAGGCCGAGGTGCGGGCGGTGGAGCGGCGGGAGAGCAGCTCAATATCGGTGATCTGCATCTCGTCCGGGGCCACGCTGAGCATCATCAGCACCCGGTTGCGGGAGGGGGCGGCCAGGATCAGCAGGGTCTGGGGTTTGCGGACCCGGGTCCCCTTCAGGTTCCAGCGTACCTCCACCACGTCCTCCCGCTGTACCCCCAGGCTGGCCATGGTCTGGCACTTCTTGCGATGGATGGAAAGGCCCCGTTCGCTGAGCAGGGCATAGAGCCCCTTTTCGGTGGGGACCGGGTTGCAGCAGCGGGAAAACTTGACGCAGGCCGGATCCAGGGTACTCAAATAGATCCGGTTCAGGGAACCGGTGGGCGGCTGGAGGGTGGGCCGGTCGGCGCAGAGTCCCTGGATAATCTCGAAGATCAGCTCCCGCAGCCGCAGCCGGCCCTCGCCCAGGGCTTGAAACAGCTCATCGAGGGAGCCGACGCGGAAGTAGGTTCGGATATCCTCCATCCCGGGGCTCTCCAGCAGATCCAGCGGGACGCCGTAGCGTTTCAGTTCCTGGTGGATTATGGAGCGACCCACCTTCAGGGCCAGACTCAGCCGGCGGTTGTGGAACATTTTGGCCAGTTCGGCCCGGGCCTTGGGGGTCTGGCAGAGGGCCTGGATGCCCGGTTCGAAGCGGACCGGCTCCTTCTGGGTGACGATGCTGACCTGCTCGCCATCCCGCAGGACATATTCCGGCCCCACCCGCTCCTGGCCGATCAGGGCGCTGACGCAGCGCTTGCCGATATCGGTGTGGATCTTGAAGGCGAAGTCCAGCACGATGCTCTGCTTGGGCAGGACCATCAGAGCGCCCTTGGGGGTGTAGGTGTAGATCTCCTTGCGGCCGCTCACCGCGATCATCTCTCGGTAGGAGGTGGCGTCGTCGCTGCCCATCAGGTTGAACATCTCCCGCACCTCCCGGGTCAGGGCGACGGCTTCGCACTTGCCCTGGCTGGTCCAGCCCCGCAGCAGCCCGGCCCGGGAGGAGGTATGCATCTCCGGGGTCTTGATCTTGAACAGGATATGCTGGCCCTTGACATTGGCCCGAACGTGCAGGCTCTGGTAACCGGTGGATTTGGGGTTGGCGATAAAGTCGCGGATGGTGCGGGGAATGGGAGGATAGTTCTGGTCAACCAGCCCCAGGACCCGGTAGCAGCTCTGGATGTCGTTGGTGGTGATCTCCAGCTCCATGGGGTGGCGAATACTTTTCAGCAGCACCTTGTGTTCGGGGTCGAAGTAGGCCCACAACCCCTTGGGCCGAATCCGGATGTCGGCGGTTACCCAGGCCTCCCGGCATTTTTCCAGCAGGTTGCGCTTGACCTCGGCGATCACCTCGCTGGCCCCCAGCTTGTGGATGTGGAGGCTGACCTTCTGGCTTTGGCGGGGAAACTTGTAGGTCAGGGCCAGATCGTAGAGTTCCCGCTTGATGGCGTAAAGCCCCATCACCTTGGCCAGGGGGGCGTAGATATCCAGGGTCTCCTCGGCGATCTTCTGGCGCTTGTGTTTGGGCATGGAGTCCAGGGTGCGCAGGTTGTGCAGCCGATCGGCGATCTTGATCAGCATCACCTCCAGGCGGGCGGCGGCCCCGGAAAAGAGCTTGCGGTGGACCAGCTTGTAGAAGTTCTGGCGATCGCCGGAGAAGCTGGTGATCTTGGTGCAGGCTTCGACGATGGCCTCGATGTTGGGGCCGAACAGCTCGCCGATGGTGACGGTGGTGATCTCCGGCACATCCTCGATGGTGTCGTGGAGGACGGCGGCGGCCAGGATCTCCGGGTCGCGGACATCCAGCTCCTCGGCCAGGATCAGGGCGACCTGGAGGGGGTGGCTGATGTAGGCCTCCCCCGACTTGCGGCGCTGATCCTGATGGGCGGTGACCGCGAAGGAGAGAGCCTGCCAGAAGATCCGGGCCGGTCCCTCCTGATCCCCCAGGTAGCGTTCCATCCGCCGGCAGTAGTCGGCGATATCGAAGGCGGGCTGGCCGCGCAAGGGCGCCGGGCAGGCGGGGGCCGGTCTGTTTGTATCCTTTGTCATTATCAAAACCGCTGTAATAGGCTATACTGTTCGGGTTAAGTCGGGGCGGAGGGAACTCCTTGCCGCCGGCACGCTGTTTCATGTTATAACACTGCAGCTTTCAAACAAAAACCCCTTTTAGTGCCTTCCCCTCAAGGAGAACATGGTGACACGCAGAAAACTTAAGACCGCTCGGCGTGGCGGCCCGCCCCGCAATAAAGCCGATTCCCGCCGGTCCCTCCGGCGCAGCTCCGCCGTTAAAGGCGGCATTTTTGGTCTGCTGCCCGAGGAGGCCGCCAAGGGGCGTCGGCGGGCCAAGGAGGAGGTTTACCCGGCCGAGCTGAGCATGCATCCCCGGGGATTTGGTTTTGCCATGCTCAGCGAGCCGGAGGCGGCGGCCCGTTTCAGCCGGGATATTTTTCTGCCTCCCGATGCCCTGGGGGGCGCGGTCCACGGCGACCGGATCCTGGTTCAGGTGGTAAAAAGCCGGGGGGATCGGACCGAGGGCCGGGTTGCGGAGGTGCTGGAGCGGGGAATCACCCGCCTGGTCGGCACCTACGTGGCCGGGGTCGCCACCGGTCTGGTCACCCCCGAGGATGATCGCTTGCCCTTCCGGGTGGTGGTGCGCCGCGAACAGAGCAACGGTGCCCGCAACGGCGAGGCGGTGGTGGTGGAGGTTACCCGGTTCAAGGAGCAGGGCAACCACGAGGGACGGATCGTCGAGGTGCTGGGCAATCCGGCCGAGGCCCGGGTCCAGATCGAGATCGCCATTCGCAGCTTCGATCTGCCCCATCGTTTCGATGCCGAACTGATGGCCCAGGTGGCGGCCCTGGATGACCGGATCGGGTCGGAACCCGGTCGGCTCGACCTGCGGGATATTGCCCATGTCACCATCGACAGCGAATCGGCCCGGGACTTTGACGACGCGGTGGCGATCGAACCCCTGCCCAAGGAGGGGTTCCGCCTCTACGTCTCCATCGCCGATGTCAGCCACTATGTCCAGCCCGGGACCCCGCTGGATCGCGAGGCCTACGCCCGGGGGACCAGCGTCTATTTCCCCGGCCGGGTGGTGCCCATGCTGCCCGAGCGGCTCTCCAACGATCTCTGCAGCCTGGTGCCCCACCACGACCGCTACACCATGAGCGCCATCATCGATTTCGACCAGCAGGGCCGGCGCCGCAAGGTGAGTTTCGGCAAAAGCCTGATCCGCAGCCGCCATCGGCTGACCTACACCAAGGTTAAGGCGATTCTGGAGGATCGGGACCCGGAGCTGTGCCAACAGTATGCCGACGTGCTGCCCGACCTGGAGCGGCTGGGGGATCTGGCCGCCCGGCTCAACCGGGCGCGGATGGCCCGGGGCAGCATCGGGTTCGAGATCCCCGAGGCCGATATCGAGCTGGACGAGGAGGGCCATATCGAGCGGATTAGCCGCTCCGAGCGCAACATGGCCCACAAGATCATCGAGGAGTGCATGCTGGCGGCCAACGAGGCGGTGGCGGAATTCCTTGAGGAACAGCAGGCTGAAACCCTCTATCGGATCCACGAGGACCCGGATCCGCTCAAGGTGGCGGAATTTGCCGAGTTTGCCCGCTGCATGGGGCTGAAAGTGCCCAGTGGCGACCCCGGCCCCAAATGGTTTGGCCAGGTCCTCAAGCTGGTGGCGGGCACCCCCCGGGAATATATCGTCAGCAGCCTGCTGCTCCGTTCCATGCAGCAGGCCCGTTACGCTCCGGAAAACGCCGGCCATTTCGGGCTGGCCGCCAGTCATTACACCCATTTCACCTCCCCCATCCGCCGCTATCCCGACCTGATGGTTCACCGGGCCCTGGCCCGGCTGGGGGGCGGCAAAAAAGGGGCCAAGCAGAAGAAGGGGGCGGAAGCGGCGGTGACGACGGTGGATGTGGCCGCGGCGGGCACCTGGCTCTCCCGCCGCGAGCGGGTGGCCATTGATGCCGAGCGCAACGCCACCGAACGGCTGGTGGCCCTCTATATGGCCGACCGGGTGGGAGAAGAGTTCGAGGCGGTGGTCTCCGGCATCGGCTCCTTCGGGATGTTCGTCGAGCTGATTGAGATCATGATCACCGGGGCGGTGGCCCTCACCGAGATGAAGGACGACTATTACGAGGTGGATGAGAAGAGCCACCGCCTGGTGGGACGCCGGCACAACAAGGTTTACCAGATAGGTAACCCGGTGCGGGTCCGGCTGGCCTCCGTTGAACAGCGGCGCCGCCGCCTTAACTTTGTCATTGCCAATGACCCCCAATGAGCTGTTGGCCAACGCGGCCATTGTTTTGAAAGAGCCCAAGTTCGCCGAAAATGTCGGCTCGGCGGCCCGGGTGGCCCTAAATATGGGGATCTCCACCCTGATCGTGGTGGGTGAGCGGGAGTATGAAAGGGATAAGATGCTGCGGACCGCGACTCACAAGGCCGCGGATCTGATCGACAACCTGGAGCGCTATCCGACCTTGCCCGAAGCCCTGGCCCCCTTCGGCCGGGTGATCGCCACCTCCGCCCGCCGGGGGAGGCAGCGGGGCACCTGCCCGCCGCCGCGGGCGGCGATGCGGGAGGCGGCTCCCTACCTACTGGAAAATCGGGTGGCCCTGCTCTTCGGTCCCGAGGATCGGGGGTTGAACAACGAAGATCTTTATCCTTGCCACCAGCTCACCACCATTCCCACCGCCGATTTCTCCTCCCTCAACCTGGCCCAGGCGGTGGCGGTGCTGGCCTATGAGCTGCATACCGCGGTTTATGAACATGCTGCGGGGGAGCGGGCGGAATTCCATCCCAACCTGGCCACGGTCCAGGAAATGGGGGCGATGTATGCTCATATTGAGCAGATGCTGCAGAAGATCGGCTTTCTGCGGGACGAGGATTCCGCCTACTGGATGAAAAATATCCGCTCTTTTCTGGGCCGGGTGGGGCTGCGGGCCAAGGAAGCCCGGGTGATTCGCGGCTTCTGTCGTCAGTTTCTCTGGTACGACGGCAACCGTTAGCTTGCGTGGGGCAGGGTGCGCAGGGGGCAGGTCGGACAGCGGGGGTTGCTTTTACGGCAGAACTCCTTGCCGGTGCGAACGATCAGGGCGTGGTATTCGTTGTAGAGCTGTGGCTCGGCGGGCAGGGCGTCGCTGAAGATCTCCTGGATCTGGTGGTAGTCGGCCTCCTCGGGCAGCAGTTGGTGGCGACTGAAGATGCGGTGGGTGTAGGCGTCCACCACGAAGACCGGCTTGCCGGCGGCATAGAGCAGAATCGAATCGGCGGTTTCCGGACCGATCCCCTTGATGGCCAGCAGTTCCCGGCGCAACTCGGCCGTCGGCCGGGCCAGAAACGTCTCCAGGTCAGCATGGTGGTCGCTGATCCGGCGGATCAGGTTGTGCAACCGGCCGGCCTTGAGATTGTAGTAGCCGGCGGGGCGGATCAGGGCGGCCAGCAGGGGAGTGGGGGTTTGGGCCAGCCCAATCAGGCAGGCTTGTTGGGCGGCGGCATCGACCGCCGTGGCGGGCAGCAGCTCCGCCCCCTTCAGGTTGGCAATCGCCTTTTCCACGTTGCCCCAGGCGGTGTTCTGGGTCAGCACCGCCCCCACCATGATCTCCAAAGGGGTCTGCCCGGGCCACCACCGCTGGGGGCCGAAAAAATCGAGCAGGCGGTGGTAGATGGTCAGCAGGGAAGCTTCCGGCATGACGGCGGGGCGGGGCTCAGTCGCGCATGATCAGAAAATAGATCGCCACCGCCACCGCCACCAGTCCGACGCCCGCCACCGGCAAGATCTTGCTGAGCTGCAGCTCGTTGTCGATGATCAGGTCGTCCACCATCGAGCTGCCGCTGAAGACCCAGAGGCCCAGCGCCAAGGCGGTGATCACCAGGACCTTGACCGCCTGCTTGTAAAGGTTGTAGCCGATAAAACAGACGAAGGGCACCATGAACCAGGGGTTGGTGAAAAGTCCCCGCGCGTCCACGGTCCGGATCTGCTCCGCCACTCCGGTGCCGGCGAGAAAATCGACGATTGAGACCAGAAAGTCCATCTTAATGATTCCTCCCGCGAACGGTGGTTGGTTTAGCGCCGGCTGGCCTGCTTGTAAACCTTGATCGCGCAGAAGGAGCCGCACATGCTGCAGGCGTCGCCGGTGTAGGTGTTGCCCTCTTCGCGGTAGCGGCGAGCCTTTTCCGGATCGATGGAGAGTTCGATCTGACCCTTCCAGTCCAGGGCGCAGCGGCGCTTGGCCATCTCGATATCCTGCTCCATGGCCCCGGGTACCCCCTTGACGATATCGGCGGCATGGGCCGCGATCCGCGAGGCGATCACCCCGTCGTGGACATCCTGGACGCTGGGCAGTTTCAGGTGTTCGGCCGGGGTGACGTAGCAAAGGAAGTCGGCCCCGGCCGAGGCGGCGATGGCCCCGCCGATGGCCCCGGTGATATGGTCGTAGCCCGGGGCGATATCGGTGACCAGCGGTCCCAGCACGTAGAAGGGGGCGTTGTGGCAGAGCCGCTTTTGCAGCAGGACGTTGGCCTCGATCTGGTTCAGCGGCACATGGCCCGGACCCTCGATCATTACCTGAACTCCGGCCTCCCAGGCCCGCTGGGTCAATTCGCCCAGGTGAATCAGTTCCTGGACCTGGCCCCGGTCGGTGGCGTCGGCCAGGCAGCCGGGCCGGATGCCGTCTCCCAGGCTCAGGGTCACCTCATGCTCCTTGAGGATGGCCAGCAGGTCGTCGAAATGCTCGTAGAGCGGGTTTTCCTTGTTGTTGTAGCTCATCCACTCGATGGTGAAGGAACCGCCCCGGCTGACTACTCCCAGCAGGCGCTGGTGGTTGTTGATCCGCTGCAGGGTATCCCGGGTGATCCCGCAGTGGACGGTCATGAAATCCACCCCGTCGCGGGCCTGTTCCTCGATGGTCTGAAAGATGTGATCCACCGTGATCTCGCCGATCTTCTTTTGCTCCCGTTCGACAAACTGGGCGATGCTCTGGTAGATCGGCACGGTGCCCAGGGGAATGGGGCAGTTCTTGAGGATCTCCCGGCGGATGTCGCTGATCTCGCCGCCCGTGCTCAGGTCCATCACCGCGTCGGCCCCGGCCTTGAGGCAGACGCAGAGTTTCTGCAGCTCGTTCTCCAACTCGGGGTGATCCTTGGAGGAGCCGATGTTGGCGTTGACCTTGGTCTTGAGGCCCTTGCCGATTCCGGTTACCCGGGGAAAGTCGTGGTTGTTGTTCTTGGGAATGCAGATGGTGCCGTTGGCGACTCCGGCCATCAGGGTGGCGACACTCACCCCCTCGGAGGCGGCGCACTGTTCAAAGATCGGAGTTACTTTGCCGTTGATGGCGTCTTGGCGAATGGTCATAGGTTCGTCTCCAACCCCGGCGGCCCGCGTGGGCGCCGCAAGGTATCTTTTTAAGGATTGATCGAAATTACGGTTGCGACGGAGAATAAGCAGCTTACCAGTATTTTTCCTTTGGTGTCAACGCAAAACAGCGTCCAGGCCGCCATGCTCGATCAGCACCCGTAGCCCGATGGCGATCAGGACCAGGCCGCCGATAACCTCGGCCCGGCGGCCCAGGCCGGCGCTGTTGCTCAGCAGGCAGCCCAGCCGCAGGCCGATAACGGTGAGCAGGGCCGCCACCACTCCGATCAGCAGGGCCGGCAGCCAGACCGTCATCGCCAGCACCGCGAAGCTGATCCCCACCGCGAAGGCATCTATGCTGGTGGCCACCGCCAGCAGCACCAGGGTTTTGCCCCGAGTCGGATCCCGGATCGGCTCGTCGGCCTGGCTGTCGGCGCGGGCCTCGTAGATCATCCGGCCGCCCACCAGGAAGAGCAGGCCGGCCGCCAGAGGGCCGGCGAACTGTTCCACCTGGCCGTGAACACTGCGGCCCGCCGCCCAGCCCAGCACGGTCATCGCCGCCTGAAAAAAACCGAAGTGCCAGCCCAGGCGAAAAAATTGGCGCCGGGAGACGGTACAGAGGCTCAGCCCGGCAGCCAGGGCCACCGCGAAGGCATCCAGGGCCAGGGACACCGCAATCAGCAGGATGGTGACCAGGGTCATCGCAGCCGCTCACCGGCGGCCAGTTCCGTCAGGGCTTCCCGGTCGAGGATGGTGATCCGGGGCCCGTCGATGGCGACCATCCCCGTCCTGGCCAGCTTGCCCAAGATGCGGGAGAGGGTTTCGGGGATGGTGCCGAGCAGCCCGGCCAGTTGATTCTTGCTCACCGGCAGCAACACCTGGTCCTGGCCGGCCTGTTGCCGGCTGAGATAGAGCAGGTGGGCGGCCAGACGGCCGGGGACCTCCTTCAGGGACAGCTCCTCGATCAGTTGGGCGAACTTTTTCAGCCGGTGGGAGAGGGCGGCCAGCATGTTGAGGGCCAGTTCCGGGTTCCGGCTGATCAGTTGGATAAAGGCCCGGCGGGGCAGGAAGAGTACCCGGCTCTTCTCCAGGGCCAGGGCGTGGGCCGGGTAGGGGGAGCCGGTGAAGACCGCCGCCTCGGCGAAGGGCTCACCGCTGCCGAAGATGTGCAGAATCTGCTCCTTGCCCTCCGGGGAGAGTTTGTATATCTTTACCAGGCCGCTGACCACCAGGAAAAAACCGTCTCCCGGATCCCCTTCGGCAAAAATTGTGCCGCCCTTGGCGTACTCCTGGTCGGTGGCGATCATCGCCAGTTCGTCGTACTGCTTTGGGCTCAACCCCTTGAAGAGGGGCACGGTGGCAAGGAAATTGGCTATGTTCATGGGGTTGGCGCCCTCCCTGGACGACCGGTGGGGAAAATGGTTGCGCTTTTCCCCGGAAAAAGCTTTGCTGCGGGCAACTCTTCGTCAACCCTAACGCTATCGATCATGCCGATTATGACTGTCCTGGATACCGCTCTTATTGCTATAATGATCTTTTTTCTCGCCTGGGGAACCTGGGTCGGCCTGATCCGCCAGCTGGCCCTGGTGACTGCCCTGTTGGCCGCTTTTGCCGTGACCGGGACCTACGCTGGCCAGTTTCACGCCCTGCTTTCCCCCCCCATCGCCTCGCCCCGGCTCTCCTTTATCCTGACCTATCTGCTGTTGCTGCTGGCCGTCTATGGCGGGATACGGCTGTTGATTCCGGTTTTGCGGCGGGTGGTCAATCTCTCCCTCAGTCCCTGGTTCGACCGAATGCTGGGCGGGGCCTTCGGCGGGGCCAAGGCCTATCTGCTGATGGTCCTCTTCTACCTGGCCTTCTCCGGGTTGGCCACTCCTCTCAACCCCCTGCTGCAAAACTCCTACTTCAGTTCTCATCTGGCGACCGGGGCCCGCTGTCTGCAGACCCTGGTCCGGGATCAGCAGCTAAGGGAGATCTTCATTCCCCAGGCTCCGGCCATCTCCGCCGCCGCCCCGGTGCCGGGTACGCCGCCTTCCCGCTGAGCTCAGAGCTGTTCCAGGGTGCGCCAGAGGGTGTGGATCAGGGCGAAGATCGGCGCCAGCACCAGGGTGACCAGGGTCAGCAGCCGCTTCTGCAGGGCCGGCTCCCGCAGCACCTGGGCCAGGCCCGAGGCGGCGGGTGAGTCCCCGGCCAGCATGATCAGGGCCACCAGCAGGATGATGGTGAAGCTGAGCAGGGCGATTTCCGCCACCAGCAACGAGCGCAGGAACTGCTTGCCGGCCGTAAGCAGGGTGCGAAGCCAGGCCATCCGGGTGGCGATCCGGGTCAGCAGGATGAAATCCCGCTCGCACTCCTCCAGGGAATTGATCAGGGAGCGGTAAAGGGCGCCGTGCATGTTTTTCGTCCCCTGGCCGGCGGCCTTGGCCACCGCTTTTTCCACCCCGGCCAGGGTGGCGGCGAAGGAGGGGAAAAAGGGGCGGTGGGGGTAATCCCGCCAGAGCCGGCGGAAACCCTCCAGGCGCTGGCCGGTTGCCGCCAGCCGGTCGTGCAGGGCGTCGAGTCGGGCCTCCTGGGTCCGGTGACAGTTGATCACCAGGGAGCGTGATCTTTCGGCGACATCGACCAGGTCGAAGTAACCTTGCTGACCCGCCTGCCCCTCGATGATCGCCAGGTCCCCGCGCAGGGTTTTCAGCCCCGGGTCGTTCTCCTCCAGCCACAACTCCATCTCCTCGCAGGTCACCCGGGCCTGGGCCAATCTCTCCTCCGCTTCTCGGGCCTGGACTCGCAGGCGGGCCCGGATAATCTCCTCGACCTCCCCCTGAATGGGAACAAGCTCCGGGTCCATCAGGGCCCGGATGAAGAATGTTCGCTCCTCTTCCACCAGGGCGCGGACCCCTTCCAGGGCCTGGGAAACCAGGCCGCGATCCACCGCCAGCTGCACCTGCAGATAGAGGGCCTCCAGGCAGTCCCGCTCGAAGGTCAGGATATTGTCCAGGGCCTGGCTGGCCTTCCATGGTTCCTCCATCAGCCGGTAGTGGCGGGTGAGCAGCAGATAGAGGTAGATCCGGTCCCGGTTGCTGATCGCCATCTTCAGGGCGCTCTCCAGGTAGTACTCCATGTCCTGGTGGCGGTTCTGCTCCAGGGAGATGAAGGCGCGGCCGATGGTAGCGTAAAGCTCCTTGCCCCTGGGCCGGCGGCTTTCGGCGATGAACAGTTCGTTGGCCCGATGGTACTGGCCGACCCGCAGGCAGTCCAGCCCCAGGAACAGGTTGTTGTTTTTCACATTGATCGATTCCGGCCGCCCCAGGTCCGCCCACTGGCTGTGGGCGGAAAAAGCGATGGCGGCCAGGAAACGGGGCTGGAAGACCTTGTTGAGGTCGAAATAGGTTACGTAGGCATGGAGCAATGGGGTCTTGCGCAGCTGGGAGTGGTCGATCCCGGTCACCAGCAGCGGGTTGAGTTGCCCCTGCCCCTCCATCGCCTCCCGGAACAGCTGACTGAGCTGCTCCGGGGGCAGGTAGCCCGCCGTGGGCAGCCCCTGGGTTTGCATGGTCAGCATCTTGGCCGGACAGTCGGCGGGCGGGTGGGTAGTCTGGCCGCAGTAGAAACAGGGCTTGAGCTTGCCGCCCAAGGGCAGGCGGCGATGGGGAAAGAGGGGAGCGGCCTGGGATTTGGCCGCTGCCGGGATCAGGGCCGTCAGGCCCTCGGCCACCGTGACGGGGGATGGAGTGCCGAGTTTTTGCGGGTCGGCCAGCTCCGTCCAGCGCCGGGCCAGGGTGGGGCTAAGGTAGATGGTTTCCGCTTGCAGTTCCTGCCAGCTTTCACTGCCGAACTCGGTGAGTTGGGCCGGAGTTTCCTCCCCGGTCCCCTCTTCCAGGTGCAGAATCACGCGCAGGGGGATGGGACCCAGGATCGGCTCCCAGTTAAGCCGTTGTTTAAGCTCCAGCAGGCGGGTTGACCACGACTTCAGGGCGGCGGCGGGGTCGGGGTAGCGGAAAAGCTGGATCTCCCCCCGTACCTCCTGCTCGCCCAGGCTGTCCTGGCGCAGCAACCTCCGCAGGGCTTGCGCCAGTTCGGGCCAGCGTTCGCCGAACAGTCTGCTCCCCGTGGGATTGTCCGCCAGGAGGGCCAGCAACAAAGTATGGTTTTCATCCGGCAGGTCCATGGTTTACCGTCTCGCTTGCTGGTTGCTTGCTGGTTGGCTTAAGCGCATTTTTTCATGATGTTGCGGGCTTCCAGGTTGCCGGGGTCGATGCTGAATATTTTGGCGGCCACGTTGTCGGCCCGCCGGGGCATCCCCATCTCCATGTAGGCCTGGGCCAGTTGAACCAGGAGCTCAATGTCCTTGGGGCTTTGGGCCGCCGCTGTCTCCAGGACCCGGGCACCCTCGCTCTGTTCACCGGCTTTGAGCAGGGCGGCGCCGAGCTTCCCGTTCAGATACTGGCGGTTGGGATCGCCCTTGATGGCCTCGCGGAAGGCCTTGGCCGCCAGATTGTAGAGCCCCCCCTGGAGGGCCATCTCCCCCATCTCCTCCTTGAAATCGATATCGTTGACCTTGTGCCGCAGGACCAGCTTAAGCACCTTTTCCGCCTCCTGGAGCCGCTTCTTTTTAAAGAGCAGCTTGGCAAACTGGAGAGCCCGATCGGAGTGGCGGGGGCTGATCTCCATGGCCCGGGAAAAGTAGCTGATCGCTTTTTCCGTGTTGTTGCGGCGGAAGGCGATCTGGCCCAGGGCGTGGTAGGAGGTGACATCCAGTCGGTTGCGCTGGACCGCCTGCTCGAAGCAGGCCTGGGCCTTTTCGATATCCCCCTTTTTGGCGAACAGCCGGCCCAGCTCCCGAAAGGGGCGCGAGGAGTGGCTGTTGGCGGCGGCGGCCTTTTTAGCCTCGGCAATGGCCCCGGTCAGGTTGCCCTCCTCCTCCAGCTTGCGGGCTTCGTCCAGGTGGACGGTTATGGGAGGCGGGTTGCGGATCCGGTCAAGCAGCTCTCTGATCTTATGGTCCAGGGTGGCAGTGACGAAGGGCTTGGTCAGATAGGCGTCGACATCATGTTCGGCCGCTTCCGCCACGATATCCATGTTGGCCTCGGCGGTAACCATCAGGAAGGGGATGTCCCGGGTGCGCCGGCTGGAACGGATCAGGTTGAGCAGCTCGGTGCCGGTGGTGTGCGGCATGTGGTAGTCGGAGATGATGAAATGGATGGTGATGTTCTCATCCTGCAAAAAATCCCAGGCGTCGCGGCCGTTGGCCGCTTCGTAGAAGAGTTTGCCGTAGTTGAGCAGCTTGAGCATGGCTCGGATGGAACGACGCATGTTGTCCACGTCGTCCACGATGAGGAAATTCATCTCCTGGGGGTTGAGGATATCCATCTCCCGGCGTGTCCCTTTTCAGCTCACAGGCAGAAGGAAGTAAAAACGGCTGCCCTGGTCGGGCCGGCTGTTGACCCCGATGGTGCCGCCGTGCAGCTCCACCGCCAACTTGGCGAAATAGAGGCCCAGGCCGGAGCCCACCAGGGCGTCCTGCCTGGCGGAGATCCGACCATATTTTTCAAAAATGGTGGGCAATTTCTCCGGGGGAATGCCCGGACCCTGGTCCTGGACAAAAAACTCCAGGTTTTTGCGCTCCTGGTCCAGCTGGTAGCCGAAGCTGATTTCGGTGCCCGCCGGGCTGTGGCCCAAGGCGTTGACCAGCAGATTTTGCAGCACCCGCAGGATCAGCACCCGGTCCACCCGAATTACCTCCGGGGAGCTTGGGGGCAAAATCAGCTTGAGGGAGATTCCCCGGATGGCGGCCATCCCCTTGATGTCGCTGAGGGATTCCTTGACCAGCATGGCCGGGTCTGCCTGCTCGTGGATCAGCTTGAAGCCGCCATCCTCGATCTTGTCGATGGTCCCCAGGTTGCCGACCATGCGTACCGCCTTGTTGCAGGCGACCTGGGCCGACTTCAGGAATTCACCTGGTTCCCCATCCAGGCTGTAGGAGATGATATCCAGATTGGCCACCACCTCGGAAAGTGGCCCCTTGAGGTCATGGACCAGCAGCCGGGAGAGTTCGGCCCGCATCCGCTGCTGTCGCTGGAGTTCCCGGTTGCGCTGTCTAAGGATGTTGCGCTGGCGCTGGATCTGCTGCTGCAGGTCCTGTTGGACCAGCAGGGCCAGGATCACACTGCCGAACTCCAGCAGCCGGCCGATATCCTCCTGGAGCAGGTCGTGCTCGCCGATCTTGTCGGTGACGTTGATGATCCCGACCACCTTGTCGCGGTGGATGATCGGGGCGGAAAGGAGGGAGTTTTTACGGTACTGGCCCCCGGTGGCCCGGGGGGCGAAACGGGGATCGTTCTCGATATCGGGGACGTAGAGCGGCTCCCGGTGACGGGCGACCCAGGACGCCACCGAGTCGGTGTCCAGAGACTGGCGGCAACCGATCAACTCCCGGCGGCTGGCGGCCCGGACCGCCAGGCGGTTGCTGCGCCCCTCCCGCATCATGATCGAGCCGTGTTCCGCCCCCAGGTAGTCGAGGATGATCTCCAGCACCCGTTGGATCCGGCGCTCAAAACTGAGCCGGGGGGCGTTGATGGTCTCGGCGATTCGGGAAAAACTCTCCAACAGGAGATTGGCCTGCTCCAGTTCGCCGATCTTCTCCCCCTTCCTGCTTTTTCCACTCCCCATCGACTTGTCCGTTCGGGCTATTCCCATTCTATGGTTGAGGGCGGCTTGGATGAGATATCGTAAACCACCCGATTGACTCCCCGCACCTCGTTGATGATCCGGTCGGCGATTTTGGCCAGCAGGTCGTAGGGCAGCTGGGACCAGGCGGCGGTCATGAAATCCTTGGTTTCCACCGCCCGCAGGGCCACCACATGCTCATAGGTACGGCCGTCGCCCATCACCCCGACGCTCTTGACCGGCAGGAAAACGGCAAAGGCCTGACTGATCTTATCATACCAGCCGTTTTGGTACAGCTCGTCGATGTAGATGGCGTCGGCCTGGCGCAGAATATCGGCGTACTCCTTGGTCACCGCCCCCAGAATCCGCACCCCCAGGCCGGGCCCGGGGAAAGGGTGGCGCCAGACCATCTGGCGGGGCAGTCCCAGCTCGTCGCCGATGGCCCGCACCTCATCCTTGAACAGTTCCCGCAGCGGCTCCAGCAGCTTGAGCTTCATATGTTCGGGCAGGCCGCCGACATTGTGATGGCTTTTGATATTCTGGGCCTTGCCGGTCTTGCCCCCGGCCGATTCGATCACGTCGGGGTAGATGGTGCCCTGGGCCAGCCAGCGGGCGTCGGTCAAGGCGGCGGCCGCCTCTTCAAAGATTTCGATGAACATATTGCCGATGATCTTGCGTTTCCGTTCCGGATCGGTAACCCCGGCCAGGGCGCCCATAAAACGCTCTTCGGCATCGACCCGCACCACCTTGACCCCCATGTTCTCGGCAAAGGTGGCCATCACCTGGTCTCCTTCGCCCAAACGGAGCAGGCCGGTATCGACAAAGACGCAGTTGAGCTGCTCGCCGATGGCCCGGTGGATCAGGGCGGCGGCCACCGAGGAGTCGACCCCGCCGGAAAGTCCCAGGACCACCCGATCACTGCCCACCTGCCCCTTGATCCGGGCCACCGCGTCGTCGATGATCCGGCCCGGGGTCCAGTGGCCGTGGCAGAGGCAGATCTTGCGGACAAAGTTGTCGAGCAGGATCTCGCCCCGGGGGGTGTGGTTGACCTCGGGGTGGAACTGGACGCCGTAGAGGCCCCGGGCGCTGTTCTGAATGGCGGCCACCGGCGTGTTGGCGGTGGCCGCCGCCACGGTGAAGCCCTCGGGCAGCCGGGCCACATGGTCGCCGTGGCTCATCCAGACCGGGCTCTTCTCCTCGACAAAAAAACCGTCAAAGAGCTGATCCGGCTCACCCTGCGCGATCACCTCGGCATGGCCGTACTCCCGTTTGCCGGCCGCCACCACCTCGCCCCCGAAATGGCGGGCCATCACCTGCATGCCGTAGCAGATCCCCAGCACCGGCACCCCCAGCTCCAGCAGCCGTTCATCGAGGGTCGGCGCGCCGGGTTCGTAAACCGACTTGGGGCCGCCGGAGATAATGATCCCCTTGGGGGCAAAGGCCCGAATCTCCTCGATCCCCATGTCGTGGGGGTGGAGTTCGCAATAGACATGGGCCTCGCGGACCCGGCGGGCGATCAACTGGGTGTATTGCGAGCCAAAATCGAGGATCAGAATTTTTTCACTATGAATATCCATGGCTTATCCCAAGCGGTAATTAGGTGCTTCCTTGGTGATGATCACGTCGTGGACATGGCTCTCCTTGAGCCCGGCCTGGGTGATCCGGACAAACTTGGCCTTGTTGCGCAGCTCGTCGATACGGGCGGCGCCCACATAACCCATGCCCGAGCGCAGACCGCCCATCAGTTGGTAGATCATGGTGGAGAGCTGGCCGCGGTAGGGGACCTTGCCTTCGATCCCTTCGGGCACCAGTTTGGCCTGGTTGCCGGTGTTGTCCTGAAAATAGCGGTCGCAGCTCCCCTTCTGCATGGCCCCCAGGGAGCCCATGCCCCGGTAGCCCTTGTAGGTGCGGCCCTGGTAGAGGAAGGTCTCGCCGGGGGATTCGTCGGTGCCGGCAAAGAGGCTGCCGATCATGATCACGCTGGCCCCGGCGCCGATCGCCTTGGTGATTTCGCCGGAAAACTTGATGCCGCCGTCGGCGATGATCGGGATATCGTAGCGGTCGGCCACCCGGGTGCAGTTGTGGATGGCGCTCAACTGCGGCACCCCCACCCCGGCCACGATCCGGGTGGTGCAGATCGAGCCTGGGCCCACCCCCACCTTGACGCAGTCGGCGCCGGCCTTGATCAGGGCCTCGGTGCCCTCGGCGGTGGCCACGTTGCCGGCGATCACCGGCAGCTCGGGGAAAGCGTCCTTGATCCGCCGCAGGGCGTCGAGGATATTTTTGGAATGGCCATGGGCCGAATCGAGCACCACCACGTCCACCCCGGCCGCCACCAGCTGTTCGACGTCGGCTAAGGCGGTGTTGACCCCGATGGCGGCGCCGACCCGCAGACGCCCCAGGTCATCCTTGGCGGCCAGGGGATAGCGCCTGATCTTCTCAATATCCTTGATGGTGATCAGCCCCTGCAGCACCCCGGCCTCATCGACCACCAGCAGCTTTTCAATCCGGTGTTCGTGGAGCAGGGCCTTGGATTGTTCCAGGGTGATCCCCGGCTTGGCGGTGACCAGATTCTTGCTGGTCATAACGTCCCGCACCTTGAGGTTTTCGTCGGTGACGAAGCGCAGGTCCCGGTTGGTGACGATTCCCACCAGCTTGCCCCCCCGTAGTACTGGCACTCCGGAGATGTGGTTGTACTGCATGATATCGTTGACCTCGCGGACGGTGCGCTCCTCCTCCACGGTGATGGGGTCGATCACCATGCCCGATTCCGATTTTTTCACCCGGCGGACCTCTTTGGCCTGCTCGGTGATGGTCATGTTTTTGTGGATGATGCCGATCCCCCCCTCCCGGGCCATGGTGATGGCGGTGCGGTGCTCGGTTACCGAGTCCATGGCGGCGCTCATCAGGGGGATGTTGAGGGCGATTCCCCGGGTGAGGCGGGTGGCCAGGTCCACCGCCGAAGGTAAAACCTCCGAGGCGGCGGGGACCAGCAGGAGATCATCAAAGGTGTAGGCGGTTTCCAGATTGTCCAGGGTCATGGATAAACTCCTTAAGATACTGAGGATTGCGGGATTTGAGGCAATAGGCTAGAATCCCCGGCTGACTTATCATTCAAGACGAGGAGAAAACGATGCTGCTTTCGATCAACCCTGATAACCCCCAACCGCGCCTGATTAAACAGGTGGTTGAAGCGCTTCGCCACGGGGCGGTGATCTGCTATCCCACCGACACGGTATATGGGATCGGCTGCGATATCTTCAACCAGAAGGCGGTGAAGCGGATCTATCAGATCAAGCAGCGGCCCTTTTCCCAGCCCTTCAGCTTTATCTGCGCCGATCTCAAGGATCTGAGCAGCTACGCCCAGGTTTCCAATACCGGCTATCGGGTAATGCGAAAATGTCTGCCCGGTCCCTACACCTTTGTTCTGCCCGCGACCAAGCTGGTGCCGAAGATCATGATGACCAAACAAAAAACGGTGGGGATCAGGGTGCCGGAGAACCGGATCTGCATGGATCTGGTTTATGGCCTGGGCAACCCCATCCTGACCACCAGCGCGGCCCCCGATGACCCCGATTTTCCGGCCCTGCTCCACGCCTATGAGGTTGAGGAGCGTTACGGCAATCAGGTCGATTACATCATCGACAGCGGGTCGTTGATCGCGCCCATGCCCTCGACGGTGGTGGCCATGCTTGATGACGAGCTGACCATCCTCCGGCCCGGCAAGGGCAAACTGCTTTAGCCGCCGAGGGTGGGCGGCCAAAGGGGTTATCCATCGATCAACCCGTCCTTGAGGGATTTGCTCATGGTGAAATGAACATTTTTGCGGGGCGGGATATGCATCACCTTGCCGGTGCGGGGGTTCTTGGTGGTGCGGGCCTTGCGTTCACGGACCGAGAAGCTGCCGAAACCCCGGATCTCCACCCGGCGATTTTCCTCCAGGGCGTTCAAGATTCCCTCCAGCATTATATCGACGGCCTGATCCAGATCCTTTTTAAGAAAACCCGGCATTTCTTCGGCTACAGCGTTGATGAGATCCCGTTTGAGCATGACTGTTTTCCTTATGATTATGGGGTAATGGTCCATTCGTAGGCAAGGACCGGTGTTATATGTATGGGCGGCGTCAACCGCATCTCGGCCCGGCTGCCGACCAGCAGGGTGAGCAGGGAAAGATCGCGCCGGGGCGGATAGATCAGGCGCGGCATCACCCCCGGCTCCATGCCGGCCAGCTCGGCGGCGGCCATGGCCGCGTCGTTGAGGTTGCCCAGGCCGTCGATCAGCCCCAGCTCCAAGGCCTTGCTGCCGGGAAAGATCCGGCCGTCGGCAAAGGCCCGCACCGCGGCTTCGGGCAGTCCACGGCTCTTTACCACCGCGGTGACGAACTGGTCGTGGACGCCGTCGATCATCTCCTGGAGCATGGCCCGTTCCGCGGGGAGCATGGGCCGGCCGGAGGCGCCGATATCTTTCAGTTCCCCGCTTTTGATCGTTTCACTGCGATAACCAATCTTGTCGAACAACTCCTCCAGATTGGCGAACTTGATAATCACCCCGATGCTGCCGGTAAGGGAGCCGGGGTTGGCGATGATCTTCTCCGCCCCCAAGGCGGCATAGAGCCCGCCGGAGGCCGCCACCGAACCCATGGAGACCACCACCGGCTTGACCGCGTTGGTGCGTTTGACTTCGGTGAACAACTCCTGGGAGGCGCCCACCGCCCCGCCGGGGCTGTCGATCCGCAACACGATGGCGCGGATGTTGTCCTGCTGCCGGAACTCGCTGAGGCGGGCGACAATCTGATCGGCGGAGGCGATCACCCCCCGGATCTCGATCACCCCCACGCCCTCCTTGCGGATCCCGGAGCCGAGCAGGCCGGACCCGGAGGAGCGGAGCGACGAGCCCAGCAAAAAACTGACCGCGGCCCAGAAGAGCAGCCCGACCACGACCAGCAGCAGGCAGCCGGTCATGATCGGGTGTTTACGGCGTAATGGAGTCGGGTCACTCACGGGTGATCACCGCCAGGGAGGGGGCTGAAAATCAAGCCCCTTCCTTCTCCCGGTTCATCTCCTCCTTGAGCAGATCGCCCAGGGTGGAAGGACCGCTTTTCGCCTGCTTCTGTTTGTACTCTTCCACCCGGGCCTCTTCGCTCTCGCCGCTTAGGGCCTTGATGGAGAGGCCGATCTTGCGATCCCGGGCCGAAACGTTGATCACCCGGGCTTCCAGTTCATCCCCGACATTGTAGAGGCCGATCGGGGTTTCCACCTTCTCCTTGCTCAGCTCGGAGACATGGATCAGGCCCTCGATCCCCTCTTCCAGCTCGACGAAAACGCCGAATTCGGTGACGTTGGTGATCTTGCCGGTCAGCTTGGTGCCGATGGCGTATTTCTCCACCGCCGCCTCCCAGGGGTCGGGCTGGAGCTGCTTGATCCCCAGGGAGAAGCGCTCGTTCTCCTTGTCGATCTTGAGGACCACGGCCTGGATGGTCTCACCCTTGGCGTATTTCTCGCCGGGGTGCTTGATCCGCTCGGTCCAGGAGAGGTCGGAGACATGGATCAGGCCGTCGATCCCCTCCTCAATCCCGATAAAGATGCCGAAATCGGTGATGTTTTTGACTTTACCCTCGATGATCGAGCCTACCGGGTAGTTCTCCGCCACCATATCCCAGGGGTTGGGCTGGAGCTGCTTCATGCCCAGCGAGATCCGTTTGGCCTCGGGGTCGACATTGAGTACCACCACCTCGACCGCGTCGCCGACGGTGACAATCTTGGAGGGGTGGCGGGATTTCTTGGACCAGGACATCTCAGAGATATGTACCAGACCCTCGACCCCCTCCTCCAGCTCGACAAAGGCGCCGTAGTCGGTGATGCTGACCACCTTGCCGGGAACCTTGGCTCCCACCGGATAGCGCTGGAGGATGGTTTCCCAGGGATCGCTCTTGAGCTGCTTGACCCCCAGTGAAACCTTGTCGTTTTCCTGGTCGTATTTGAGGACCTTGACCTGGATCTCGTCGCCTACCTTGAACATCTTGGAGGGGTGGGATACCCGGCCCCAGGAGAGGTCGGTGATATGGCAGAGGCCGTCCATGCCGCCGAGGTCGACGAAAACCCCGTAATCGGTGATGTTGGTCACCGAACCGGTGAGGATCTGGCCCTCCTCCAGGGTGCCCTTCATCTCCTCGCGCAGATGGGCGCGTTCCGCTTCCATGATCGCCCGCCGCGAGATAACCACGTTGTTGCGGCGGCGGTTGTATTTGAGAATTTTGAATTCGAAGGTCTCGCCGATCAGGGCGTCGAGATCGCGGACCGGGCGCAGGTCGATCTGGGAGTAGGGTAGAAAGGCGGGAACGCCGATATCCACCGACAGGCCGCCCTTGACCCGGCTGTCGATCCGGCCGCTGATGGTCTCGTCGGCCTCCTGGACCCGGGCGATCTCCTCCCATACCTTGATGCCGATGGCCCGTTCGCGGGAGAGTTTGATGCCACCCTCGGGCTCGCGTTTTTCAACAAATACTTCAAAGGTGTCGCCGACTTTTACCTCGATCTCACCCTCTTCATTTCTAAATTCGTTGATGTCGATTTCGCCTTCCGATTTGTCCCCGATATCAACGAGAACATAATCCTTGCCCACGGCGATCACTTCGCCGTTGACCACTTCGCCCACATCCGCCACTTGGATGCTCTGTTCAAACAGATCGGCAAAGGACTCCCCGCCTGCGGTTGCTGTTGTGTCTGTGCTGTTTCCCATGTTGACGATCCTCCTTAAGATTATGGAAATACGATGGGCTTATATACCAGAGGGCAGGGAGAAATACAAATTATTTTGCGGGCAAGGGGATTTGATTCCAAGGGAGGGCTAAGTGGCCGCCGGCAGGCGGTTCAGTCGGTCGGCAGGGAGTCGTCGAAGCAGATCCGGTCGCCACCGGTCTTTTTGGCCCGGTACATCGCCTCATCGGCCCGGCGCACGAAATTATCGATATCCTCTTCGAGATTGTTTTGGGGTGAGCCGACAAAACGGGCCAAGCCGATACTCAGGGTGGTCTCGCCAAAGGGGTTAAGACGGTACTGTTCCAGTATTCGCCGGCAGACGGCCCTGGCCTGCTCATCTGAGGCGTAGGGGAGAATGATGGCGAACTCGTCGCCGCCCTGGCGGCAGCACCAGTCCACCTTGTCGCGGGTGTGGCTCAACAGCAGGCGGCCCAGTGACTTGAGGGCCTCGTCGCCGGCCTGGTGGCCGTGCTGGTCGTTGTAGGACTTGAATTTGTCCATGTCGATAATGGCCAGGAAAACCGGGTAGTTCTGGCGCTGACCCCGGGCGATCTCCTCCCGGAGTTTGACTTCGAAGCCGCGCCGGTTGTGGAGACCGGTCAGGGAGTCGCACATGGAAATATGCTCCAGCTTGCGCACCAGATCCTGCTCGCGCAGGGCCCGGCGCAGTTTGGCCTCCAGTTCATCGATATTGAATGGTTTGGCGATAAAATCGCAGGCCCCGGCCTTGATCACGTCGGTGTAGCTGAAATTTTCGGCGTAGCCGGTGATCACGATCACGTCCAGGCGGGGATAAAGGTTTTTCAGTTCCCGGAGCAGGGTCATGCCGTCCATCCGGGGCATGGTGAGGTCGGTCAGGACGATGGCAAACTTCTCTTTTTGGGCCTTGGCCAGGGCTTCCACGCCGTCGGCGGCCGTATCGCACTGAAAGCCGAAGGCGGTGATGGCGCTTTTGAGCATGGCGATGATTTGAGGGTCATCGTCCACTGCCAGAATTTTGATCGGAGGCTCGATCTCCGGTTCGGCCGGCGGCGTTTGGTTCATGTGGGCTGACCTCCCGGGGGAATGTTGGGTCCTGCTCGGTGTCGGCTGCAAGCAGTGTCGCTGACAAAAAAGATTGCCTTTTTAACCTTTTTGTCATAAGAGACAGTTCAAGTTTTCTGCTTACATTGAACCATATTTCCGGCGGGGGAGGCAATTATAATCGGCCCCTTACGGTCGGGTAAGTTCGCTTACCCATTTGTGGTGCCCCAAAAAACAAGCAATCGGAGTTTTTTTCCAAGATGAAGCTTCCTTCCCTGACCATCGGCCGTTTCACCGCGCCGATTCCGCTGATTCAAGGTGGCATGTCCATTCGGGTTTCCACCTCTGCCCTGGCGGTTCCGGTCGCGCAATGCGGCGGGATCGGCACCATCGGCGGCTCTGGCCTGCCGGTGGAGGAGTTGCAGGCCGATATCCGCAAAGCCAAGCGTGAAACCGATGGGGTTATCGCGGTCAACATCATGTTTGCCATGAAGAATTTTTACCAGCTGGTGATGGGCTCCATCGAGGCCGGGGTGGACATGATCATCACCGGGGCCGGTTTTTCCCGCGATATCTTTAAGATCGGGCAGGAGACCAATACCCCCATCGTTTCCATTGTTTCCTCGCCCGCCTTCGCTCGCCTGGCGGAGAAGCTGGGGGCGGCGGCCATCGTGGTGGAGGCCAAGGAGGCCGGTGGCCACCTGGGAACCGACCGGGCTCTGCGCGACCTTTTCCCCGAAGTGCGCAAGGTGGTCAATAAGGTGCCGCTGATCGCCGCCGGCGGGATCACCAATGGCTTTGAAATGGCTGAAATGATGGATAAATATGGGGCCGATGGGGTGCAGATCGCCACCCGTTTTGTCCTGACCGAGGAGTGCTCGGCCGATGATAATTTCAAGCAGGCCATGCTCAAGGCCCGGCCGGAAGATGTCACCTTGATCCGCTCGCCGGTCGGTCTGCCGGGGCGAGCGCTGAAAACGCCGTTTGTCCAGCGGCTGGCCGACAAGGTCGAGATGAAGGCCAAGGAGTGCCGCTGGAAGTGTTTGAAAAAGTGTGATCATTTCTACTGCATCAGTGACCGTCTGCAGAAAGCTTACCAGGGGGATCTGGAGGAGGGTCTTTTTTTCACCGGCGAGAATGTCTGGAAAATGAAAGAGATCATGACGGTGAAGGAAGTTTTTGATCAGTTTGTGGGTCAGGCCGAATCCGTTTACAAGGAGCAGAGGTAGCCGCCCGGTGTCTCAGCTTGAAGATTCTGTCGATTTTGATAATGCAGCGACGATGATTAAACCTGTGTTGCCGGAACCCCGGGTTATCCCCCGGGCCGAGCATACCGTGTCCCGGGCCGATATCGACCGGGAAGCCCTCAAGGTGATGCACCGCCTGCGGGACGAGGGGCATCTGGCCTATCTGGTGGGCGGCGGGGTGCGCGACCTGCTGCTGGGTAAAAAGCCCAAGGATTTTGATATCAGTACCAGCGCCAAGCCCGGGGAGTTGCGCAAAATCTTCCGCAACAGCCGCATCATCGGCCGCCGTTTCCGTCTGGTCCAGGTCTTTTTCCCCGGCGGCAAGATCATCGAGGTCGCCACCTTCCGTTGCCGCAGCGAGTTTGAAGTTAACGGCGGCGAGATCGAAACTCTGGCCCACGACAACACCTTCGGCACCCCGGTGGAGGATGCCTTCCGCCGCGATCTGACCATCAACGCCCTCTTTTACGAGATCGAAAACTTCACGGTGATCGACTACACCGGGGGAGTGGAGGATCTGCGGAATCGCTTGGTTCGCCTGGTGGGGGATCCGGACCGCCGCCTGCTCCGGGATCCGGTGCGGATGCTGCGGGCCATTCGCCACGCGGCCCGCAGCGATTTTACCATCGAGCAGGAAACTTGGGGGGCGATTTGCCGCCACGTGGACAAACTGAGCCTCTGCCCCGATTCCCGGCTGCGGGACGAGCTGTTCAAGGATCTGCGGGCCGGATCCAGCCGAACTTGGGCCGATTTTGCTTTGGCCAGCGGGATCTTCTTCGAACTGTTTCCCTTTTATCGCGGTGTTTTTCCGTTACCAGGCCCCGCCGACCAGGAGGGTCAGCGGTTGGCGGCTCCCGTGCCGCTGGTGGCCCTGCTTTTCAAGCTGTTGCAGGTGGTCGATCAGGCGGTGGCCGCCGGGAGAGAGTTTTCCGAGGAGATGTTGCTGGCCCTGCTGCTGCTCCCTTGGGCTGAGGCTCGGTTCGGGCTGCTGGCCAAGGAGCTGGATCGGAGCGTGGCCTACCGTTTCTCCCGTAAGTTACGGAGCGAACTGGACCAGGTTCTGGCCCCGCTCAATATCAAGCGCAGCTCCAGGGAATCCTTGGCCATGCTGCTCAGCAATCTGCCCCTGCTGCTGACCCACTGCCCGGTGGAGTCCGAGGAGGTCGGCGAGTGGCCCAAGCCGCTCACCCGCAAGGGATATTTCCCCCAATGCCTGGCTTTTTACGAGTTGTACCGTGCGGCCTTGACCGGTGAGCAGCCGTCGGAAGTGATCAGCGCCGCCGCCCCGCCCCCGCCCGTCGCCAGACAAAAGGGTGCCCGCCCCGGGCGCCGCCGTGTGGGCCGGGCCCCGGCCATAGTCAAGAAGAAGGGCGGGATCTTCGGTCTGAAAAAGTAAACGACCCACCCTCTTGCCGGCCATGATTGCAGATGAGTATCCGTTCACCATGGTCAACAACTTGTCGATTTAACGGGCTGTAATCGTTCAGCAGTGCCGCAGGTTCGGGCAA
>OMKS01000708.1_pt1 | contig 30658 bp, 16 predicted proteins | sample 1674721 | NCBI WGS metagenome assembly OMKS01 (sample SAMN06264996, study PRJEB25208) | sediment metagenome | isolation source: hot spring sediment | place: USA: California | collected 2014-09-02 | reverse complement strand
TGGTTGGCAGCGTTTGCATGATATTTCGACTACGTGGCTCATTATGAACAAGGAAAGATATGGGTAATAGTAAGCCCTCCGGGGGGAGTTAGAGGGGGGCCTTCTCGAGGAAGGCCTCCTCTCCCCGACCCAGAGCGAAGACCTGCTGGTCGAAAGCGTCGTCGTGACGCCCACCACCCTCAGCCCGGGCCAGCCCTTCACCACGACCGTCGTCGTCAAAAACCAGAGCGCGACCGACGTCACCGTCGACTTCTGGACCGGCGTCTTCGCCGATTATGTACCGGCGGCGTGCGATAGCTGCTTCAACAGTTGGGACTGCGCCAACACCCTGCCGCCCTTGGGCGCGGGCATGACCACGACCCTCGTCTTCACGCACAGCGGCTTCACCCGCCCCGGCGATCACGCCATCTACGCGCAGACCGACGCTTACTGCGTTCTCTACGACGATCCCGACCCGGCCAACAACACCTACGGTCCTGTCACGACGACCATCCCCTTCGTCACCGTGACCGCCACCGACCCGGCGGGCAACGGTCTGCCGGTCACCACCGCCAGCGCCATCTCAGCGACCTTCAGCACAAACATCGATGCGGGAACCGTCAGCACCCGAACCTTCACCGTTTGGGGGCACCAGACGGGCGTTTACACCCAGAGTTACGCCGTCGCGGGAGACACCGTGACCTTCGACGCGCAACCGGACTACAAGCCCGGTGAGGCCGTCGTCGTCAACCTGAACAGCGACCTCCGCGGTATGGACGGAAGCTGGCTCATTCCTCACGCCTGGCAGTTCCAGGCAGGCGCGAACGGCGGCACCGGCGTCTTCACCGAGACCGGCGGCGCGCTCGGCTCCGATTGGCCCTTCTACGAACTGGAGCTGGCCAACGTGGACGGCGATGGCGATCTCGATGCCCTCGTGGACGTTGGGCCTATCGAAATCTGGCTCAATGATGGAACCGGAACCTTCACCGACAGCGGCAACACCATCGACAGCACCGACCTGGAAGCCATCACGCTGGGTGACCTGGACGGCGATGGCGATCTCGACGCCCTGCTCGGTAAAACCGGCTTCCCCGGTACGCCCAACCAGGTCTGGCTCAACCAGGGCGGAGCGCAAGGTGGAACACCCGGCGTCTTCGTCGACAGTGGACAGAGCCTCGGCCTCGAAGACACGTGGGGCTTGGCGTTGGGTGATCTGGATGGCGATGGCGACCTCGACTTCTACGCCGCCAACACCGGCGGGGACCGCGTCTGGTTCAACCAGGGCGAAGTCCAAGGCGGAACGACCGGCGTCTTCACCACCAACATCGAGACCCTCGCCAGCGCGACCTATGCCGCTGCGCTGGGCGACCTGGACAACGACGGCGACATCGACGCCGCCAGTGATCGCGTCTGGCTCAACGACGGCACGGGGACGCTCTCCGAATCCGGACAGAGTCTGGGAGGAAGCCTCATGACTTCCATTGCGCTGGCCGATTTGGACGCGGACAGCGACCTGGACATCGTCTTCGGTGACCATCTGGGCGACTACTACATCTGGCTCAACCAGGGCGGCACGCAAGGTGGCACAACCGGCATCTTCTCCGACACCGGGCAACTCATCACCGCTGCAGATGCCTTCATCACGTTTGGGGATGTGGACTGGGACGGCGATCCCGATGTCCTGCTCTCCGACCAAATCTGGCTCAACGACGGCAGCGGCACGCTCACCTACGACCAATCGCTGGCCCCGGTCTACGCCGAGGTCGGCGCGTTGGGCGACATCGACGGCGACGGCGACATCGACGCCGTCCTGGGCACCTCCGACTTCGGTCCGGCGATTGTCATCAACAACCCGCACGTCCCCTCCGCCGTGGACGATAGCTTCGCCGTGATGCCTGACAGCAGCGCCAATCTCTTCGACGTCCTCGCTAACGACAGCGACGGCGACGGCGATCCCTTTGCCCTCACTGCTGTGGGCACGCCCGACCAGGGCGGCACCGCCGTCCTCAGCGGGACGACGCACATCAGCTACACCCCGGCGAGTGGCTACTTCGGCGTCGAAACCTTCACCTACACCATCCGCGATGCCGGGAACGCCGCGGCGACGGCGACCGTCACCGTCACCGTCGGCGGCGTCAACGACCCGCCGGACGCCCAGGACGACACCGCCACGACGGACGAAGACACGGCCGTCCTCATCGACGTCCTCACCAACGACAGCGACCCCAACGGCCACACCGTGCTGCTGGCCTCCGTAGGAGCGCCATCGCACGGCACGACCGCCATCGTCGGCCAGGCGGTGCGCTACACGCCCGCGCAGGATTACAACGGCAGCGACGTCTTCACCTACATCGCCAGCGACGGCTGGCTCACCGGTACAGGCACGGTGACCGTCACCATCACGCCGGTCAACGACGCGCCAAGCTTTACGAAGGGCGCGGATCAGACCGTGGCCGAGGATAGCGGGCAGCACGTCGTGGCGAACTGGGCCACAGACATGCTGCCTGGCCCCGCGACGGCGACCGACGAAGCCGGGCAAGTGCTGACCTTCACGCTGACCAGCGCGAATAGCGCGCTCTTCTCGCAGCCGCCGGCCGTGGACCTGGCGGGCACGCTGCGCTTCACGCCTGCCGCCGACGCCTTCGGTAGCACCGTGGTCACCGCGACCTTGCAGGACAGCGGCGGCACGGCCAACGGCGGCGTGGATTCCAGCGCGCAGACGTTCGCCATCACCATCACCAACGTCAACGACGCGCCGGTCGCCGTGTCGACGGCGATCACGACGCCCGAAGACGTCGCGGTGACACTCACTGCCGCGCAACTAGCGATCGACGTGGACGGCGACGCCTTGACCGTGGTCGCCACCGGTACGCCGGTCAGTGGCACAACCTCGGTCATCGGCGGTGCCCTCGTCTACACCCCCGCGCTGAACCTCAGCTACACCGAGGCCTTCACCTTCACCGTTGCCGATCCTGCGGATGCACGGGATACGGCAACGCTGACCATCACCGTGACGCCGCGCAACGATGCGCCCACGCTCGACGCCATCACCGACCTCATCGTAGACGAGGATGCTCCGGCGCAAGTCGTAGCTCTGAGCGGCATCACCAGCGGCGCGCCGGACGAACCGCAGTCTTTGAGCGTCACGGCCAGTTCGCAGAACACGACCCTTATCCCGAACCCGGCTGTCACCTATGCCAGCCCGGATACCACCGGCAGCTTGACCTTGACCCCATCGACGAACCGCTACGGCAGCACCAGCATCGACGTCACCGTAAGCGACGGCATCTCCCAAACTACGCGCAGCTTCACCGTGACCGTGACGGCTGTCAACGATCCGCCCACGCTCAACCCGCTGGCCGACTTCGAACTCTACTCCGACGCGGGACAGCAAACGATCAACCTGAGCGGCATCGGCGCTGGCCCCTACGAATCCCAGGCACTCACCGTGACCGCCAGCTCGACAAACACCACGCTGATCCCCACTCCCGCCGTCACCTACGCCAGCCCGAACGCGACGGGCAGCCTGACCTTCACGCCGGTTGCCGGACAGTCGGGCACCGCCACCGTCGCCGTCACCGTCACCGACGGGCTTTCGGCGACCGTCCGCACCTTCCGGGTCACCGTCTACGCGCCGCCCAGCCTCTTCGCCTACGTCGCCGCCGACGAAGCCGGGCTGCTCATCGTCGACGTGAGCGTGCCCACAAGACCGCGCCTGGTGAGCACCTACGACACCCCCGGCTTCGCCCGCAGCGTCGCGCTTTCCGGCACCCTCGCCTACGTCGCCGACTGGCATCGCGGCCTGCGCATTGCGGACGTCAGCGATCCCACCGCGCCGCAGCATGCGGGCAGTTACAACACGCAAGGCTACGCCACCGACGTCGCGGTCTTCGGCCACTACGCTTACGTGGCCGATATGGAATACGGCTTGCAGATCATCGACGTGGCCAACCCCGCCGCACCCCTGGCCGCAGGACAATATCGACCGTCGGGCATCTACATTATGGGCGTCACCGTCGCCGCAAGCGACCCGCCGGGCCAGGTTTACGCCTACCTGACGACGCCGGTGCAGGGCCTGCTCATCGTGGACGTGACCGATTCGGCTAATCCGCAGCCGGTAGGCAGGGCCAGCACGGGATGGAGTTGGGACGTCGAGGTACACGATGGTTACGCCTATGTGACCGGCGGCAGCAACGGTTTGCGCCTGGTCGATGTGACCGATCCCGCCAGCCCGCAGATCGTCGCCCGCGCCGATACGCCCGGTATGGCCCGGGGGTTCGATGTCGCCGGGCGCTATGCCACCGTCGCCGACGAGAGCGCGGGCTTGCAGGTCGTCGACCTGAACCCGCCCTCTGCCCCGCAGGCGACGGCGTGCGACCGCTACGGGCAGTGCACGACCGTCACAGCAACACAGGTCCAGGCGACCGATGCAACGGCGAACGTTACGGCAGCCGACGGTCCCACCGTGGACTTCCTGGGCGCGCCTATCGTGCTCGACAGCACCGAGCCCACCTCCGTCACCGTTTCCACCGCCAGCCCGGCCTACTTGCGCGCGCTCACCGTCACGCTGGATGCCGCGCCGTTCCACGCCGAAACGTGGGCCAGTGGCGCGGTCACGGAAGCCGCCCGCGCGCTCGATTGGACGCCCGCCACGGAAGGCGCGCACGTCTTCAGCGCGATCGTGGCCGATTGGACCGGTAGCATTGCCAGCACCACCATCACCATCACCGTGGATACGTCGCCGCCAGCACTCGGCATCACGCCCACAGTCCTCACCGGCACGCACTTCCACACGCCGCGTACCCTCGATCTGACCGGCTGGGTCAGCGATACCGGCGGCGCGGCCAGCATCACCGGCATGTTCGGCGATGTGACCTACGCCGCGGGCATCGAAGGAGATATGTGGCACGCGCCCATCTATCTGGGCCAGGACGCGCTGCCCGACGGCGTGCCCACCACCGTCACCGCCCGCGCGGTGGACGTCGCCGGTCACGCGACGCTGATTACCGAGAGCGTCCTGGTCGACCTGGTACCGCCGTCGCCGGTCACGCTCACGTTGAGCCACGCTGGCACCCCGCTCGCATCCGGCGCGACGATTCGCGCAGTATCCCCCACCCTCGTCCTGGCGTGGACGCCCGCCAGCGATGGCAGTGGTCTGGCGCAGTACAGTGTGGACTGGAGTACAGCCACGGCTCTCACCACGACGCACGTCATCACGCAGGTCACGCCGGCTGCCCCGAGACTGGCGGAACACGTCGGCGGTGAAGCGCAGCACCTCACCGTCCAACTGACGAGCCAGGACGCCCACGGCAACGCGCAATCGCAGGCCCTCGGCCCGGTTTACGTCGATAGCCCGCTCACGCCGGACTACATCGACTTGCCGGTCGATCCCCAATCGGGGGTATACCAGGGTTGGATGGACAGTGGCTGCTCGCTGGTCGGTGTGGATCGCCGCGTCAGCCGTGGCGCGTCGGGCCAGGCGGCGCTTGGCACAGAGCAACGGTTCCACGTCACATGGAACGAAGAAGCGCTGCGCCTGACCTGGACCGGTGCGAACTGGGATACTCCGGCCACCGGTGCTGCGGAGGATAGCAGTGACCTCTTCATCTATATGGACGTGCGCGCGGGAGGTGCGATCACGGCGGTCAATCCCTATGCCGGGGACGGCCCGGTGATCTACCTGCCGGGAGCGACACCGTCCTCGCAGGCCGGCGCGATGGGGGCCGATTACCTGGTCTGGGTATGGGACGCCGGTACCGCTGTGCTGCTGGAATGGACCGGCAGCGAGTGGGACCTGACAGCGACGCTCACGCCCGCCGAATATCGCTTCGACGCCTCGACCGGCGGCGGCCTCACCGACCTCTACCTGCCCTTCGCGCTGATCGGCATTGCCGATCCCGTTTCGGCGACGCTGAACATGGTCGCGTTCGCCAGCGGGCAGGCAACCCTCGACTTGTGGGCCGTGATGCCTCCTGATAATCCGGTCAATAGCGACCTCGTCGTCGAGACGACAGATGACCCGACGGTGCAGACCTTCGCGCTGAGCCACAGTTACCACTGGGACGGCCTGGGTACAGGCATCTGCCCCAACGGCAGCGACGGCAGCACGCCCATCGCGTACACCGACGCCGACGTACAGGTACACGCGACGGTCGATCCGGCGGGCACGGTCTACAGCTACCTGGACGACGGTCTCTTCTGGCTGTGGGAACTGCTGCTGGGCGACCGGCTGGCCGACGTCACCTCGCAATTCGCCGCCGGTCAGCCGCGTGTCGGCGACGGCCAAACCCTGACGTACACCCTCAATTTCAGCAACGAGGGCACCGTCACCGCCACCAACGTCTTCGCCGACGTTGCCGCGCACTTCGCCCTGCGTATGCCGGATGGCGATGTCCCGGACTTGACCCACCAGATCGTCCCGCTGGGCGACCTCGCGCCGGGCGAAACGCGCAGCGTGACCTTCCAGGGACGCGCGGAGGTCGCCTACTGTGAGAACACGCTGCTGCTGGGCGACGACTGTGGTTGGGCCGCGGCCGATATCCTCATCCACGATAGCGCGCATCCCTCCGGCACACCGCTGGAGCGGGTGTGGATCGACCACCGGGTTGATACGGACGGGCCGCGCTTCTTCAGCATCCAGGACCCGGCGTACCTCATCCCCGCCGGAGAGAACGACCTGCGCGGCTACGCCTACGATCCGGCGGGCGTGCCGGAGATCGCCATGGAAATCCAGGGCGGCAGCACGCTCGTCTGCCCGGATGCGACGCCGGACGACGGCCGGTGGTCGTGCGCGTGGGATACGTCGGGCTACAGCGACGGTGATCTGATCGACGCGCGGCTGCAGGCCAGCGATAGCCTCGGGCAGGCCAGCGCGTGGAGCGACTGGCAGCCCTTCCGCGTGGACGCGCGCCCGCCGTCGGTCACGCTCGACGTCACCGCGACGACGCCCGTCGCGGCGACGGGCATCGTCTCCGGAAACCTGGTCAGCGACAGTGCCTTTGCCCTGGTCGGTGACATCGCCGACGACGGCGGTATCGCCGAAGTACAGGTCTGCACGGACGATGCGTGCGGGCAGGCGGCACTGCTCAACACGGACGCCACCATCCCCACCACCGTGAGTCTCGACGACATACCGGCGACACCGGTCGCCATCGGTGCAGCGACGGCCTGCGGTGGCGGTGAAATCGTGCGGGCGTTCGCTGTGGCGGAGAGCTTCGCCATCGGGGACATGCGGCTCGGCTTCAACGCCGACCACGCCCACCGCGACGACATCCGCGTCACGCTGCAATCGCCCGCCGGGACGAGCGTGGTGGTGCTGGATGACGATGGCCTCTCGGGCACGGCATCCCAGAACTACGACGTTCTGCTGAACGATGCCGCCGTCACCGGTCTGGGCGATGCCTCCGGCGACGACGATCCGGCAGGCCCGTACTTCGACCGGACGTCGCGACCTGCATCTCCGCTGCGCAACTTCCTGGGTCAGGATGCAGCGGGAACCTGGACGCTCCGCATCTGCGATCTGAACCCGGGTGCGGACGACGGCGCGTACCGGCGCAGCCGCCTGATCCTGTCGCCGCGCTTCGCTGTCGCGCAGACGGGGCGCTGGTCGTACCAGACGCCGTCCGTCGCCGGGCTGGACTACGTCTCACGCACCATCACCATCGCCGGTACGGACGTTGTCGGTAACAGCGGCGATCCGCTACGCCTGGCGGTGACTGTGGACAACGTCGCGCCGGTCGTGACCGTCAGCATGGTGACGACGACGATCACGCCGACCTTCGCGACGCGCGTGATCAGCGGCACCGTCAGCGATGGATCGGGCAGCAGTGTCGTCTTTGTCACTGTCAGAACGCCCATAGGTGCAAAGTGCGTCCCACCTGATTGCGTACTACTGTATAACGTCTACTCGCCATTCGTTTTGCCAGTTCCACGAATCTTCCTATAATGAACGTGCACTTTCCTCAACTACGCGCAGGGAGCACGTGCCAATGTCGAATGCCGACGATGAAAAACGGAACGCACAGCTAACCGGCGACGGAGCGATCGGCCAGGGCAGCGGCGACGCGATTGGCGCGCGTGGCGTAAAAGCCCGCGACGTCCATGGCGACGTGGTCACCGGCACCAAGATCGTGATCTACCAGGGCCACAGCACGCGATTCCTCGGCAAAAATGGAGGCTTTCAATGACAACGACATTCGCCCAAGGGTACGCCCTCTTGATCGGCGTGGGGCAAGCGCTCTATCCGCGCTGGTCGCTGCCGGTGACGGTGCACGACGTGCAGGCGCTCAAGCGCGTGCTGGTGGATCCGAACCTGTGCGCCTATCCCGATGACGCGGACCACATCCGCCTGCTGCACGACGAGGGCGCCACGCGCAGCGCCATCCTGGACGGGTTGGGCTGGCTGAAAGCCCGTATTGCTGCCGACAAAGACGCCACCGCCGTCGTCTATTTCTCCGGGCACGGCTGGCTGGCACTAGGGCAGGAACGCTACTACCTCGTCCCGCACGACGTGGAACCGTTCGACATCGCCAACTCCGCCCTGCCCGCCGAGGCCTTCACGGCGGGCCTGGACGCTATCCCGGCGCGCCGGTTGCTCGTCTTCGTGGATAGCTGCCACGCGGCGGGGATGGCGAAGGGCGCGCCGCCGGTGAAGCTGCCGCCCGGTCTGGCGAAGGCCGCGCTGCCCGAAGACCTGGCGGAAGTCCTGGCCCAGGGCGAGGGACGCGCCATCTTCGCGTCCAGCAAGGGCGAAGAGCGCTCGTGGATCCGTCCGGACGGCACGTTGAGCCTGTACACGCATCACCTGCTCGAAGCGTTGCAAGGGGCGGGCAACCACCCCGGCGACACCGAAGTGACCGTGTCCGCCATCATGCGCCACCTGAGCCGCAGCGTGCCGCAAAGCGCGCGGGCGCTGGGTCACACACAGACACCTTTCTACAAGCTCGCCAGCGAAGATTTCCCCATCGCGTTGCTGCTCGGCGGGAAAGGGCTGCCGGGTGGCGGGTGGAACGCCGTCGCCGGTGAGGCCGCCGCGACGACCGCGCGCATCGTGCAAGAGGCCGTCGTCACCGGCGATGGCGCGGTTAGCCAGGGCAGCGGCGACGCACTTGGGGCCGGCGCGGTCAAAGTCGGCGGAGACGTTGGCGGCGACGTGGTGACGGGGAAGAAGCGGTGTTGAGTATACTGGAGAAAACCGGCTGAAGCCGGCGCGCACACGTACACACCGACTGATGAGAATTAAAAATTTTTTAATTCGGCAATCAGGCCCAGGGCTAAAGCCACAGGGCCAAACTCACGAAGCCGCCTAAAGCGGCTATCAAACAGCCCGAAGGGCTTTGTATGTTTAGCGCGAGGGCTTCAGCCCGGCTTTCATCAGTCGGTAAGATGGCGCTATACACATTACCGAACTAATTTTTGAAACTTCATAAGCCGGCGCACACACGTATACACCGGCCTTCAGCCGGTAAAACGCGGCAATACGGATTACCGACCACAAAAGCGAGGACAGGATGACCAAACCATGCGTAAAATGCGGCGCGAACCTACCGGACGAGGCGCGCTTCTGTATGACGTGCGGCGCACCGCAGGCCGGAGAACCAAGTGCTAAAGAAGCACTTTTGGAAGGCAATGGCGCCATCAGCCAGGGGCATGGGGACGCGCTCGGGGCCGGTGCGGTTAAAATTGGGGGCAATGTCGGGGGTAACGTCTACACCGGACTAACGCCGGAAATGCTCCGCCTGTTCGCCCGGCAGTTCGGCTTCGATCCAAACGCCTCGGACGCCGATGCCCTGCAAACCTACTTCCGGCACGTTATCTTCGAGCGACACGGCCTGCTTTCCTTCCAATTTGTCGAACCCAAGACCGGCAAAGTGTACACCCAGGCCGATATCGAGGACGTCTTCGTTGGGTTGCGGCTCACAAACCCAGATGCCGCCCACCGGACCGAACAATCCAAAGGACGACGCGAGATGTTTGGCGACCACGCCGAGGCAATTGAGGAAGACACGCTCATCACCCTGGCGGACGTGTTGCAGCGCTACGACTGTTTCCTGCTGCGCGGCAAGCCGGGCAGCGGCAAGACGACGCTGCTGCGCCACATCGCGCTGGCTTTCGCGCGCGGGGAGCAAGACGCGAAGCTGGGCTGGTCAGGGCCGGTGCCGCTACCCCTGCTGGTCCCGCTGCGCAACTTCGGCGCGTATCTGCAACGTAAGAACCGGGACGGGGTCTATCTCGGGCCGCAACCCCGGACGCTGTTGATGTACCTGGAGGACTTCCTGCGCGGCGCGGAGGTGGAGTTCTCGCAGGATTTTCTACCCGAACGCCTGGAAAACGGCCAGTGCTTCCTGCTGCTGGACGCGCTGGATGAAGTCAGTGGGGCATTGGACAACGGTGGCGATCTCCGCGCAGCGGTGGCACGCCAGGTTGCCGCTTTCATCCGCCACTACCTGACCAAGGGCAACCGTTTCGCCCTGACCTCGCGGCCCAGGGCGTACCAGGATACCGGCGCAATGCGCCGGGCGCTACCGCAGCCGCGCGTCTGCGACGTCCTGGATTTGGACCGCGCGGGCTACGCGCAGTTGATCACCAATCTACTGACGGTGCTCAACCGTGATCCAAAAGCGGGGGAAGCCGAGGCGGCAGACCTGATCAAGCGGATCGCAGTCAACCGGCAGTTGACCGAGTTGGTGAGCAATCCCCTTCTGTGCACCACGTTGGTCCTGGTCTACAAATACCACGGGCGCCGGCTGCCGGAGCGCCGCGTGGATGTGTTGGATGAAGTGATCACATTGCTACTGGGCCGTTGGGAAGAGGAACGCCACTACGTCTTCAGCCCCGACGAACTCATTACGGCGGGGACGACGGCACACACGACCGAACGTGCCATCGAATTCCGGCGGCGGGCGCTGGTGGACGTGGCCTGGGCAATGCAGGAGACCGGGCAAGCCGAAATCTCCGGCGAGGACGCCACGAAGGTGTTGGCGGACTTCTATTGCCGGGAAGAACGGACCACCGCCGACGTAGCAGACAGATGGGCCGAGGATTTTCTAGAGATTACCCACGAACGCAGCGGTCTGTTTATCGCAGTCGATGAGGGGCTGCACACCTTCGCGCACCAGGCGTTCCGCGAGTACTTTGCAGCCACACACCTGGTCAATGCGGGAGAGGCACGCTTGTTGGAAGAGGTCCTCGAGCACGCGCCGGAACCCGACGACTGGTGGCAACAAGTCGTGCTGCTGGCGGGCGCGCATCCCCGGCTGAGTCCTGGAGCCGCAGGGCGCCTGATCGAACGCTTGATGCAGGACGGCGATCTCGCCTACATAGAACTGGGCGCGCGCTTCGCCCAGGATATGACCGACAAGCTGCCGGGGCCGCAGCGCAAGCAACTGCAGGACTGGCTGGTAGAGGCCGGGTGGGAAAGGAAAGAACGTGAGGGCTGGAAAAGCGCCAAGGATTACGGCACACCGTTCGACCTGCCCAACCACCCGGTGGTCGGCGTGAGCTGGTACGAAGCGGGGGCCTTTTGCCGTTGGCTGACGGAAAGGATGCAGGAGGCAGGATGCAAGATACAAGTTTGGGAAAACGATACGTTTTCTTCCTGCGTCTTGCCTCGTGCATCATGTACCGTGCGCCTGCCCTCTGAGGCGGAATGGGAGAAGGCGGCCCGTGGCACGGACGGGCGGATTTACCCGTGGGGCAACGATCCCAACCCGGAAAAGGCAAATTACAGTGATACAGGCATTGGCAGTACGAGCGCGGTGGGTTGCTTTGCCGGCGGGGTTGGTCTTTACGGTGCCGAGGACTTAAGCGGGAACGTTCTCGAGTGGTGCCGGACAAAATCGCTGGCGGATTACAAAAACTATCGCCCTGATGAGGCGTTGGAAGGTGATAGCCTCCGGGTGTTGCGCGGGGGGGCGTTCGGCATCAATGTAGGGTACGTCCGCTGTGCGTACCGCGACTACCACTACCCGCTCAGCCGCTACGACGACATCGGGTTTCGGGTGGTGGTGTCCCCATCCGCTCTGTAATCTGTCCCTCTGGACTCTGACCCTCTGGGCATCTGGAATCTGAAAGGGGGATTCCCAAGGGGGGGAGCATCCTGCGGATGCTCCCCCCCTTGGGCCGCGCAGCGCGGATTTTTTGGACATTGGGGCATGGACGATCCGTGTAGGAGAACGAGCATGACACATCCCATTGCAGATGGCATCTGGCCCACGATGATCACGCCCTTTACCGGTGCGGATACCGTGGATGAAGCGGCGCTGGAGGCGCTGGTCGGTTGGTACCTGGCGCGGCACGTCAACGGCCTGTTTGCCGTCTGCCAATCGAGCGAGATGTTCTATCTGTCGCTGGAAGAACGCGTGCGGTTAGCCGCCGCCGTGGTCAGGCTGGCGCGGGGCCGGGTGCCGGTAATCGCGTCGGGGCACATTTCCACCGACCCGGCAGCGCAGGTGGAGGAGGTCACGCGCATCGCCGCGACAGGGGTGGATGCGGTGGTGTTGGTGACCAATCGCTTCGCGGCCCCGGCAGAATCCGATGCGGTGTGGCAGCGGAATCTGGAACGGTTCCTAAACCACCTCCCGGCGGACATTCCCCTGGGGTTCTACGAGTGCCCCTACCCCTACAAGCGGCTGCTCACTCCGGCGCTGTTGGCGTGGTGCGGGTCGACCGGGCGCTTTCTGTTTCTCAAGGACACCAGTTGCGACCTGACCCACATGCAGGCCAAACACGAAGCGGTGCGCCATAGCGCGCTGAAGATTTTCAACGCGAACGCGGCGACGTTGCTGGCCTCGCTCCACCTGGGGCTGGCGGGCTACAGCGGCGTGATGGCGAACTTCCACCCCGAGCTGTACGCGTGGTTGTGGCACAACTGGCGGACCGCACCGGCAGCAGCGCAGCGCCTCCAGGATTTCCTGGGATGCGCGTCGTTGATCGAACGGCAGGTCTACCCGGTGAACGCCAAGTACTATCTCCAATTGGAAGGATTGCCCCTCACCCTTCACACCCGCAGCCGCGCCAGCGAAGACCTGACGGCGGCGGCGCAATTGGAAGTCGCGCAATGGCGGGCGGTGGCGCAGCGGTATTGGGACGCGGAACGAAGTCACAGTGGCACCAACTTTTAAAGACCTACACAGCAACAAGTTCCGGGGAATACGAGAAAACTGACACCTCTGTCTTGAATGGCCGTAGTTGCTGAAGTAGGCCAACAATCTTATCAGTCACTTCACCAGTTGTGTAAGGTTCATGACAGCTTGCACATACCTCTGCAGGCACACTTTTAATCACTACAACAGAATCTTCTAAAACGAAAGGAATCGTCGCCTTGTGGTTTGGCACAAGGCGACCTCCACACACAGGACACCGTTTTGCACTATTTCCGTGTTCGCCAATCATATTTCCATTCCCTCGAGTCTGGTCGATAAACTGTAACAACAAAAATACGATCTTGTCGTACGTCGATCGCAACTCTACTTGGCTACGCGTCAGATCGTCAGCGACTAACTCTTGAATCGCGTGCCTTGACCAAAGAACATAAGCTCCTGTAACGTCTCGTGCGTTCTGCGATGCTTTGTTTCTGATGAATGCTTGCTTGAACTCTGATTCCATTTTACGTCAGGTCACCTCATCGTTACCTACATTGTAGCACACGCACAAAACTGGTCAATACCGCCCTACCCGCTCAACGCCTTCATCTACCGCCAGCATCACGGCGTCGAAGAGCTGCTTCATCAAGGCGGACTTCACGGGCTGCATTCCGGCGTCGTCCCACAGGTTGGCGTATTCCTCCGGGTCTTCCCGCAAGTCGTACAACTCGCCCACCTGGTGCCCGTGGTAGACGACGAGCTTGTAGCGCTCGGTGCGCAGCATACTGGCGTGGCTGGCCAGCGGCAGGTTGAGCGCGTCGTGGTATTCGCAGCGCACAAAATCGCGGTGATCGTCCGGTGGCACTTGTCCCGTGAGCAACGGCAGCAGCGACTTCCCCTGGACGTGTTTGGAGATAGGCAAGTCGTTCGCCTCCAACAGCGTCGGCACCAGGTCGGCCAGTTCGACGAGCGCGTCGCTGACCACGCCCGCCTGGATGTGGCCCGGCCACGAAAGGATGAGGGGCACGCGCACCGCACCTTCGTAGAAGCGGCAGCCCTTCCACACCAGGCCGTGATCGCCCAACATCTCGCCGTGGTCGCTGGTGAAGATGACGAGCGTGTTCTCCCGCTGCCCGCTGGCGGTCAACGCTTCCAGCATCCGGCCTACCTGGGCGTCGATCAGCTCGATCTGCGCGTAATAGGCCGCCACCATACGCCGCGCATCGTAATCGTGCGGCGAGCGCGGGAGGGTCGTCTGATGTTCGACCGCCTGGAAGCGCAGTTGGCTCTCCAATTCCGTCTCGCGGAACAGCGGCAGGGGCATCGCGCCCACGTCCATCCGCTCCAGATACGCCAGCGGCGGGTCGAAGATGGGGTGCGGGTCGAAGGGATTGACGCTCATCAACCACGGGCCATCGCGCTTCGCCGTTATGAAGGCGATGGCTTCTTCGGCGCACCACGTCGTCTGGTGATACTCGGCGGCGATGCCCACGCGGGCCAGCCGTTTCCCATCCAACGTGATGGCCCATTCGGGACGGGCATCCGCCTCGTGCGCCGTGTTCCAATCCACGCCTCGATCCACCAACCATTGCTGGTAATCGTGCTGCAGAGTAGGCCAGAAAGGCTCCGGCTGCGGGTGATGGCTCCACTTGAAGACGCGATAGCCATAGCGATCCGGCGGCAATGGCTCCACGCGCCCGTCGGCGGCCGTCAGGTGCAGCTTGCCCGACAACCCGCAGTCGTAGCCTGCGTCGCGCAGCGTGCGGGTGATGAGGCCCGGCGCCTTGTCGGTGGGGAACCAGGCGTCGCCGTTGCGGTTGACGTGGACAGTGCTCGGGTAGCGTCCCGTGAGAAAGCTGGCGCGGCTGGGCGTGCAAATCGGGCTTTGCGCGTAGGCGCGCGTGAAGGCCACTCCCTCCGCGCACAGCCGGTCGAGGTTCGGCGTGCGGATGGCGGGGTTGTTCAGCGCGTGGATGGTGTCGTAGCGCTGCTGATCGGTGCAAATCCATAAAATGTTCGGACGTTGGTCTGGCATAAGTCTCCCTCCGTATGTCTGTGGAGATAGAGTATACACCGCTTTTCAACAACGAGAATAGAGAATATCGAGCTGATCTTGACCTACGACAGCGTCACCTTCGGGTTGGTGGATTTACCGCTTTTTGGAAACCCAAAGCGTGATATAATTAAGAGTAACCCGAAAGGATAGTGCGATATGGCCAATCACAATCTTCAGGCAAGCGTTGCGCTGATCGATGGTCACCGGCAGGGCACGGGCTTTTTCATCGCTTGTGATGGCACACTGCTGACCTGTTTCCACGTCATTGGAGACCCAGATACAGGTCACGTGCTGTGCGACAATCCTAAAGTCATTTTTGGCGAACAAGCCTATGCCGCGCAGGTGCTGCGCTGTTCCCCCAATCCCAGAGTGCTGGACGCGGCCATCCTGCAACTGGAAACACAGGCTTTGCCCCCAGAGGCTGCGCTGATGTCATTGGCTGTATGGAAGACCGGAAGCAGTCCGGGACGGTTCAAAAGTTTCGGTTTCCGTCCGGCCGACCAGACGGCGGGTCTGCACGCTTTGGGCGAAATCAGTGGCCTCATTCCTCTGCAAAACGGCCAACAAGTGCTGCAACTCAGCTCCCAGCCCGGTGATGCGCAACAAATGCGCCCCGGAATGAGCGGCGCTCCCATCGCGCTCCAGGACACAGGCCAGATTATCGGCATGGCAGTTTCTGTTATCCGTGAATCGGAGGAAAGCATTCCCTGTGCCATTCCGATAGATCAGATCGCGCGTTTTTGGCCCGCGTTGGAAGAACGTCTGTTGGAAGATGATCTGTTGGAACAACTGCAACGGCTTTTCCTGTCCCCACTCTGGTTTACAGACGCCAATTTCCGTCATTTTTGCAGCCAGAGCCATATTTCTGCGGCGCACACCGGTATTGAGGGGGCGCGCGAAGCTCTGGTACAGGACCTCGGCGACCAGTTGCGCGGTCGCGGTCAGGTCTACGATGTGATCAACTTTCTGCGGGAGTATCGCCGCGATATTCCGCTGGCACATGAATTAACCCTGCCGCCTACGCAGCGCATCAACTTTGTCAATCGCCAGGACGAGTTGGCAGATTCGTGCGGGCGTTCGGCCATCCCCTATTTGCTCTACGACGCGCCTTTTGGATATGGCAAAACCGAACTGCTCAAGGCCATCGAACGCCAGCATTTTCTCGACAATTGGATCTGCCTTCGCGCCGGAGTGCTACCGGGTGAAGGTACAGCGCGGCACTTGATCGCTTCCCTCGCCGAGCAAGCCGGGGTCTCAGGGATCAATCAAAGCCTGGAAGCCAGCGCGTATGGGTTTATGTTGGCCGGTGCGCTGGCAAGACAAGTCAGTACCTCAGACGCCAGGGGCGTGGTCCTGTTGGTGGATCAAATCGAGAACTTTGATCCCGATCAGATTCCCGTGTTTCTCAATGCGTTTTTAGACGCACTCGTCAAAGGGCTTCGTGGCGTCGAATTTCGTCTGCGTCTGGCCGGTCGCCACGTTGACCCGGCCTGGAAAGACCCGCGCAACAAGTTCGACGTAACCATTTCCTCGTTGACCCCCTTCCGCTTTCGCTACGTCCGCGAAACACTCCATCACCTGTTTCCCGAGCAGAGCCAGCTGTACCTGCGCGCCGCACACATCATGCATTTGACCGGGGGGCATCCCGGATGCATGGCACGGTTGATTCGTTGTCTGAATTTCGATATGCCGCCAGATCAAATCATAGCGGATGAGGCTACTTTTCGAGACACTGTTTTAACCGCTGCCGACGAAGTGCGCGCGACGATCCCGGAACGATTGCGCGAGATCTTCGATATGTTAAGTCTGTTTCGCCGGTATACCTCACGTTTACTGGAATACCTGCTGCGAAACGGGATCGTGCAGTACGACAAAGGCGCAGACCGTCTGGAAGAGGAGCTAACCGCGACGTATCTCGTCTCGCGCCAGTACGGTTTTATTCAAGATGACATTGTGCGGCGTTTGTTGAGCATCCGGTTGTGGCTGCAGGATTCCGAGAATTTCCTATCCCTTTGCGCCTACGCACGCGATGCTTATGTCGCGAACCTGGAATACGGTTCGCGCCGTCCCGACGTTTTGGTGGCCGAGGCGTTGTACCAAGAGGCGCGCTTGGGCTACTTCGACGACCGCGAAGCATTGCGCAAGCAATTCTTTGCCCCCGGCGGGACTGTCGAGCGTTATCTGGCCTACATCGCCAATGACGCCGACCCTCTCGATGCCAAGCGCAACCTCGAAGCTTTGCTGACCGGGCAAAGAGAAGGGGATTGGGAATTGCGTTTCGCGCTCAATTATTTCCTCAGAGATACGGACTATACCGACGATCCACTGAAATCACTCCTCCAACGGGTCAGAGCTTTGTAGAGCCAAGTGCAGGTCAAGGAGTTGACGATGTCGAAGCAAGTGCAATTCATCAACCGCAACAGTGAATTAGCGAAAGCCAAAGGGCTGATTCAGGAATGGGATACGCAACGCGTGTGGTGTCTTCAGGCAGGCGGTGGGATTGGCAAAACCCGATTGCTCGCCGAGATTCGTAATCGCGCGTTGACCATTTTCGAAGATCGCCTGGTTGACCGCCCGCCAACCATTGCCATCATTCACGAATTCACCGCATCCGAGTGGTGGCGACAGTTCCACAAGGGCGTGACGGACATGGCGGAAAAACTCAATATCAATTTGCTCGAGACAGATGCCGCTTTCGACGTCGAGCAGATGGCGCGCGATCTGGATGCGATGATCGACCAACGCCCAGATGCGATTGTGGTACGGATGGGATCCTATGAAGCGTTGCGTCCGGGCATTCAGCGCGCAGTCGACCAAGGCATCAAGGTCCTCACGTTTGACAACTATCTGCCGCAATTGCAGGGGATCACCAGCCGCATCAGCCTGGATTATGCTCAGGGCGGATTCGAGTTAGCAGAACGCCTGGCAGCCGACCTGGAATACGAGGGCGAAGTCGCCGCCGTCTGGGTCGAGGATGAGGCAATGCAAAAGCGCCGTCATGCCTTGTTGGAAAATCTGATCATGCGATACCCGGATATCGCACTGGTGCAATGTGCCTATGGCTTCAAAGGCGAAGAAATGGCGTCTGTGGTGGCCGGACAGACGCGAGAAATCGTCAAAACGTGCCCAGACCTTCGTGCGATTTGGGTGACCTGGGATGAGTATACGTGCGGCGTCATTGAGGCCTTGCGCGATCTAGGACGCACCGACATTGGCGTGTACAGCTTCGACCTTTCTCCTCTGGATGCCGAGTTGATGCTCAGGGAAGATAGCCCGTGGATGGCCACAGTGGCGACCAACCCCATCGAGGTAGGACGGGTCATAGTGCGCCTGGCAACCCAGGCCGCTTATGGGATGCCCATCGAATCGCACTATGCCCTGCCGATGACGTTGGTCGAACGCAGCGCGCTAACCGCCGCCATCGCGGAACAACCTCACGAACAGTTGAATTTCGAGGCGCTCCCCTTCTGGAGCATTTCCGATATCGGATGGACTTCAGATCTGCGATTGCCTGTCGACGAGGAAAAGGATGCCCAACACTATTTACGCGTGACAGACATTGTCGACTTCGACGATCGCAGTTTACAAGTGACACAGCATCTTTGGATGCGTGTGGCTGAAATGCTGGGTAGCCAGGACTTTCAGGCGTATTACAAGAAGCTTCGTGAGTTCAGGCGGGCCACATCGGTCTTTGGTTACGAGCTTGCAGATCAAGAAGTGGATGATCTGAATCAGGCCTTCATCACCTGTTTCAATGCCATTGCCGAGCGTCGTCGCGTCGTACTCTTCCTGGATACGACAGATTCATTACGAGAAACTGACGACGTATGGCGAGATATTCGGGCTATTGTCCCTAAACTCCGCAACACCGTGGTTTTCATGACAGGCCGCAATGCGGGTACACTCGGCGCTGCGCTCCGCGAACAAATGGGGGATGCCGTCCTCATTGACAGGTTACGCCCTTTGGACGACACGGCCAGCCGAACCTATCTCTCTGAGAAAGAATCGCTTAAGCGCATCGAGATTGAAAAAGAGATCTCCGACAAACTGCTCTTTATGGCCTCAGGGTATCCCGTGCTCATCGACCTGGCGGTGGAATGGCGAGTACGCAACATCCCCTTGGAATGGTTGAACGAAATCGACATCGAAGCGCTCAATGCCTTACCTGCCGAACAGCTAAAAGAACAACGGGAAAAATTACAGGAAAAGTTCGAGAAACAATTGGTACAGCATCTCATCGACACGCGCCAACCTATCGATTGGTTTGTGTTGACGTTGGCACACATTTATCCACTGGACGTAGATTTCGCCGCTTACCTGTTAAACTCCCACGAACAGGCCGAAGCCCTTTTCAAACAAGCTCAGACCTACGTCTTCGTGAAGACGTTGCCAACTGGGCAGATTTCGTTGCACGACGAAATGCGCCGTATGGTCAATACGTATGTGTGGCCTGAGGTTGATTTGGAAGGAGATCGCCGGCGTCGTGCAACAAAGCGCGCGGCCGAATACCTGTCGAAGAAATTGAAAACGTGGAAAACGCAGATTGAGCAACTCCGGCGCCGGCCCAGTTCTATCGCTCTCGAACAACAACTCAACGCCCTGGAACGCGATTACTGGAGCACACAACTCGATTGCGTGCGATACGAGTTATTCGCTGATTGGACCGAGGGAATAAAGGCCTTCGCCGCGGCCTTCGACGGCGCCCCTCTTGGCGTACGCAATTCCTTGCTCGACATCGTCGGCAAGCACGTCGAACAGGCGAAACGGGAGGGGGTCTACAACCGGGAGACGCGCTACTATTACGAAATCCGGCTGGTCAAGCAGAAGTTGCGCACCTTGGAACTGGAAGAAGTGCGTGAGATTCTCGACAACCTAAAGGCTGACTACACCGAACCCCATCGCTGGCTAGACCTGCTGACACGTTTTGGCAACTACTACTTGCAGCGCGGCGATCTGATCGAAGCGCACAAACAATTTGAAGAGGCGCTGAAGATCTGCGATAGCGCCGCGTTGCAGGATTGGAAAAGCCGCATCCTGGATACGCTGGGCATGGTGACGCGCCGGTTAGGACAACTGGAGAAAGCCGCGCACTACCACGAACAGGCTTTACAGGAATACTATCAGGCGCAATTGCAAGATCAGGATCACCTGGCAGCCATTTTGAACAACCTGTGCTATGTCCAATCTTTGGAAGGCGAATACGACAGCGCTTATAACTACTGTCAAATGGCGCTTCAAATCCGTGAGGAACGCGGCATCGATCAGGCCATCGCAGCAACACACTCGACGATCGGCGAACTGTACCGCAACTGGAACCGCTACAACGAGGCGCTGCAACACTACGATGAAGCGTTGCGCGTGTTTGAAGCCCAAAACGACCGCGTGTGGATAGCGCGCCTGTACAGTTATCGCGGTGCTGTTTACCGCCTCGTGGGAAATCTGAAACAAGCCGAGGAGGACCTACGACGCAGCTTAGAATTTCACGTCAGCTTTGAGGAACCCTGGCGTTACCACGTGCTGGGATGCGTGCTTTGGAATCGGGACGATCTCGATGGCGCTCTGAAACTCTTCGAGCAAAGCATGCGTCTTGCGGTGGCTTCTCACGATATCCGCACGCAGGTGAACAACCTGGTCGGCGTGGCTGAAGTCACGCTCGCGAAGTGGCTCAACACGGGAAAGAGCGACCCGGTTTTGCGAGAGACCATTATCGCGCAAAGTCAAAAACTCGACGCCCTGCTGGCAGAAGGGTATGATTATCCTCACCACCAGGGACGTATGCAGCGGGTTTTGGGAGAATTAGCATTTGAGGAAGAGCGTTACGAGGACGCCCTTGAGATTTTCGGTCAGGCCTACACTTTGCTCAGCACACGGGAAGGTGGTTACGGAAGGCGCAGCTTCGATGATGAGTTGGAGATGTTGAGGCGTCGCATCGACGTATTGGCCCGTAAGACGCCCGCTTATGCTGTCGAGTGGTGCCAACATCTGCGCGGCGTTTGGTCCGATCCCCAACGCCCCATCAAACGCCGCCAACGTCTGTTGTCGATGTGCAACGTACAAGAGGCCAAAGCACGATTGCGGCTGGCACAACAAGGAGGTGCTGGATAATGGCTGCCCCCACCGTTTTCTATGATCCACACTTAACAGCGCAATCGGTAGGGCAATGTGACTGTGATTGCGATTGTGCCTGCGCTGAGGTAGCCACGTCAAACTTCAGTCCGTGGCAGAATGCTGCTGCTTACGGTTTGCCTGAGGAGCCGTTGCAAAAATCGCACGAAGCCTATTCTCTACCCCTCGACGGCGAGCATACACTGGCATTCGATCCACTGCAAGGGGCACCGCTAGTATTGAATCGAGCGGCCTATGATTTTTGGGACGCGTACCCGTCTTCGCCCCCAGAGGATAGCGCTTTTGAGATGCGGCAGTTGCTCTTGTTCGCGGGGCTGCTTCAACCTGAAACCAAACCGAGTGCCTGTCCTGCTGACCAACCACACCAGCTTTCTGCCTGGCTGCACGTCACCGACCGTTGCACGTTGCGTTGTGACTACTGCTATTTGCCGCACTTGCCCAACGATATGGCCATAGACACAGGATTTGCAGCTATCGAGGCGACCTTTCGCTCGGCTTTAGCGCACGGCTATCGCGTCGTCAAGCTCAAATACGCCGGCGGCGAACCGCTGTTGCGTTTGCCTCAGATATTGACGTGGCAACAACACGCTGCCGGCCTGGCAGCACGTCATGGACTGACACTAGATGGCGTCGTGCTAAGCAATGGAACACTTCTGAGCGCAGCGTATGCTTCGGCAATCCGTGATGCCGGGCTGCGCTTGATGCTATCGCTGGACAGCTTGGGCCAGATGCATAACAGCCAACGCGCTTTCCCCGATGGGCGTGATTCGTCCGAGACAGCGCGGCGGGCTGTAGAACTGGCTTTGGCCAATGGGCTGGTCCCCGACATTTCGATCACGGTGAGCGGGCGCACTACGAACGGCTTACCAGACCTGATCGCCTGGGTTCTAGAACGTGACCTGCCCTTCAGCCTAAACCTATATCGTGAGCATGACCACACGGAGCCTTCCTCCGATCTGCGACTAGAAACCCGCGCCATTATCGCAGCGCTGCGAGCTACCTATGACGTGATCCAGACCTATTCGCCGCGACGTAGTCTCTTGGGGTCTTTGGCCGATCGCGCTAATCTGGCAGTACCCCATCGCTATCCCTGTGGTGCCGGGCGCAGTTATCTGGTCTTCAGGCCCGACGGTGAAATCGCAAAGTGCCAGATGGAGCAAACCCATGTCGTGGCTAACTGCGACACCCCCGACCCATTGCAAGCTGTGCGGGAAAGCCCGGTAGGGTTGCAGAATCTTTCAGTGGATGAAAAACCTGACTGTACAACCTGTATGTGGCGCTATCGCTGTGCCGGAGGTTGTCCCTTGCAGGCCTGGCGTGCCGGCGGAGAGTATACGGCAAAGTCGCCCAACTGTGCCATATATCGTGCCCTCTATCCGGAGGTATTGAGATTGGAGGGACGCAGATTGCTGCGTTATGGCGCGCGATTGACAGCGACATTTTGATATAAGCAGTAACCCTACACTCCGGCCGAAAACGGGATTCAATCACTTGACAAATCCCTCCTACCTGTGCTATACTGGGTTTTGGAAGCGCTTCCAAGTCATGAAAGCAGAGAGAGCCGGTCACCTAATCGTAAGGCCAGAGCAACAACGCGGTGAAGGATTTTGGGGCAGCGCTCTAGAAGATCACAAGTCACAATCAACAGGAAAATTCTGTTGACAGTTGGCGCAATTTACTGTAATGTAATAAGTGGTCTCAGGTTACTTGTGACAGGAATAGTAAATCGCAGATTCCGTGCTATAGTTACCAATGAGCTTGAGCTATACGCTTAAGTCCGGTGCGTAGCAACTCGGATTAGTTACTGGCCTGAACATGAAAAACTAAAGCGATTCCTCTGCTCTATAGGCGTGGAAAGTATAGCAAAATACGTTCGGGTCAGTCAAACGCTTCTGTCGAATAAAGGAGGTGGTGCTTAGCGTATTAGAATGACAAAAAAAACCAATGTAACGTAAAGGCTCGTTAAGATTCAATCCCAAACTACAATCCTTAGAAGGAGGAGAAAATGTTACGCAACAAGTTGATGGCTGTGCTTGGGGCAATCGTTGTGTTGAGCATGGTGATGACCGCCTGCACAACCCCCACGCCTGAAACGATCATTCAGACCGTCGAGGTCGAGAAGGTCGTCGAGAAGACGGTCGAGGTCGAGGTCGAGAAGATCGTCGAGAAGACCGTCGAGGTCGAAAAGATCGTTGAGGTCGAGGTGACGGCTGAGGCAGAAGAAGGTGCTTTACCCCGTCAGGAAACCCTGTACTACAATGGTCTGCAGTGGGGGCCTGTCGTTGGTACGAACCCGTACGCCACCACCAACAACAACGCGTTGATGGGCGGCGGTGGGCGCAACACAATGTTTGAGACCGCCTACATGTACAACATGCTCGATGGCAATTCGTATCCGTATTTGGCCGACGGTGATTACACGTGGAACGACGATCGCACCGAGGTCACCTTCAAGGTCAAAGAAGCCGCCCACTGGAGCGACGGTACCGCGCTGACCGCGGAGGATTTCGCCTATACCTGGGACACCCACATAAAGTACAATACCAGTACCGGCGCTGGCTACGCACCCTACATTGAAGACGTCGTCGCCGCCGATGACTTGACCGTCGTAGTTAAGGCCAAGCTAAATGAGGACGGCAACGCAGTCAACCCCCTGATCATCAAGGACTTCTTGACCGCCTTTAGCCCGTACCAGAAAGCCTGGACTCAAACACTGGAAGAGCGCTCCGGTGAGGATGCCACCGCGCTTTTGGCGGATACGGCAGAGGATGTCGTTTGGTCCGGGCCCTATCACCCCTACTTCTGGGACGACACCAAAGTCGTCTACATCCGGGATGACAACTACTGGGGCCAGGATGCCTCCATGTGGGGCAAGCTGCCCGCGCCGAAGTACCTGGCGCACACGATCTTCAAGGACAACGCCGCCGGTTCAGTGGCTCTGGCCAAAGGTGAAGTGGACGTCAGCCAGCAGTTTAACTCCAACATCCAACTCCTGTGGGAGAGCTACGGTCTGCCCATCTCCACCTACCTGCCCGAGGCACCCTATGGTATCGGCGCCAGCCTCCCCACCGCCTTCTACAACTTGAATTCCTACGGTTTGGACCAGATTGCAGTGCGCAAGGCCATTGCGATTGCCGTTGACTATCCCACCATCATCGCCAACGCCATGACCAACCAGTCGGCGACCTTCGATCAGGTGCCGCGCTCGCTCATGAACCCCACCGACGGCGAGCAAGCCCTGTACGACCACGATGCCGTCGCAGACCTGCAGTGGGCGGGCAACGACATCGAAGGGGCCATAGCACTCCTGGATGAAGCCGGCATCGTCGACAGCGATGGCGACGGCTGGCGCGAGTACAACGGCCAGAAGCTCAGCTACATCGCCACCTGCCCCAACGGCTGGTCCGACTGGCAGGCCGCGATCGAGGTAGTCGCTGCCGCCGGGAAAGAGATCGGCATTGACATCACCACCAACTATCCCGAGTGGTCCGTCTACCAGACCGTGGTCACCAAGTCGGATGCCCCCCTCCCCGAGGGCTATGACATCTTCATGATGTGGAGCAACGGCGCCGGCCCCACCGAACCATGGGGACGTATCCGTAATCTGCTCAGCTCCGAATGGATTGGGAACCCGAGCAACTGGAGCGGCAACTGGGGTCAGTACAGCAATCCCCGCGTTGATGAGTTGATCAAGGCGATCCCCGGTGAGACCGACGAGGCCAAACTGAAGGAAATGTACACGGAATTGGTCGAGATCTACCTGACCGATATCCCCTCCTTCACGCTCATGTACCGCCCTGACGTGTTCCACGCGGTGAACGAGACGGTCTGGACCAACTTCCCGCACCAGGATGATGGCACCGACCCGCCCGTCCCGCCGATGATATGTCTCGACGGCTATGGCGTCGCCTGCCTCTACAACATCACGCTTGTAGAGTAAGTCAAGCTCTGGTAAAAAAACAGCCATGTTCCGCTAACCCCGGAACATGGCTGTTCATTAAAGTGGGTCTAAGGAGGTATTGCGTTGAAAGGATACTGGAAGTATTTCTTCAACAAGCTGAGTTGGTTCCTGGTCACTTTTGTTTTCGCCTTTATCCTGAATTTCACCCTACCACGTTTGATGCCCGGAGATCCTGTAGCAGCCATTGTAGCAAGGCTCGCTCAAGGCATGACCGATGCGACCGGGCTTCAGGCAGTCTACGAGCAGTACACGGAGCTATTTGGCACCAACAAACCCATCATTGAACAGTTTTTCATCTACGTGAGAAATGTGCTGCGGGGTGATTTTGGTTACTCTATCAGTATGTATCCTCGGACGGTGGCAGATGCTCTCAAGTCTTCTATCTTGTGGACGATAGGGTTGCAATTTCCCGCGATTATCGTCGGCTGGCTTATCGGCAACACACTGGGCGCACTGGCAGCGTATCTCAGAGGGGGCTTTGACAAACTCCTCATGCCCATCAGCATTTTTGTGAGCAACTTCCCAGCATTTGGCATGGCCGTCATCCTTATGGTCATCTTTGGCGTGACATTGGAGTGGTTCCCCACATCGGGTGGATACGGGTTTGATCTGATTCCTGAATTCAGTTGGAACTTCATCCGGTCCGTGATTGTCCATTACCAACTCCCCTTCTGGTCCCTTGTGCTGATCGCGATCGGGGGACAGGCAATCGGGATGCGTTCTATGTCCATCTACGAGCTGAATGCGGATTATGTTAAGTACGCCCGTTTTATGGGGATTAAAGATCGGAAAATCATTGGCTACGTCTTTAGAAATGCCATGCTGCCGCAGATCACCGGTCTGGCGTTGTCTATCGGCACAATGGTCGGCGGCGCGTTGGTAGCAGAGATTGTTTTTAGTTACCCGGGGCTAGGCTACATGCTTATGAACGGTGTTATGGGACAGGATTATCCGCTCATCTCAGCGTCTACGTTGATCATCACGTTTATGGTACTGGGCGCAACCTTCCTTATCGAGATTCTCTACGGCGTCATTGACCCGCGCATTAAAGCGGCGCAGGCTGACTAAAGGAAAATAGTGCTATGAAACACACAATTCGCCAAGTTTTCCACTCCGGTAAGTTTGTTCTCGGTTTTTCCATTTTCGTGGCCATGCTGTTGATCGTGTTTATTTATCCGCTGATCATCCCCGATCGCCCCTTAGCGATTATCGCTCAAGGCACGTTCTTCGAACCGGGCATCTATGTGAATGTCTACGATAGCATGAGCGCCCCCAAATATGTACTCAATCTGAAAGATGCCGCTGCGAAGCGCATTGCCAGCAGGTTAAAGGATGCAGATCGCCTTGCTATGAAGGAATGGCTTGTTGTAGCCGGGATTCCTGAGGACGAGATCGATAGCGACGATACCGCACAGCTCCTGGAGCTGTGGGAGACCCATTTTGATCCCAAGGTAAGAATTCCCGGGATGACCAATGCCAAACGCAACTACTATATCCGGCTCAACACCTCGCTCAAAGGGCTTTTATCAACCGAGAGGGCGATAATTGCGACAGAAAACGCGGAGACAGGTATTTTAGAGGAAGCAGGCTCCATCACACAAGCCGAGTACGTGAATGCCAACCAGGTGGCAAATGTCCGGTTTTTACCGCTTGGCACCGACAACTTCGGCCGGGATGTGCTGACGGAGTTAGTCGCCGCCGCCCGCGTCTCACTGCAAATCGGTTTTGTCGCCGGTATCATTGCGACCTTAATCGGGTTGACTCTAGGATTGCTGGCGGGCTATATCGGTGGCCTGGTGGACGACATCATTATGTTCGTCACCAATCTTTTTACCGTCATTCCAGGCATGGTGTTGTTGATTTTGATTTCATTCAGTATTGGGCAAGAAAAACGTGGCGCTACCACAATCGCTGTCGTGATCGGGTTCACTTCCTGGGTATGGACCACCAGGGCCGTGCGGGCGCAAGTGATTTCGCTGCGTAACCGCGACCACGTCAACCTGTCGAAACTGTCAGGACACTCCATCGTGTACATCATCCTCGCCGATATTCTACCGTACATCGCTTCTTATGTCGTCATGGCGCTGATTCTGCAAATTTCCTCCGGCATCCTGGCGGAGGCCGGGCTATCTATCCTGGGACTGGGACCCAGAACGACTGAAACGCCCACGTTGGGTTTGATGATGAACTGGGCGATGATCTACCAGGCGCACGTCCTGGGAAAATGGTGGGCGTACTTACCCGTGCTCATCACCATCGCACTGATTACGTTCTCGATGAACTTGATGAATACCGGCCTCGATCAGGTGTTCAATCCGGCCTTGAGGGACTAATTACTATGGGAAAAACAATCCTGGAAGTCAATGAACTGACAACAAGATACATCACCCGCTTTGGGGAAAGCATCTACGCGGTTGACCACGTTTCTCTGAAGGTCGAAGAGGGAAAGTCTTTGGGCATTGCGGGAGAATCCGGCTGCGGAAAGTCAACACTCGCCCTCAGCCTGATGGGCTACTATTTCGCGCCACTGCACTATACGAGTGGACAGATCGTCATCGATGGTCGTGACATCACCGGAATGGATCCTGATGACGTGCGTAAAACAATCCTGGGAACGGAGATCGCCTATATTCCCCAAGCCGCGATGAATGCACTCAACCCAACCCAGAAAGTCATCCGATTTGTCGAGGACGTCATTCGCGCCCACGACCCTTCCGCCGACAAGAAAGCCATCTATGAGCGCGCCTGCGATTTGTTCGAAACCGTAGGGCTTCCACCACAAGTCCTGGACAAATATTCCGTCGAGCTTTCGGGTGGCATGAAACAACGCACAGTAATCGCCATATCGGTGTTACTGTCGCCGAAGGTACTGATTGCGGACGAGCCTTCCTCCGCGCTCGATGTCACGTCACAGAAAATGGTCATCAAAATGATCAACCAATTGCTGCACGATGGCATGATTGGTTCGTTGATCTTCATCACGCATGAACTTCCGCTGCTTTACAACGTGACGGATGACATCATGGTCATGTACGCCGGGCAGATCGTGGAGAAAGCCGCTGCCCACGACGCGGTGTTCGATCCGCTCCATCCCTATTCCAAGGGCCTCATGGGATCGATCATCGTGCCTGAAGAGGGCCTGCGGGACGTCAAACTGACCGCCATTCCCGGCGTGCCGCCGAACTTGAAAGACCCACCGCGTGGCTGCCGGTTTGCCGAACGCTGCAAATACGTTCAGCCGGAATGTATCGTGAATCCTGTGGGCCTTCGCAATATTGGGGATGGACGCGCTTACCGTTGTATCTTCTCGGAGGAATATTTGCGGGAGGCATATCAAAATGGTTGAGGAAAGGAAAGTATGCCTGAGTGGTTCAGGACTGACCAAGGTATTTGGATTGGGCCGCACGAAAACTTTGGCCGTCGATCATGTGGACTTCAACTTCTATGAGGGTGAAGTTATCTCCATCGTGGGTGAATCAGGCAGCGGTAAAACCACGTTAGCAAAGATGTTGTTGGGATTGATTAGTACGACGGAAGGCGATATTTATTTCCAGGGCCAAAAGCGCGATATCAGTAGCCAGAAGAAAAGACTGGAATACTGGAGAAACATTCAGGCGATCTTTCAAGACCCGTTCTCTTCTTATAACATCTTTCACAAGATTGACGCCGTACTGCTAGATTGCATTAACATGCGTGGCGGTCGAAGATTCCCCTATGCCAAAAAAGTCGAGATGATGACCGAGGCGTGCAGCTTCGTCAATCTGAAGTTTGAGGAACTGACGAACAAGTATCCCTTCGAGCTTTCCGGCGGCCAGATGCAGCGCTTGATGATTGCCCGCATCTTCCTGCTGATGCCCAAGATACTGATAGCCGATGAACCCACCTCGATGATCGATGCCTGTTCGCGCGCGACCATCCTGGATATGCTGATGGGATTGCGCGACGAGATCGGGATGACGATTATTTTCATCACCCACGATATCGGCCTGGCGTATTACGTTTCCGACAGCGTCTATATCATGGAACACGGGAAATTCGTCGAGTACGGGTCTGCCGATGAGGTGATTCTGCACCCGAAAGAACCCTACACCAAGCGCCTGATCAATGATGTCCCCAAAATCTACGAAGAGTGGGATCTCTCAACAGTGTAAGGAGTGCACCGTCAAGCCGAACGCGCGGTGGCTGGGCGCGATCGCGCGGGCCAATGCATTGGATCGTAGCTGATTGACGAGCACACACACGCAACGCTACAAGTGAGAGCGGCGTGTCCTGGACGGACACGCCGCTCTGTTTGAGAACTAACGCACTACTTAAGATCCCAAAGCTTGTTGAGGATACCACGCAGCGCTGCTTGATCGGCGATAGTGCCTTTCAGTGGCGAGGTTCAAGCCCATACGCTGCTTCAGGAACGCAGCGGCTTCTTCCGGCGTGAAGCATAAATCGGCTTTGCAACAAATCTATACCTGTTCCTCTAGTCTTTCTTTGACCGGCTTCCCCGAACCATCGTTCCCATCACTATTAGGGCGTCCAAACAGCGAACGTTGTAGTCTAGCGAGAGGTGGAAGGCGCTTTTGCTCATCATCGCCTGATTCGGTGTAGTCCTGGTAATATTGGTAGTAATAGTCACTACCTCCGCGCGCGCTGATCCGATTAACGACCACACCTAGCAAGTTGGCATGCACGCGTTGTAGTTCATCCACAGCCCGTTTGGCCAATCCACGGCGGGTTCTGCCGATATCAGTCACAAGCAGCACACCACCTTCCTTCAACCGTGCTGCTAAAACTACAGCGTCCGTTACCATTAGAACCGGTGCGCTATCAAAGATGAGCAAGTCAGCTTTCGTCAGCAGGGTATCGATCACCACCCCCATCCGCTCCGAGCCAAGTATCTCGGCGGGATTGGGCGGTATAGGGCCACACGATAACAATTGCAGGTTGTCTACCTTTGTGTCCTGCAGATAAGATTCCGGCTCAGGCTCCAAGTTCAATATAATGCTACTCAACCCTTCTGCGTTAGAGACATTGAAGATCTTGTGGAGCGCAGGACGCCGGAGGTCTGTATCGACTATGATTACACGCAGTCCCGATTGGACCATCGCCACCGCCAGATTCGCGAGCGTCAGGCTCTTCCCCTCGGAGGGACCGGGGCTGGAGATCATCAATGTGCGCATAGGGCGATCAACAAAGAATCCGGTAATTGTCAAGTCCCCCGTGAAGGGGGTAATCAAGGCTACAAACAGGCAGGGGGCAATAGCCCGCGCCCTGGTGAACTTTAAAAATTGAGTGCAGGTTAGGAGCTTCCCGGCTGGAGGCAGAGCTAGACGGCCCGTACGGGGCCGCATGGTGGGGCCGCGCGGGCGCGGCTCAGGTGAGCGTTCCCTCCTCCAGGCAAGCCAACCGACCTTTGTGTAGCAGGGCAAAGATCAAGCGGGTCGCCTTGCGCGCCGTGAGGAT